>ERZ1292629.838-Hain-H43-01um-R1-838-length-33402-cov-8_pt1 | contig 33402 bp, 36 predicted proteins | sample MGYA00564399_ERZ1292629 | MGnify/ENA primary metagenome ERZ1292629 (study PRJEB36523, sample SAMEA6512636) | groundwater metagenome | collected 2019-01-08 | study: AquaDiva: Metagenomics assemblies of 32 groundwater samples
CAAGTTTTGGCTGGTTTTGGCTTTATTCTTTGGCGTTTTTTATTTGACTAAAATATTTTTTGATAAATTTTTGACTAAAAAATATTTTTTAAGACCCCACCCCACCCTCCCCTTAAAACAAGGGGAGGGGAAATTATGGAAATTAAACAATAAATTGTTTTTCTGGCTGTTGTTTTTAATGTCTCTGGCCTCGATCGCTGCCAATGTCTATATTTTTAGCCGATTCGGCACCTTGCCGATTTTATCCTCCCTGCCGGACAAAATGCGATTTATCATCAACCGAGAAGTTTTCGGGCTGTGGGAATATTTGTCTCTTTTGCCTCGGATTTTTATTCCTCTCACTTTTCTTTATCTCATTATTGCCAAGCCGAAAAATAATTGGCCAAAAATTCTCGCGGTTTTAAATATTATTCTCGGCTTTGCGATTTTGTCGCTTTACGCTTCGCGGTTGGTCATTATTCTGCCGATTTTACTAAGTTATTTCAGTTATTTGATTTTAAACATTAAACGGATAAATTCCAAAAAAATTATCATCGCTTCTTCGGTCGCGGTTTTGGTCGTTTTAATTGTTGCCGTAAGTATTCCGGCAATCAGGCAGTACATCACCTATCGTGATTATTACAGCGACATTGAATACACGCCCTTTACTTATTTGGCTGATTTGAGCCAATTGAAGATTCCAGCCCAGCTTAATTTTTTAATTCCGCTTTATCTCATCCCCAGCTTCAATCTGCAAGCGATGGCGCGGGCGGTTGATTTTTTCAATTTTAATAATTTTTATTTCGGCCGATACTCGCTTTCGGTCTTTGATTCGGCTTTAAGGATTTTTCAGTTGCCGGTTTTTGCCATCGCTATTCCTTGGAAAGAAATGTTTTTGCCTTGGTGGGTGACGGCAACTTTTATTTTCAGCCCTTGGGCGGATTTTGGCTGGCTGGGCCTTGTTTTGGTTGCGGTTTTTTGGGGTGCTCTATTTTCCGGCGTTTATTTCTTGGCGACTAAAAAACCGAGTTTGCTCTCGGTTCTCTTGTTTTCTTATTTCAGCTTTGTCGCGATAATGTCCATTTACACGAATTATTTCCAGCGTCCGGAATTGTATCTTGATTTATTATTGATTTTTAGTGTAGGATTAATTAGGATTAATGGAGATAGAAAAAGGAGGGAAGCACCTTGAATAAGAAGTTAGTTATAATTGAAAGCCCCTTTGCCGGCGACCAAAGGAGGAATATTTGTTATGCCCGGGCTTGTTTAAGGGATAGTTTATTTCGCGGCGAATTTCCCTTCGCCTCCCATCTTCTTTATACTCAAGAAGGAGCGCTTGACGATAATAATCCAAAAGAAAGAAAATTGGGAATAGAGGCGGGACTGGCTTGGGCAAAGCACGCTGATTTGATTGCCGTTTATACTAATTTGGGTATATCTAAAGGAATGAAGATTGGGATAGCGGCGGCGAAAGCGGCCGGGCGAACAGTTGAATTTCGTTCTCTGCCCGGAGAGTGGTAAGAACGACAAAAACTATATTTATTTTTTCTCTTGACCGGCTCTCGCGTCGGTCTTTTTTTATGTCAAAATTTTTCCCGCTAAATCTTTCTGCCCGCGAAGGAACTCCGAAGTGGACATTTGTTTTTTTCCTTCAAACTGGAGTTGGGAAATGGCGAGCGTGCTCTGGTCGCAACTTATTAAAAGTTTGTCCTTTTCTCCCACCCCCTCTAAAATCATGCCTGGCGGCATGATTTTTTTTATTCCAGGGCAGCGCTTGTTGCTCCTATGGTCGCAACAAGCGACGCTCGCTTTGCTCGCTTCTGCCCGTCGCAAAGCGACTCCCTCGGGCAGGGGGAGAACGACGGCGGGCGGAAAGATTTTCAATCTTTTTCCGTCCAAGGTCGTCCAAGCCGCCGGCCAAGGATAAAAAGCGCGGATTTTCCTTTCGATTTCTTCGGCTGGCTTTGACCAGTCAATTTTGGCTTCATCTTTGGTGATTAATCGACAAAAGGTGGCTTCATTGTGATTTTGTTCTCGCGGTTGTATTTTTTCCGCTAAATAATTTTTAATTGTTTGAATAAGTAGGGGAGCGCCGATTTTCGCCAGCTTGTCAGGAAGCGTCTTACCGGTCTCGTCGCCGTTTAATCTGATTTCTTCTTGGGCTAAAATCGGGCCATGGTCCATTTTTTCATCCATTAGCATAATAGTGACGCCAGTCTTTTGATCACCCGATAAAATCGCGTTTTGAATCGGGGAAGCGCCGCGATATTTCGGCAAGAGAGACGGATGGACATTGATATTGCCGGATTTGGCAATATTTAAAACTTCTTGGGGGATAATCAAGCCATAGGCGACGACAACCATTAAGTCCGGTTTGAGATTCTTTAATTTATTGATTAATTTTTCATCTTGAAAATTTTCCGGCTGGAAAATCGGGAGATTATAATTTTGCGCTGATTCTTTTACCGGCGAAGGAGTGAGGATTTGTTTTCGGCCTACCGGTTTGTCGGGTTGGGTGATGATGCCAACAATTTCAAAATCAGAGTCACTAAGAAGCGACTCAAAAAATGGAACGGCGAAGACGGGAGTGCCAGCGAAGATAATTTTCATAATTTTTTAATTTTTTTGGCTTTATCAATAAACAAAATTCCGTTTAAATGGTCGATTTCGTGCTGGATGACGCGCGCCAAAAGCCCTTCGGCTTTCAGTTTTTCTTTTAACCCTTTTTTGTTTAAAAATTGAATGGTGATTTTTTTGCATCTTTTGACTTCGCCGAAAGTATTCGGCACGGACAGACAGCCCTCTTCGCCCCATTCCTTAAGAATTGATTTCTTGATAATTTTGGGATTAAAAATTACCAGCGTTTGGTCCTTGTGGCTCGCGACAATTAGTCGGATATTTTCACCCACTTGCGGGGCGGCCAAGCCGGCGCCATCGGAATTTTTCATTGTTTCAATCATTTCTGGAATCAGCTTTTTTATTCCACCACTAAAAACATCAGCCACTTCTCGTGATTTTTTTCTTAAGGTTGGATTGGGATGGGTGAGGACTTTTAACATAGTGGTTGATTATATTATGACAAAGATAAATAGTCAAGGCAAGGCGGAGCTAAAAGTTCATAAAGTTATAAAGTTATTGTACTTTTGACTTTTAACTTTGGAGCAAGTATTATTTATTTATGAAACAAAATACTGGCCCTAAAGAAATTAGGGAATTACTCAAAAACAGACAAATAATTAAGCCGCCGGCTTACGAGTGGCAGGATTTGGCTTTGCGAATTATTAAAGAACTCGGCATCCCCCGATACAAAAAAAGCGCTGTTTTTAAAATTTGTAAAGAATTACCCAAGTCAGTGGTGGAAAGAGCGATGAATGAGACAAAAGAATTGGCCCAGAGGGAAAGGTGGAAATATTTTTTTAAGGTGATTGACAATAAAAATAAACTTGACAAAAAATAGACTAATTGATAATCTGTGTATGGTTTAGCACCTTTACAGGAAAGGAGGATGTAAAGATGAAACAAAAAAAAGACGAAACGCCACCATCGACTGGAGAGCAGGCATTCTCTCGTCCATTGACTCTTCACACACATATAGTCGGAAAGCAAAAAAGAATGGTTAGGAAGAAGGAGGATGAAAAAATGCTAAAAAAGCCGAAAGAAGCAAAAAAAGTAGGAACCGAAGTAAGAATCGAAGTTTACGAAACAACGAGATATAAGCGCGATGCTTATTGTGTTGTGCTTATTGAAGATAAGAGTGGAAAAGTTATCATATCAAAAGGAAAATGTCTTGACGCTCGGGTCTATATTAACAGCTTTCGTCGTTTGATTGGGAAAAATGGTTGGAGGGAATTGCCGCTTATTGATAACACCGAAAATCAAATGTTTCGCGGTAAGTAAAATAAAAGAAAATAAAACCCGGAGCAACCGCCCCGGGCTTTTTTTATCGGTAATTAGTAAAAATTACGGGTTACGCGTTACGGGTTACTGGTTACATCAATTTCAATTCCGCTACCAAATATCCGACGCCGAAGGGCGCTTCGTAGCTTAGAATTTCGGTTTTGAAATTAATATTGTGCAAAATCCCCAAAAGAATCAGGATGGAGCGGAGGCCGCATTCAGCCGCGTTTTCTATGAGTTTGGGGTCTAAATTAACCACGCTTTGCGGGTCCGATTTTTTCAACAGTTCAATCAGCTTCTCGTCAAATTCTTTGCCGGCCGGGTTGAACGGCGCCGGCGCGTTTTCGGTGAGGCAATGCGACAGATCGCCGGAAGCGATGACCGCGATTCTTTTTTCGCTCGCCATAATCATCTCTTTCAGATTTTTGCCGAATTCCAAATGGCTTTGGTTGTCCAAAAACGAAAAAGAAATCGGGATCAGGCGGATGTCGGGCAAATGCTGGCCGAGATAAAAGAACGGCACGCCGACGCCATGGTCAAGCTTTTCTTCAGAGATGATATTTAAAGGCGATTTGGCGTTTATTTTCTCTTTGTCTTTGGTGAAAAGAATAATATCGCCTTTGATTTTAAATTTAGTCGCGAAATCGCCAAAGCTCTCAAAATTGATTTCAAACTCATTGGCCAAATTGACGGTGAAAGCGTCATGATGGATTTCACCATGCGGAGAGATGATTATCAAGATGTCCGGTTTGGCGGCATAAAGGTCGCGTTCCAATTGCTCCATCGCTTCTTTGCTTTTTTTGACTTGTTCCAAATTTTCTTTGCCGATGGTAGGAATTAAAATCGGCGGATGCGGCGTGATAGCGGAAAAAACTAAGGGCATATAGTTTAGTCTTAAAGTTTATAAAGTCTATAAAGTTAAAAGTCTTAAAATTATATTGACTTTCGACTTTACGGACTTTACAGACTTTCGACTTCGTCACCATTCTCCCGTAATCGTCTGTCCCAACGGGTGGACTTCCAAAGTTTGCTTGGCGACGGTGATGATATTTTTCCAATCATATCTCATATTGGTAAAAATTTTGGCGTTGAAAATCGGCAACCGTTTGCCGCCGGAAATCACGTAGACCGTGTTAACCCCTTTGATTTTTATCAAATTGCCGTCGGGCAGAGCCACCGGGTCGCCGGACGGATAACCTTCCAGGTCAGTAGGCGGAACTTTTTTTATCGGCAGTCCTTGGAAGTTGCCGTTTAAAATTTCTTTGTTGACGACTAATTTTTTGCGGCCGGAAATAATGTAAAAAATTTCGTTGGTTTTATTGTCTTGAAACAGCGCGCCGGCCGGATAGAGGGTATACTGGGTGATATTGGGGCCGTTTTTATACAAAGCGAGTTCATTGTCGGCGACACTGATCACCTCGTCTTCCATTACCCCGACGGCTTTGAAAACATCAAGATTTTCAAACTTTCTTTTTTGATCGTCAACAATCAGATAAATGTCGCCGGCCGGATTTTTTAAAAAAGAAAAATTAAGGTATTTGACGGGCACGCCCGCGTCATAAGAGAGGATGTCGGTTGAAGAAGCGATAATGATTTTTTTGGCGTCAAAGCGCGAGGCGAAGACGGCTTTGGAAGCGATTTCCCGCTTCAATCCGTTTTCAATTAAATAAACTTTATCGTCATCGTCGGCTTGGAGAAGCGACCCGTCCGGCCATTTTTTGGCGAAATATTGGTTCCATAAATTCCAAAAACTTTGATTGCCGTGAAGATGAGGCGTGTAATTGTAAAGTCCGGCGGTTGCTGTGTTTTTAGGCGTGACCGATTGGCCGTCAATGATGGAAATTTTTCCCGGCTGGAAATTGAACTCATTGATGTTGTCCATGTAGTACCGCGTTTGGGCGGCGGCGGAATTGACTTGCTTATAAAATCCCTGCCATCTGCTGTCGCAACCGCCGGTGTCCGGACAGCCATAGCCAGTCGCCCAATCGTATTGCCCCTGCGAGGGCGCAGTGTCGTCCAGCAAACTCTGTTCTTTCTGGACCAAGACCAAAAGATATTTCGGATTGATCATCCAAGTCTGGGAGACCTCAAAAAAAGTTTGGGGGGCGGTTTTGAAATTGCCTTCCTTATCCACGGTGATGTAGCTTTTGAGGGTGCCGTTTCTTTTGTCCAAAAAATTTTGGATATCAGTCAGATTCATCGCATTGTAATCGGTGATTTCCGTGTCGGCAATTAAATAATTTGGATCAAAAGTAGCGGCGGAAGCGGGCATTGTCAAAAAAATAAAAAAACAAAAAAGCACAAAAACACGCATCTTATTTAAAAATGGCATGATTTTTAAATTATTTTTCCTTTTATTTAGTATAGCATGAAATCAGGAAATTAAAAAATCAAAAAAGAAAAAATATTAAAATACCAGAACATTAAAACAAATCCCCCCTCCTTGTTTTAAGGAGGGGGTTAGGGGGAGGTCTTAATAAATTTTTATTTAAGACCCCTCCGCCCTTCGGGCACCTCCCCTTGAAACAAGGGGAGGAGATTTGTTTTAATACTTTTTTATTTTTATATTTTTATTAATTCTATACATTTCCCACATACACATATTTTAGCCCCGCTTTTTTGCCGATTGCTTGCGCTCGATAAATCGTCTCGCGAGGCGTCGGCGGCAAATCCGCCAATTTATAAGTAGGATAAAAAGCCGAGACGTGCCAAGCCGTATCCGCTCCTAATTTTTTAAAAATAAATTCGGCGATGGATTTTAATTCTTCGTCACCGTCGTTTATAGTTGGAATAATTAAAGTCGTCACTTCCAAATGGACGCCGTGATTTTTAAGCCAGATTAAATTATCCAAAACGGGTTGGAGCCGAGCGCCGCAGATTTTCAAATAACTCTCATCTTTGAAAAATTTCAAATCAATATTGGCGGCGTCAAGATAGGGGACTATCGCGCTTAAACATTCCGACGACATATAGCCGTTTGAAACCCAAATATTTTTTAAGCCCTTGTCTTTTGCCAGTTTCATGCAGTCAAGGGCAAACTCGGCGAAAATCGTCGGTTCGGTGTAGGTGTAGGAGACAGAAGGACAGCCATTGGCTTCGGCGGCCATGATGATTTCTTCCGGCGTTGATTCGGCCAGCGAATCATTTATTTTTAAAAGTTTGTCGCCGATTTGGGAAATGTCGGCGTTTTGGCAATGGAGACATTTGAAATTACAGCCGGCGCAAGCGATGGAATAGGTGAGGGTGCCCGGCAAAAATCGATAAAGCGGTTTTTTCTCAATTGGGTCAAGGTGGCTCGCGATGATTTTGCCGTAATTAGTGGAATATAAAATACCGCCGATATTTTTTCGGACTTGGCAAATGCCGAATTTATCCGGCGCGATCACGCAGAAATGATGGCATAATCGGCAGCGGACTGAATTATTTTTTACCCCGTTAAATACCTTCGCTTTTGGCGAAGGTGCGCCGGAGGCGCTATTTAACGGGGTGAATTTTTCATAAAATAAGGCCTCTTCCATGCTTTGATTATAGTTTAAAATTTAAACAAAAAAAAGCGGGAGACAATCAAGTTGGATTGTCTCCCTTTTATCCGAAACCGCCCGACAAACGAGCGGAGGCCGGTTTTGGCGGAGTGGACACGACTCCGCCAATTAGGAGCATGACCGCGTGAGAACGGTCTTCGAAAGAGCAAATGGTGGAAACGGTGAAACACATCTAAAGCCGCTTCCACCATCGGAGAAACCGCGCTGATGCGAAAAGCGCGGCTGAAAACAATTTTTAATGGAGGAGGCGGTACGGTCAATCGGTGGCCTCCTCCGAAACTTGGGTCAAGCTGCAGCACTCAACCCTAGGCGCAAGAGAGAGGTGAGGAATCCTCTCTATCACTATTAATAATAAAACTTTTATTTTTATTTTACCAGTGGCGGCGTTGGGGATAATCCCGTCATAAAAAAAGAGAGGCAGGAATCCCGAAGGATGCCTGCCTTTATGAAACGGTATGACCGGTTAGGCGATGATGTTATAAAACCAGCATTAGCCAATTCCGGATCATTAACTCCCACTTTACCCTGTTAAATAGGCAACTTCGTTGCTAAAAATCCCAGAAGGATTTTTATTTAACGGGGCGAGGGTGGAAGGAATTTTTAGCCGAGAGAGCAGGGGAACCCTCTCGGCCGCGGAAGGAGAAACGCCATAAAGCTTTTGTAAGTGTAGGAGCATGTCATCGTCAGGGGTGAGGGACCCAAGAACGATTAAGGCACCAAACAAAAGCAATAGGCACATCTATTATACATCTCTTGAAATAATTGTCAATAGCGTAGTTTTTTGCTAAATCCAGCGGATTTTGGTAAGATGTAATTTATGTTAGATGAAAAAAAATTAGAAGAAGTTCAGCGGCGGATTTATGAAGAAGCGGAAAGCGGCCAGGAATTGGGATTTCATCGCCGGCGGAAAAGGAAAAAACATTCTTGCCTCAAAACTTTAATCGGCCTGATTTTTGTTTTTATTGTTTTAATAATCATCGTCGCGGCGGCGGTGAGATTTGCGGTCGGACCGGCGATAAAAACCATCAGCGGTTTGCCGGGCGACTTTCCCAAGGAACTTTCAATTTATCAGCCGGACCAGGCGCAAATAAAAATCCAAACTGATGAAAGCAAAAAGAAAATTATTGATTTGGTTAAAGCCGCGCCCGATTGGCTCTCGGCGCCAGTTTTAAATTGGCTTTCGGAAGCCATGAAGAATGAAGCTTACCAGAATTTCGGCAGCCAGCTGAATATCCCGCAAAATCTTACGGCCGCGGATTTGAAAAAGACGCTGGCATCGACCGATGTGGAAAAAATTCAAGCCGTTTCTCTTTCGTGGGATAATCTGAATCAAACCAAAGAGCAATTAGCCGCCTATTACAAGAAAAAGTTGGCTGAAGCTGATTTTCAGTTTAATGAAAATTTGGCTGATTACCAGATTAATTTGGGTTTTTGGAAAGACGGGATTTTCGGCACGATTTCTTTGAGCGATAAAAAGGGGAGCACTTCCACGGCGGCGGAAATAAAAGTGAATTACCTTAACGGCGGAACTGGTAACCCGTATAGCCAATAATTTTTATGAAAATAAATATCTTAAATATTGGTATAAATAAAATCGGATTGGAAGAAATTTTAGCCAAGATTTCCGAGTGGTTGTCGTCTGATGGCCAGCGCTATATCGCGACGGTCAATCCGGAATTTGTGTTGGCGGCGCAAAAAAACGAAGAATTCAAAAAAGTTTTAAATGAGGCGGATTTGGCGATTTGCGATGGTGCCGGTTTAGTTTGGGCGGGACGATTTTTGCGCGGCGAGAAACTAATTAGAGTGACAGGGGTGGATTTGGCGGAAGAATTGCTACATTGTCACATTGCTACATTGTCACATTATCAATTTTTTTTACTCGGTGGCGCTGAAGGTGTGGCCCAAGCGGTAAAAAATATATTTCCCGATAGTCCGATTGTCGGCGCCCAAGCCGGCGGGAGAATTGACGAAAACACTTATTTATTAGACAATAATGATGAGCTGATCAGGCAAATCAACGCAGGTAGTGCCAATATTCTTTTGGTCGCCTTCGGGCAAGTGAAGCAAGAAATGTGGATTTCTAAAAATTTAGCCAAAATGCCGGGCGTTAAAGTCGCCATCGGCGTGGGGGGGACATTTGATTACCTTTCCGGCAAAGTGAAACGAGCGCCGGAAACTTGGCGGCGGCTCGGATTGGAATGGCTTTATCGGTTGATGCGAGAGCCAAGGAGATTTGGGAGGATTTGGAATGCGACGATAGTTTTTGGGTGGAGAATTATAAAGCAAAAATTTTTAATTTCCAATTTTTAATTTTATAAATAATTTTTAATGTCTTAATTTTTAATAACCGACGGTTTTAGATAATTAAAAATTAGAGCATTATTTAAAAATTACAAAATTAAAAATTAAAAATTTACCTTTAGTTTTATTTATTATGTTTTTCTGGAGAAAAAACCAAGTCCGTACTCGCTTCGCTCCGTCGCCCACGGGCTATCTTCACTTCGGCAGTTTGAAGACCATTCTTTACGATTATCTTTTCGCCAAACAAAATGGCGGCAAATTCATTTTGCGCATAGAAGATACCGACCAAACCAGGCAAGTTGAGGGCGCAATAGAGAGCCTGCTTAAAACCCTTAAATGGGTGGGTTTGGCGCTGGATGAGGGTGTTTTTCTCAATGCCGGCGGGAAAGCCGCTGAAAGGGGGCATTTTGGGCCTTACACGCAGTCCCAGCGGCTTAAAATTTACCAAGAATACGCCCGAAAACTCTTAAAAGCCGGCCAGGCCTATTATTGCTTTTGTTCTTCCGAGCGGCTGGAAAATTTGAGAAAAGAGCAAGAAGCGGCTAAGAAACCGACTCGTTATGATTGGCATTGCCGCCATCTCACCGAAGACGAAGTCAAAGCCAAATTGGATAAAGGCGAAAAATACGTCATCCGCCTCAAGGTGCCGGAAAATCAAGAGGTTGAATTCACCGATTGGGTGCGCGGAACGGTAAAAATCAACACCAATGAAATTGACGACCAAATACTTTTAAAGTCGGATGGTTTTCCGACTTATCACTTGGCGGTTGTGATTGACGACCATTTAATGAAAATCACGCATGTGCTTCGTGGCGAGGAATGGGTGTCGTCCACGCCCAAGCATATTTTGCTTTACGCGGCCTTTGGCTGGACGCCGCCGGAGTTTATTCATCTGCCTTTAATTTTAAATCCGGATCATTCCAAGCTTTCCAAACGGCAAGGCGATGTGACGGTGGAAGATTATCGCGCCGACGGATATCTGCCCGAGGCCTTGATAAATTATTCCGCTTTGCTCGGTTGGAATCCAGGCACGGAGCAAGAAATCTTTTCCCTCAAAGAACTCATTAAAGCTTTTGATTTGAGAAAAGTTCACAAAGCCGGCGCGATTTTTGACCGAGAAAAGTTGGATTGGCTGAACAGCGTTTATATCAAAAAGCTACCATTGGAGAAATTTGTGGAATTGGCGATGCCGTTTTTTCTTAATGTCATTCCGACTAAGCCCGAAAGGCGCGTGGAGGAATCGCTTCGTCCGTTGACGAAGGGATCCCTCGACTTCGCGATGGCTAATGCCATCGCTCCGCTCGGGATGACAAAAGAGATGGTGAGAAAAATTCTTGCTCTTGAGCAAACCCGCATCAGCAAATTAAGCGAGGTGGGGAAGGGGATGGAATTTTTCTTTACGGAAAAATTGGATTACGACGCCAAAATTTTAGTTTGGAAAAAATCTCCGCCAAAGGCGGATTCGCCTCTGGCAAAAAATAAAACAGCGGAAAATTTGGAATCGCTAATTAAAGAATTAGAAAGTTATCCGGCCGGGGAGTGGGATAAAAATAAACTGGAGGAAAAAATCAAAAATTTTATCAAAGAAAAAAATTTGGATAACGGTAGCATCCTTTGGCCGATGCGCGTCGCTTTGACTGGACTCCAAAAATCACCGACGCCGTTTGAAGTGGCGGATATTTTAGGCAAAGAAAAAACTTTAGAGAGATTAAAAAATGCTATTGAAAAATTAAAAAGTAATATATGAATATCGAAAAAGACATACTATCAATCAAACCGCAACCAGAAAAGTCACTAGAATCACTAAATCACGAACAAGAGCCGGTTGAAATTCAAAATCTCGGTGACTTTGATTTGCAATATTTTCAAGAGCTTCAAGGAGAAGATGGTTGGATTGCCATTGGCCAAGAGAAATATCAACAAGATTATAAAAATCAAAAGTATTTTACTGTTTTTGGCACCAACGGAGAAAAACTAGGAATTATTGCGGTTTATGATGCGCCTGAAGTTGATTTAAAAAATGTCATTCATGTAGTGGTGGATCCAAAATACCGAGGTCAAGGGCTCTCCGCCAAATTTCAAAAACGCATTATGGATGAATTAAATCTTCCTTTCATTACAGTAACAATTAATACCGATAATATTGCTTCTATAAGAGCCACGGAAAAATTGCCGGGAGCTAAAAGAGTAAGCGATAAAAAATATGAGGATGAGTTTCATCAAGTGAAATATGTTTGCGAAAGATCTCCTGAAAATTCAATTAACTTGCAAGAGTATTTAGCGGGCTATTTTCAACAACAAGGAATAGAGGAAGTGCCAGAATTTAAAATTTTAAAACCAAACGAATTACCGGATAATTACAAAAAACAATTTGAGGCCTTTGATGATAAAAGATTAGATGGCTTACGCATTGCTATAGTCCCAAAATTATGGAAACCATCAGAATCACACGCAGACAGACGATTAATTATTATTAATCAGGAATATTTTGAAGATGAAAAAAATCGAGATCGAGTTCAGTGGTTTTCTCACGAAATAGGGCACTGCCAAAAATTTTTAGATTCACCGGAAACTTATTTTAAAGATATGGAAACACCCGCCTTTGAGGATATTGTGACATACGCAGACACTCCCAGAAAAGAATTGGAATTAGAACTTAGTCAACTTACGGAACACGGTGGTGATGAAAAGGCGATCGCATATCTAAAAAATATGCTTGAGTCGTCAACCGGTGATATCATAAAGATTCCCATTTCCTATCCAAACAATAAAGTGGAGCAGCATGCTTTTAAAAGACAATTCCAATCCACAAAAAATATGGGAGTAACAAAAGAGGAGGTAATAGGAGAACTAAAAAAATATTATCAAGACAGATATGACGCTCCTTTTTTTGATAGAATGTTGGATAGTGTTTATGGCTAAAAAATTGTAATAGATTTTGTTAAAATCCTTTGCTTTTCGTCAATATTCTGATAAAATATAACCATAAATAAAACTTTTGACTTTATAGACTTTAAACTTTAGACTTCCGTGTCCTATGCTTGCCATAAAAACCCCTAAGATTAGGTATTATTTTATTTTTGTTTTGGCGTTTGCCGCGCTGGCGGGCGGCTTTTTTTTATTCTTAAACAAAACCTCGGCCCAAGACAGCGGTAGCGCGGTGGTTGATGATTTAAACCTTCAAATTGACGAACAGCGGGCGAAAATTGACGAATTGTCGGCGCAAATAGATAAATACAACGAAAACATCAAAACGGCGAGAGGCCAGGCGACTTCGCTTCAAAATCAAATTTATATCTTGGACAATCAGATCGCCAAGACCAATTTGGACATCCAAGCCGAAGAAGAGCGGATAAAAGGCATTGAATTGGAAATAGAAAAAATCGAACTGCAAATCAAAACCAGCGAAGATTCCATTAAAAAAGACAAGGTGCAACTTGCCGAATTCATCCGAACTCTTGACCAATACGACGAGAAAAGCTATCTTGCCGTGCTTTTGGGCAATGACTCGTTTTCGGAATTTTTTGACCAAGTTAAATATTTAGAGAGCATCCAGGGCGATTTGCAAAAAACTTTAAACCGCTTTCAAGAATTGGTGACAAAACTGGACGAGCAGAAAAGCGACTTGAACGCCAAAAAAGAGCAAATATCGGAGTTATTGAAAAAAATGGAAAATGAAAAGTCAAATTTGGCCGGCCAAAAGCAGGATAAGAAATACCTCATCGCCGAGACCAAAAAATCAGAGAAAAAATTCAAGAGTTTAATCAGCGAGTTGCAGCAGGCGCAGAACGCGGTCAACTCCCAAATCGCTTCTTTGGAAAAAAAATTGAGAGAGGAGCTGGCTAAAAAAGGCGCGCAGGAAAAATTCAACACTTTAGGCGACGCGGCTTTGGCTTGGCCGACTGATAGCCGCGTGATTAATGTTTATTTTCGCGACCCGGATTATCCTTTCCGCAATTTATTTGAACATTCAGGCATTGATATTAAAGCGAGCAGCGGCACGCCGGTCAGAGCCGCTGAATCCGGCTATGTGGCCAAGGTTGCCGTCGGCACTAGATGGTATGGCACTTACGTGATGATTATTCACAGTAATAATTTGGCGACTTTATACGCCCATTTTTCCAGCGCCGCGGTCAAAGCTGACCAGTATGTGACAAAGGGACAGATTATTGGCTACAGTGGCAATACTGGCTTTTCCACCGGTCCGCATCTCCATTTTGAAACGCGTTTAAACGGCATCCCGGTGAATCCGTTGAGCTATCTGCCGTAAATCAAGAAATTAAGAAATTAATTTAATATAAAAATTAATCAATAAAAATAAAAATTTATGAAAAAAAGTTATGGCGGGGCAGGGAAGTCGATAAAAAAAATCGGCCATGAGCTCCAGGAAAAAATGGAGGTCATCAAGAGTAAATACGACAAATTGGATGCCAAGACCAAAAAGAAAATTTTGGCCGGTATCGCCGGCGTGGCCGCTTTGGTCATCGGCGGAGCCGTGGCGAAGAAGGCGATGGGGAAACGAAAGTAACCGGTAACCAGTAACTAGTAACCGGTAATTGGTAATTTTTATTATTAATAATTTTTTTATGGAACAATGTTCAAAATGCTCCATGACCTTGGGAGAGGGGATGGCTTGTTCTTGGCGAACCTAACGTTTGTTATCATTGTTGTTCCTGTGATCCCGGCTGTGTTTGTGAATGTAAAGAGAGGGAAAAATCCGTTTAAAAACCCCCAGAAATGGGGGAGTTTTTATTTATAATGTTTATTATTTAACGATATTAGATTTTGGATTTTAAAAAATTTCAATTTTTGACTATTTTTATTCCTTAATTTAATTGCTGAGTTGGTAGTTTAAAATCAATCTTTTGTTTTGTAAGTTTTGGATATAATTGTACTAAAATATTTTGATCACAGTTCTCATTCCAGTTTAATAGTATTTGTCCATTAAATTTATAATTTAGGGATTTTATATTTTGGTATAAATTTTGAAAATTTATTTCTACTCGCATGAAGGGTTTTTCTGGTTGTATTAAAAAGATAATATTAGTATTTCCGATATTGTCTCCATATTCTCTAATTGTTTTTTTAATATAATTAAATAATTCTTCTGTGTCTATTTTATTTCTATATCTTTTAAGTTCAAAGTGTCTTAATAGTTTATCGCCTGATTTAATAATAAAATCAGGTGTTTTAGCTCTAAATCTATTTAATTCCTCAAGTGTGTTAGCCCTGTCTTTATTTGTATTAAAATTTTCTAATTTAAAACAAACTTCACTTTTTGATTCAAAAAAATCTAAAAAGGAAAAAGTTGCTATAAAAATTTCATGGTTATCTCTACTACGAAGTACTTTAGAAAAGTTTTCTAAAGTTTTTTTCAACCTTTCTACGTCAATTGAAACTTTACCTTTTAAATCTTTTTTACCATAATTTTTAAAAATATCAACTAATTCTTTTTTTGAATAGCAAACTATAATTTCTTGATTTATTCTATAAAAATTCATTTTAATGGGAGCGGTTTTTTTCACTTATTCCCGCCGTGAAACTTTTTAAATTATCTTTATAATCTCTTTTAAACTGATTAATCGTTTATTTTCAATATGATGATTAATATTTTTTATATCAGGTAGTCTATTAATTAGTTGTTTATAATAACTTAATTTTAGATCATTATAACTAATTCCATTAAAATATTTTTTAATCATTATCTCAATACTTCTGGGGGTTAGATGACGGTTTTCATATTTTTTATTTTTTATATGGTATGATAGGGGAGTAAAAAAATACTCTGATTTATTATTAGTCTTTGAAATAAATTTATTTATTAATTTTAACAAGTGATTATCCAATGTATATTTAGATATCTCGTCTTTTTTAATTCTAACTAATTCAGATATTCTGATACCAGTTTTTAATATCAACTGAATTATTAAATAATCTCTTTTATTACTTAAAGTATTGCCAGATTTAATTGTTTTAAAAATTTCATAGATGTCTTTAAAATTAATATTTTTTATTGCTTTTCTTTGTCTCCTTATTTGTTTAATTTGTGTAATATCAAAATTTAGTTTAAGATTATAATTTTTTTGTAAATATTTAAAATAATTTTTTACTCCATTTAAATAAACATTAACTGTTTCGAGAGACAAATTATTTTTTAGCTCATTTGTATAATTATTTATATCACTTAATTTTAATGATTTAATTAAGAGTCCTTTATTTATCAAAAAAATATTAAATCTTTTTAATCCAACCGAGTAAGAAGTTATAGCGGCGGTGCTATAATTATTTTCTGCTAAATACGCCAAAAATTCATTAAAATATTTTATTTCTTTCATAAAGAAAATTTTATTATTTTTCCTGAGTAACTTATAATGATTAATTCAATGTTTTTCATAATAAAAAGATTTATCCATAACTTGAAAATACTAACTGTATCAATTTCAAAATAAGCTGTTTTTTGATTTCTTATAATCTTTAAATCCGCATGGCCGTAATATAATTGTGGCTCATTAAAGTCAACCTTGTAATTATACTTTAAGAAATGGGATGACAAATAATTTATAATATTATTATGCCAATCGCCACCATGTTTTTTGTCGAATATTTTTATTTGTTCTTCCGTATAAGTATAATTATATTCAGTAGCTTTTATTTTTCCAGAGACGACTAAAATGGCGATTAGCCGGTAAAAAATATCGTCATGGTAATTCAAGATATTTTTATTATCTTGGTATGGTTTTATATTACTTTTAAGCCATTTAATTTCTTCCGCAATTGAATTTTCCGTTTTAAGCCAGGTTGGGGGAGTGATATTATTTTCAGTCATTTTTTAATGGGTGAAATTTGTGATGGGTTTTTTCCGCGTATCTGTCGGAGGCGTGGACGTAGCGGGTAGTCGTATCTAATGACTCATGACCCAAAAGGATTTGAATCGCTGCCGGATTGGCACCTGATTCGGCTAAATAGGTGGCGAAGCCGTGCCTTAAAGAGTGTGCGGAAGTAGGAACATTAATATGTAAAATTTCCCGATATTGCTTTATTTTCATTTGTAGATAATTCGGTGATATCTTTTTATCTACAACCGACGAATTGAGGCCGCGGTAGGGGATAAAGAGGTATTTTGAATTGTTTTGTCTGATTTTGAGATAATTATTTAGGTATTTAAATGCCCTAGGCGTCATATAGACAAATCTTTCTTTCTTTCCTTTTCCTAAAATAAAAATTTTTCCAGAATTGTCTATTTGGATCATTTTTAAATTTACCAGTTCCGATATCCTCATGCCGGTAGAAAATAATAATTCAAGCATGGCGCGATTGCGCAGGCCGATAATTTTGTTTTTTTCCAGTTCGGTAGGGGATTCTATTAATTTTACCAAGTCATCAAGTTCGGCCACTTGAGCATGTTTTTTGACGGTTTTGACCAGCTTTATCGCTTCCGGCGCCAAAGGATATTTACAATCCATATCTATCAAATATCTGATATAACTTCTTATGACTGACAAAATGCGATTTATTGACCTGGCTAATAATTTGTATTCGGTAGGGGAGAGAGCCCCGGGAGTCTTCCGGTCTCTTGATGACAGGTAGGCCTTGAACATCTCAATATCCTTTTTATTGAGATGTTCAAAAATAATTTTATTGTCTTTTAAATAGTTTTCAAATATTAAAAGGTCTCGTTCGTAATTATAAATTGTTTCCTCAGAGTAATTGTTGGTTTGGAGATAGAGGAGGTAATCGTCTATATGTTTTAACATATTGATATTACTGAGTGTAAGGGATATTATACTCAGTTTATCATAGAAATATAAATGAGGCAAACGACTTATCCCCAACCGTTACCGGTAATACACCTTATCCCCAAATCTTAAATCAATATATTCTAAAAGACGAGGATTATGAATTTTTTCTTTCAAAACCAAAGCTAAATTTTCCACTGATTTTTTAATATCGCTGTTAAGGTCAAAATAGGCTCGCCAACCATCCTTGGACACCAAGGTGACCTCTTCCCTATCATTGCTCTCATAGCCGGCAATTTTGACGAGGGTGTTTTTTAATTCTTCATTTAATTTCAAAATAAAATCCATTTTTTGGGTGTCAATAATTTGCTCGCCAATGTTAATATTTTCATTGGCAACATTAAAGATGGGAAAACGCGTCCAATACTCCCCTACTTTATCTTGACTGATTTCACTAGTGATGACGCCATCGCTATCCGCAAAATAAAAAGTTTTTTTATTATAAATTATTAAATTAGAAATCTTTTCTTCAATTTTTATTTTTAACGACTGCCAGCCCTTATCAATCTCCAGTTTATTCAGGCGGTATTTGGCGACAATCCCCTCCTCTAACCGTTTTTTACTTAGAAAAAGCAGATTTTTTTGGGGTAAAATATACCAACGCCAAGAAGCTAATTGGTTTTCTACGGTTTGGCGCAATTCCTCTGGCTTGATAAAGTCCGCGCCCTCAATTTCAATTTTTTTAATTTTAAACAAATCGCTGTAGACGATGATGTAAACAATAAAACAAACGGCGATGATTTTTAGATAATATCCGGTGTTGAACCCCCTGTTTTTTTGGTCATTAAAATAAGGATTAACAAATTCTTTTTTTTGATAATCCTTTTTAATCTTGATTTTTGAACGATAACTCGGGTTGGTATAATTATTAATCGTCATTTGACAAGCAGGGGGTATTTATGGTAAATTGAAAACACAGAGTACATTTGGTTTGGTTGAGTGAATAGGCAAAAAGGAGAAAAGCTATGAGTGGAGTGATTAAGGCCAAGGATGTGGAGGACACGGAGAAAGAGGAGCTATCAGTACAAAGACGGGAGGTTTTTTGGGCAATTAGGATGTTGATCAACCATCTATTTTCCGAGAAGCCGCCAATGGTATCTGCCATCACCAAAGAATTAAAAATTATCTTTGGTGAAATTCTCCGCTTGGGAATGGTTAATGAACTGGCTCTTTTTTTGGGAAAAATCAGTAAAAAAATCCCAGCCAATATTAAAGAGCAGTTAAAGGCAGCGGCGGAACAAGTGCTTCAAAAAACCATCCATGAGGAAGTCGAGGGGATGTTTAACGGCTTGAACAGCCGCAGTCCGATTACGCCGGAAGATCGACAGGCGCCGGAATTGCAGGGTTTAAGCCCGGTGGAATTCCCAATAGTCCGGAGAAAAAAAGCCGCTAACGACTAACTTCCGCCACGCCAAGATTAGCAAAATATAAGCGTCCCAAAAATGGGATTCCTTCGGTCGCCAGCGGGCTCCCCCGCAATGACAGCTTATTAAGATTTCACGCCAGAGAGCAAGCGCTTTCTGGCTTTTTCTTTTTAAATTATTTTAATGGCTTAATAATTTTAAACCCGCAAAATTTCTGCAATGGCTTGGGCACATTGACCGTGCCGTTTTCGTTTTGGAATTGTTCCAAAATGGCCGGGAATAATCGGCTGGTGGCCAAGCCGGAAGCATTAAGAGTATGGACAAATTCGTTTTTGCCGGTTTTGACGTCTTTGAATCGGATGTTTCCCCTTCTGGCTTGATAATCAAAGGCATTGGAAGCGCTCGAAACTTCCTTATAAACCTCCATACTCGGAATCCAAACTTCAATATCGATGGTTTTCGCCATGGCCGAGGTGGCATCCTCGGCGGCCAACTGGACGGTTTGAAAGTGGAGCCCCAAATCCTCAACCAGTTTTTCGGCATTTTTAATTAATTCTGTCAAAGCCGCCGGGGAATCTTCCGGTTTGGTCAATTGAAACATTTCAATCTTATTGAATTGATGGCCGCGGATCATTCCCCTTTCTTCTTTGCGGTAAGAGCCGGCTTCGCGCCTGAAACAAGCGGAGTAGGCGCAATATTTCAAAGGCAATAATTTTTCATCAATAATTTCGTCGCGATGATAATTACCCAGCATCATTTCGGAAGTGGCATTGAGGCAGGATTTGTCCTGCGTCCAAAACAGGTCGTCTCTGAATTTCGGCAAATGGCCGGAAGTATAGGCGGATTTTTCGGTTAAGAGATAGGGCGGCAAAATAAAAGTGTATTTATTTTTTTGGTGGAGTTCAAGAAAATAATTTAAAAGAGCCCATTCCAAAAGCGCGCCTTGGCCCTTGTAAATCCAGAAGCCCGCGCCTGACATTTTGACTCCCCTTTCATAATCAATGATATCAAGTGAAGTGGCCAATTCAACGTGGTCTTTCGGTTCAAAATTAAATTCCGTTTTTTTGCCAAAAGTTTTGACGACTTTATTATTTTCTTTCCCGCCGGGCATGACATCGTCAGCCGGAGTGTTGGGAAGCTCTGACATGGCTTCTTTGAATCTTTCTTCCACTTCGCGAAGTTCGTCGTCTATTTTTTTGACCTCCTCCCCTACCCCCTTCATTTGTTCAATAATTTTCGGGGTCGGTTTGGTTTTGGAAAATTTATTCCTTTCGGCTTTGAGTTCGTCGGATTTTTGAATGAGTTCTCGACGTTGGTCGTCAAGCTTTAAGACATTTTCCAAGGCCGCATCCAAAACATCAGGCGCCATTCTTTTTAAAAGGGCTTTTCTCACTTCCTCCTTTTTTTCACGAATTCTGTTAATGTCGAGCATATGGGTATTCTATTTACTTCTCAATTATATCCACGGAATTAATTTTGACGGGAGTGACGGGTTTGGACATGGCGCCATCACTGCCGAGAGTGGTGGGCGCGGTGGCGATTTTATCCACCACTTCCATACCCTTGGTGACATGGCCGAAAATGACATAGTTTTTTTCAAGCGCCATATCTTTTTGCATAATGAAAAATTGCGAGCCATTGGTATTTGGGCCGGAATTGGCCATGGCCACGGTGCCACGTGTATATTCGCCGGTAAACGGTTCGTCATTGAATTTGTAGCCGGTGCCGCCCATACCAGTGCCGGTCGGATCGCCGCCTTGAATCATAAAGCCATTAACTACCCGGTGGAAAACCGTATTGTTATAAAAACTTTTTTTGGCCAGCCAGACAAAATTGTTGGCGGTGATGGGCGTGCCTTTGGCATCCAAAGCAATTTCAATGTCGCCCTGTTCGGTGTGCAAGACGGCAGTGTAGGTTTTGGTTTGATCGATTATGTTTTCTGGCATAGTTGATTGAGTTTGATTGGTGTTTTCCGGTTGAGTGTTTGTGTTTTGAGCGGCATTGTTATTGTTGTCTGTTTGTGTGCCACAGCCGGATAATAAAACGGCTATAGAAAATATTGAAGCTAAAATTAATTTGTTCTTCATTTTTGTCTAATTAATTATTAGCACCCTGGATTCCCGCTTTCGCGGGAATGACAAAAGTGGGTAAAATTTATTTCTCCGGGCGCATAAATGGAAACAAAATCACATCCCGGACCGAGGGTTGGTCGGTCAAAAGCATCACTAATCTATCAATGCCAATACCAATACCGCCAGCCGGCGGCATGCCATGTTTTAAGGCGGTAATAAAATCTTTATCTAATATATTGGCTTCGAGATGAGGCTGGAATTTTTTTGATTTTTTTCGTTTTTCCATCTGTTCTTTCAATCGTTTTTCCTGTTCCAGAGGATCGTTTAATTCCGAATAGGCGTTGGCGATTTCGACGCCATTAATAAATAATTCAAATCTTTCCACCTCATCCGGTTTTTCTCGATGTTCTTTAGTGAGAGGACAGAGGGATTTCGGATAATCCACTACGAATGTCGGTTGGATTAATTTTGACTCGACTTTTTCTTCAAAAATTTTTTCTATAATTTCGTCATTAGTGCCTTTAAACCCGAGTTTTTTGGCTTCTTTTTTTAATTCCTCGGTTTTCCCTGGATTAACGCCGGCATATTCCTTTATCGCTTTTTTGACCCCGATTATTTTAAATGGAGCTTTAAAGTTGATTTTCGTCTCTTGATAATTTATTTCGGTTTTCCCGGTAATTTTTTTGGCCAGTAATTCCAATAAATTTTCAGTTAATTTTTTTATGTCGTTATAATCCCAATACGAGGCGTAAGCCTCCAACATGGTAAATTCGGGATTGTGCCATTTGTCTATGCCTTCGTTCCTAAAATTTTTGCAAATGGTAAAAACTTTTTCTATTCCGCCGACCAGCAACTTTTTTAAGTAAATCTCCGGCGAGATGGAGAGATAAAGTTTTAATTTCAACGCGTTAAGCTCAGTGATAAACGGTTGGGCTTCGGCGCCGCCGTAAAGGATTTGAAGCAAAGGCGTTTCCACTTCCATAAAGTCGTTTTCTTTTAAGTAATCTCGAATGCTATCAATAATTAGCGACCGCTTAATAAAAACATCTTTGACTTCAGGATTGGCGATGAGGTCCAAATATCTCTGACGATATCTAATCTCCTTGTCCTCTAAGCCGTGCCATTTTTCCGGCAAAGGCAAAAGCGCTTTGGCGAGAAGCTCATATTTTTTGACCGCGATGGAAATCTCGCCCCTTTGGGTGGCAAACATCTCCCCTTCCACGCCGACAAAATCGCCAACATCAAAACTATCGGTAAAAAATTTAAATTGCTTCTCCCCTACTTTGTCGGCCTTGACGACGATCTGTAAGCGTCCGGAAAAATCTTCCAAATGGCAAAAAATAATTTTGCCCATCAAGCGGATAGACATAATCCGGCCGGCGGTTTTGACGCCAGTCCCCTCTTTTGCGGCCTTAGCCTCGGCCAAAGATTGCTTTTTATCAAATTTTTCCGGATATGGATTAACACCGGCTTTTTTGATATTTTCCAATTTTTTGAGACGGATAGTCGCTTCGTCTTCGTAGGGTTTTTGAGGCATAGGATAAGTTTTAAAGTTGATTTAATTTTATCTAATTTCTTCTGTTTTGGCAAACAGCGGGATAATAAACGGGTGTAGAGACGCATTGCCATGCGTCTCTATAAAAATGAAAAAGAAAAAAGACGCGATTCGTTTACTACTCTAGCAAACGAGTCGCGTCGCCATAAACCATCACAATCCGGACACGTCTGACGCGTCCAGATATTTGGCCGACGGCGGCTTAAGCCAATACAGAAGCGGCCGGAGAACCAAGCCGAGAGCGACAAAAGGTGGCCAAAACAGAAACCGCGAAAACAGATCGATCAGATTCGGAATTGGTTTTTCTATTCCAATCCCGCTGAAAATGTATTGGCACAGCAAAAAGCCGATTCTCCCCAATCCTTTCTGATGCTTTTGTTCCATCCGTTTCCAATCAGTATAGGAAATTTCGACGGAAAAACAAAAATACATCAGGATAAATCCACCCGCCAAATAGAGCAGGGAAAGGACCAAACACTTGGCTATCAAAAGAACTACCATCATGGTAATCACCCTCCTGTTGTGTGATTGAAAATTATTTTTTCTTTTTGCTTTCTTTTTTCTCTTGGAAATGCTCCACGATCTTGCCGACGCCGTCTAGTAATGGCGGCAGATAGCTCGCGGTCGCTTCCACTTTCTTCTTGATGGTGTCCAAGATATTATCAATCATCTCCATCTTTTTACGGAAACTGCCGGTCACTTTCTTTATGTCGCGAAGCATCAGAGCGACATAGATGCCGCTCCAGCCGATGGTGATGCCGACCCAAAAAACAACAAATGAGAGCACTAACCAAAAAAGATCTTGAGATGTGTTTAGCATGGGAATACTTTTAGTTTATAAAGTTATAAAGTTTGTAAAGTTAAAAGTCTAAGACAAAAAACTTTATGAACTTTATAACTTTATGAACTTTATAAACTTATTACCTCACTTTTATATTATACTCTTTTTTCAATTTGACGACAACTTTGTTATGTATTTTTTGCGCCTCTTCCAATTTCAAGGTCTTTTTATTGTCGCGATAAGTGAGGCGGATGGCCAAAGCTTTTTTGCCTTCGGGTAGTTTGCTTGCCCCGTCGGATGACTTTAGGTCGTCTTCAAAAACCGACAGAAAAGAAATTGACTCAATTAAATTGTCTAAACCACTGATTGATTTGATGATATCTTGATATAAAGCATCGCGGCCGATTTCCATTGACAAATCAAGTTCAATCCCTGGAAATTTCGGTATCGGCCGATAAGATGGGCTCGTTTTGGCGTAATGAATCAACTTTTCAAAATCAAGCTCAAACAAAGCGATTGATTTTTTGAAGCCGAATAGATGAGAAGTGTCGGAATTTATAAATCCCAGAGCGCCGATAATTTCATCGCCGATTTTAATCGCCACGGTTTTATTTTTTTGCCACCAATTCAAGGCGTCTGTCGGCGCGAATTCTACTTTTTTAATATTTAAAGTATTGACTAAGGAAATTAGGTCGCTTTTGAGCTCATAAAAACCGTCGCTATTCTGGTAGCCTATCGCCGCCGCGATTAAATTGGTTTTTTCAATCGGCAAGTCATTGTCTTTCGGCAAATAAACTTTGCTCAATTCAAAAATTTTAAAAGTTTTGGCAAAGCTTTCGTTTTCCGCCGCGCTCTGTAAGATTCCCGGCGCGAGCGATGTCCGCATATATTCAAAATCGGCAGAAAGCGGATTGGCGACTTTAAGATGATCTTTCGGATTCTGGCCGCAATCCTTGATTAATTTTTCGGAAATAAAAGAATAATTGTAATTCTCGGCATAACCCAGCGCGGCAAAAGTATTTTTCGCTTTGTCTTCAAAATAAAATTCTCGGCTTGTCTCAAAATTTATCGGAATTTCTCCAATCATCAGCTTTGACGGCAAGTTGTGATAGCCATAGATCCGAGCGACTTCCTCAATAATGTCATGCTCCCCCTCCATGTCGCCGTCGCGCCACCAAGGCACGACCGCCGACATCGTTTTCCCTTTTTCCGACACCTCAAAGCCGAGGCGCTCCAAAATTTCTTTGGCTTTTTCCGATTTGATTTCCACGCCTAACACGCGACTGATATTTTCTATTTTAAAATCAATTTTTTTTGCTTTGTATTTCACCGGTTTTTCGTCAAAAATCTCCGAAGCGACTTTACCTTCGGCGATTTCCATCACGAGCTCTATGGCGCGCAGGATGGCCGGATAAGTGCCCTCCGGGCTCAAACCCTTCTCATACAAATCAGAGCTTTCAGAATGAAGATTTAGGGTTCTGGCGGTGCGTCTGACCGAGACCGGGTCAAAATTGGCTGATTCCATGACGATGGTCTTGGTTTCACCGGTAGCGGCCGAAAGTTCGCCGCCCATCACGCCAGCCACGGCGACCGGTGACTTCGCGTCCGCGATGACTAAATTGGTGTCATTGAGCTCGTAATTTTTGCCGTCAAGCGCCAAGATTTTTTCGCCTTTTTTGGCCGAGCGGACGATAATTTTTCCGCCTTTTAATTTTTCGTAATCAAAAACATGCATGGGCCGGCCGAATTCCAATAAAATATAATTAGTAATATCTACTAAATTGTTAATTGGACGAAGCCCGGAAGAAAGTAATCGTTGTTGTATCCACAAAGGCGACGGGCCGACTTTGACATCGGTCATGACGACCGCTTGATAGCGGTGGCAGAGTTTGGACTCTTTGATTGCGACTTTTAATGTCATTGCGAGGGAGCGCAGCGACCGCGGCAATCCCATCTTTTTTTCGCGGAGTTTATCCCGAGTAAAACCGAGGGACTCGGGATGACGGGAGAGGTTCGGCTTCGGTTCTTTGTAAAGAAATTTGTCGCCCAAAATCGCGGCGGCCTCGCGGCTGATGCCGATGACGCTCATGGCATCGGGGCGATTGGAAGTGACTTCAATGTCAAAAATAAAATCTTCCAACGGCATGACTTTTTCCAAAAGCAAGCCGACTTTGACATAATCAGGCAGAATATAGATGCCGGTGTGGTCTTCGCCCAAGCCCAATTCTTTTTGGGAGCACATCATGCCTTGGCTTTCGATGCCGCGGAGTTTGGCCGGTTTGATTTCCATATCTCCCACTTTGCCACCGACTAAAACTACCGGAACTTTTTGGCCTTCTCTGATGTTTGACGCGCCGCAGACGATTTGAAGCGGTTTTTTTTCTCCGATGCCGACTTCACAGACGCTAAGTTTGTCGGCGTCCGGATGTTTTTTTAATTTTAAGATTTCGCCGATTACTACTTTATTAAAATTCGGCTTGATTTCACGGACGCGGTCAATAGACGGCCCGCACAAAGATAATTCTTTGGCAAGTTCGCGTGCGTCTTTTTTGGTGGCGACATATTCTTTGAGCCAGTTGTAGGATAAGCTTAAGTTCATTTTAAGAAATTGTTGCCAATAAAGCTAAAAAAGAATGATAAAAATAAAATAAAAAAAACCATAAATACTATAAAAATGAAAATTTTTAAGTTTAATTTATTGGGGTAATATTTTTTATAATCAATAAATCCATTATTTATATAGTCATCTATTAGTGGTTTGATTTTTTTGTTTGTTATACCAAAAATTTCTCCAGTCGGGTCATTGTTATATGCGCTTTTAAATGCAGTTGAATATTTGGGCCATATCTGTTCGCCATCAACAAAAATAAGAGTCACTCGCCGAGGTCCACCGGACATTGCTGCTGTTAGTAATGTATTACTATATAAAATTTGGTCTTTTATAACAATTTTTTTCTTTCTATAGATACCACTAAATTCGTCAACCCAGTTAGTTTCATCTTTTAATGCCTCAGATAACTTAGATGCTCGCACCTCTTTGGTTTTTTTTAAATTAAGTTGTTGAAGTAACTCACTTCTGAGCCCATTTTTTTTATTTATAATTCTAACAATAAATACGGATATAAAATATAGCAATATTCCGAATACAATTATTAAATATAAAATTGTATATTTATCCATATTAGAATTGTCTTAAAAATCTTAAATCATTTTTATATAAAAGACGGATGTCGTCGATGTTTAAGCCGGATTTCATCATATAACAACGCTCTACGCCCCAGCCGAAGGCGAAGCCGGAATATTTATTCGGGTCAATGCCACCGGCTTTGAGCACATTTGGATGAACCATGCCGGCGCCGGCGAGCTCTAACCAGCCCTCTTTACAGAGTTTGCAGCCCTTGCCACCGCAGACGCCACAGCTCACATCAATCTCAAAGCTGGGTTCGGTGAATTGGAAATGATGCGGACGCAGGCGGATTTCGCGATCCGGGCCGCCTGCCTCTCCGGCAGGCAGGAAAAAATTTTTGACGAAATAATCAATTGTGCCTTTCAAGTGGGTGATATTAATGTCTTTATCTATCACCAATCCTTCGAACTGATGAAACATAGGCGTGTGCGAGGCATCCATTTGCCGGCGATAGGTCTTGGAAATATTCATCATCCGGATGGGGAGTTTTCCCCTCTCCATGTCGCGGACTTGCCCGTTGGAAGTGTGAGGAGTAAGCACTCTTTGTCCCGCCGTCGCTGAAGCTTTGGCGGGCAAGCCAAATTTTTTGCTAATCGGCGATTTGTCGATGAAAAATGTTTCCCATTCGTCGCGGGCCGGATGGTCTTTTGGCATATTTAAAGATTCAAAAGCGTAATAATCCCATTCCACCTCCGGATATCTCATCCGCTCAAAGCCAACGCGTTCAAAAATGGCGGCGATTTCCCTAATTGCTTCGGTGACCAAATGGAGATGGCCCAAGGGTGATTCTTGGCCCGGCAAAGTATAATCAAAAAAGCCGTCTGAACCGGTCTGGCTCAATTCGGCTTTAAGCGACTTGATTTTTAATTCAATGTTTTTTTTGATTTCGTTGGCGGCTTGGCCGGCTTCGGCGATTTTGCTTTTGGGCAGATTCTTGAGTTCTTTCATCGCCAAAGTGAGCGCGCCGTTCTTGCGCCCCAAAAATTTATTTTCCAAGTCCGCCAAATCCGCCAGCGATTTTACCTTCTCTATGGCAGTGGAAAAGTCTTTTTTAATGGATTCCAACTGGTCTTTCATGAGATTTATTATAAAACTAAATTGGGGGGAAAGTCAAAAAAAGAGGCTCCAGCCTCTTTTTTAATTGTCATTGCGAGGGAGCCCGCAGGCGACCGAAGCAATCCCATATCTAATTCTCGTCATTCTCTCCCGCCATCTCCAAATAAAGATTTTTCCATTCGGGATTGAATTGATTGATTAAATATATTTTCTTTTGGCGAGAGCCGCCTTTTAATTGTTTTTCTCTGGCAATCGCGGCATAGATTGATTCGCTGTATTCGTAATAAACCAGTTTGTTTAAATTATACTTTTTAGTAAAGCTGTTCGGATGAATGCCACTTCTATGCTCCCACGCTCTTTTTAGCAAATCTCTTGTTACGCCGATATAAAGGACATTATTGTTTTTATTAGTTAAGATATAGACATAATAATAGCGAGACATATTTAGTTAGAGATGGGATTGCTTCGCTTCGTCCCGTTGCTTGCGAGCAACGGGACTTCGCTCGCAATGACAGTTCCTTTCACACTCCCCTCCTCCGACTCACCAACAAGAATTCAAAAATCGTCACTGCCAAGACAAGCAGAATCAAATTCCACCAAGTCAAAAAATTCAAGCTTTGCAGGAATAAAATGCCGACAATCAGGATAGAGATGAAAACTGATTGGCGGAAAGACGCGCCGACTAAACGATATTCTAAAGAAAATTTGTTGAAAATTTTGCGCCAGCCGAAAGCGGCGAGGAAAAAGGTCCCGATTAAAGCGAATAATAAACTCAAATAAAATATGGACAAGCCAACGAAGCCGCTTGAAGTCGGATCGGTCATTACCAAAACATACGTCCAAATCAGCCAGAAAATAATCGTGGCGATGGAAGTGATAATGAGAAGCTGTTTGAGGGTCATGTGTGAATTATGAATGACGAATTTATTATACCATTTTTTTTGACAAATAAAAATCCCGCCGCGAGGGCGGGATTTAGAGAAGGGTGAGCCGGATAATTGTTAACCGCGCATTTGGGAGAGAGTGAGTCCTAAAAATAATTTAGGAAGTCGCGATTGGTAATCATCCGGAACTTATTCCTTCCCCATTTAAAAATTATAACAATAAAAAAAATCAAAAACAATAATTTTTATCTTGTCAAGAGTGAGGTGTGGAAAAAAATAAAAAATTTACCCCGTTAAGTAAAAAATCCTTTCAGGATTTTTTGGCAGCGAAGCTGCCTACTTAACGGGGTAAAAATAAAAAGAGGACAAACCGCGGCAACTACGCTTTGGTTTGTCCTTTGTCTGGTCGAGAAATTTTTTCGATTTCAGCGAGAACTTTCTCGCTACAGGGCGGGCAAATTCCGTGGCTAACATCCTCCTTACTTTCCGGACGAGGATCTTCGCCCCATTCGCCATCCTGACGAAATTTTTTGCAGTAGCAACATTGAACTTTCATAATATTCTCCTGGAGACGCTGCAACGCAGCGTCTCTACCAGTTTTCCAAAGAACATTTTCCACTTCAATCAATAAATAATTATTGACTGAAGTGGGTGGGCAAGCGTTGGGGAACGGCGCTTGCCCTTGTCACAATGGAGGCCTACTTGGTCTTGGCCTCCAGCGCTTCGTCGCGGCTCGTGCACACGACGCAGTCGCTTCCGATAAAAAGTGCCGGTCTCCTTGTTATTACCTTCCGCTTCTTCATACCGTTTCTCCTATTTTTTACCCCGCCCAATGCGAGGGTTCACTCTTCTTGACGACCACGAATCCGTTACGCCTAAACGAGGATTGAAACACGGCCGAAAAATTGTAGGGCCAACCACAATACTACCTTTATGAAATCTCGAAGCTTTTTTTATTGCTTCCTTTATCGTTGTCGCTTCGATATTTTTCTCAAAATCACAAACTGTGTTTTCGTCGTCACAACATAGGCATATTACCTTAAAAATCATGACTTTTTCTCCTTTTTATTTTTCTAATCCTCTCCACGACGATACGAATAAAGCGGAACATAAGTGATGGCTGAAGTCTATGGAAAGAACTGTTTAAGAGCCAGCTTTGTTCGGCTTGAGATATCAAGCATGCGCCTCCTTCGTATCATTTTAAAGATGATTTTTCCTAATTTCAGTTAACAAAAATGTTTATTTCCTGAAATTAGGTGGCGGGTTCCATCACAGGGAACCCGCCAGAGACCCAAATGGTCACAGAATGCCGTCCGGGAGAAATTCCAAACGGCAATTTAGAGGATGGCGGAAAGTTTCTGTTCGGTCCTAAATATAAATTTGTGACCTGAAACTTACCAGCCGTCACTGGAGCCACGGCGATTTCGGGCGAACCCGAGAAAGCCGATTGGCTGTTTGACAAGCTCTCTCCCTCCTCTAAACTACCGCTTGGAATTTTTGTTAATTTTTCCCCTTACCAAGGGGAGATTAAGAGGGGTTATGAAAGCCATGATTATAGTGTAAGCTTCAAAACCTCCCCTAACCCCTCCTTCGTAAGAAGGGGAATTTGATTTGAATTTTTTATTTATTTTTGTAATGTTCTTTCCCACAACTCTGTTGATAAATCATTATCAATAAGGTTTTGGGGGGAAGCCGTCGATGAATCGATGACTTCCCGACTTGTTAATGATGGATCCCCGCCTCACTTCTGTCGTCTTTTCTGCGCATCCAGCGATACCAGTTGTGGTAAATCGGCGCGAGAAAGATAGTGACAGTTGTGCAAGCAAGGAAGAATCCTACGAGGTACAGGTGGCCATAGGGAATTTTCTTTTCGGCCAGTCCTGCCAGGACGATGGAGATCACCACGGCGTTGATGTAATCCAAGGGTATCCCTAACACCCAAGGACTCTTGGCATGCCACCAGACCTTATCCTTCTTGAAGTTCTTTAGCCCGTATTCCGGATTAAGAACAAACCAGAGAAAGTCCCACATTGGGCACCACAATAAATAAAGCGCCATCGTGGAAAGCTCCGCCGAGATAGACCAGGCCACGCCGCTGAAAAACGGGGCGTGGAAGATCATCACCGGCAGAAAAAACATGAATGAGTGGTAGCCGGTGAGCGGTTTCTTACTCATGGCCAAGCCATAAAGCTTGCCCCAGAAACCCGTGGTCCGATACCAGGTGGGCATTTTTTCCGCCCAACCATATATGCCTTCTGATTCAATCTCAATGGCCGCGAAAATCACGGCCAAAATGAACCAGAATAACCCACTAGCTAAACTCATTATCCGTCTCCTTTGTAAGGTTCATTCCCCAACTTCTCTACGAACAACCGTTTGTTCGCAAGGTTTTGGGGAGGAGAGACAAACTTGTCTCTCCTCTGATTCTAGTTGGCCAACTTGGCCTGGATATCGACGGTGAATCGTCCGACGCGATATCTAATGACGAGTGCGTCACCGGTAGCGACTAGGTCGTAAAACCATTTCGCTACTTTGACGTCGCCACGGCCATTGCCAGCATTCACGGATATAATGAGATGGTATGAGAGCGTTCCTGTTCCCATACCGCCACCACCGAGCAATCCCGGCGGAGGAGGATCGTGACGCTCTTCTTTTCCGACTACCAGTGACCGACCGATTTCGTATGGCCGGAAAATGAAGTCAAAGAAGAAGTTGCGAATTTCTATCAATAACGACAGAAATATATTCCCTGCTGTTTCCATGGTTTTTTCTCCTGTTGAATATACATTCCCAATCTCTCTGCGAACAAACGATTTATTCGTAGGGTTTTGGGGAGGAGAGATGGGTGAACCAGCTCTCCTCGGTTTTTCGGATAGCCCTACTCGCGGACTACCTTACTATCGGTGCCGCCGAGATAGGCGACTATGTCGATGTCTCGCTTGGCATTTTCCGCCTCGCGAGAAGTTTTGCATTCGGCGGCATCTTGCCAACTCTCACCACCGTCAATACTTGTCTGCACTATATACATCATCGCTCTCCTTGTTTCAAGACGAGAACACCTCGTCTCTGTTGTTCTTTCTCTCCAAATCCCGGGTTATAGGGGCGATACGCCTGGATGACCAAGGCATCGCCCCTATCCTGGAATTTGGAAAGTTTTAGACCCCCTCTTTTATCTCCCCCTTAAAACAAGGGGGAGAAATTAATGGGTGGTTTTAAGGTTCGTTTTTACTCTCCCTATTATATCATATCAATTAAATATTGTCAATAGCAAAACAGCCAAAAATATTGAAAAATGGCTAATTTTGGCCTAAAATAAAATTATTATTTAATTTAAACAGCAAAATTTAGCAATTTTAGGGATTGCTTCGCTTCGCTCGCAATGACAATTTTATTTGTATATTCGTAAATATTCGTAATTCGTAGAGACAAAAAAACCGGCAAAAGCGAGCTTTTGCCGGGAGTGGTGCGTGAGAATAGAGGAAGGAGGCGGGGAGACAATGGGAATGGGTGTGTTTGTCAACATGTGAGACAATCGTGACCAAATGGTCATCTATGCGTCAATCAACCAAACGAAAGGAGAATCGTCTCTCCCGCCCCTTACAAAACTGATTCTCTGTGAGATGGCTACAAAACTATATTTTCTCTAAATTTGTCTTTTTCGGCTGCGGCTTCGTCGGACTGGCGTAAAAAGATTTTCAGCGTAGCACGGCTACGATTCAAATCTTTTTACTGGCCCTCCTCGCCTCGCTCGAAAAATCCTAAATTTATAAACAAAATAGTTTTGTAGCCATCTCAATGTACCATCTTCATTATAGCAGATTAAAAAAGCTTGTCAAGACCTATTTTTTACTGTCATTACGGACATCTTTGGTCATGGCGAAAGCCGAGGAAAACAATCTCTTTTAAAATACATAGGATTGCTTCGGTCGCCTAGTGGCTCCCTCGCAATGACAATCATTTTCGAAATTCGCAAATACTTTTATAATCGCAATACTGGCAGATGATGCCTGGCTTGGGCGGAAAATCCCCTTTTTTTATTTCCTCAATCGTTTTAATGATTTTCGCTTCCAATTTCGCTAATTCTTTTTCGTCACCCAAAAATCCAAATTCTTTATTTTCATCCAAATAGTAAAAAGCCAATTCCTTGATCGGCTCGCCGATGATTTCTTTGAGCGCCAATTGATAAATCAAAAGCTGTTCCTTATCCTCAAACGATAATTCGCTTTTAACATTGCCGGTTTTGTAATCCACGATTTTAATTCCGCCCGGCACTTCGTCCACTCGGTCAATAAAGCCGAAAATCGTATAACTCTCCTCGTCTTTAATTTTAATATTAAAAGGATATTCCAAGTATTTCACTTTTGGCCAATTGCCAGAATAGAGCTCAAAGAATTCTTTGAGGATTTTTTTGCCCTTAATATAATATTCATTTTTTTGCGCTTGGCTCTGATACCAGTCGCCGATAAATGATTTTTCATAAATCGCCTGGAGCTCATCCCAGACCACCGCCAGAGGCGCGCCTTCGCCGCCGAATAAATCCGCCTGCTGGCTTTGTTCTTTTTGGTTGAGTAATTGGAAAAATTGGCAAAGGGCGGCGTGCAAGCTCTTGCCGAAAGAAAAATAATGGCTGCCTCTCGCCGGCACTTTGAGGATATGGGCGAAACGGTATTGGTAAGGGCAGGTCTCAAACGCTTTGAGTTGGGTATAGGAAAAGCGGGCGGGAATGAATTCGGTTGTCGCTTCATAAGTGATTTCAACTTTGGCTGGCGCTTCGTAAGCCGGCTTCTCGCTTGGCGCCTTGGCTTTTTCCGAGAGTTTCAGACCGTGCTCCGAGAGCTCCGCCAAAAATCGGGATAATTTCTTTTTTCGCGCGCCGCCGTAATCATCGGCCGAAGTAAAATAAAGCCCTTCTTTGGCGCGCGTCATCGCGACGTAAAACAAACGCCGTTCCTCTTGGAGATGGATGTCGCCTTCGGGCACGATTTCTT
>ERZ1292629.588-Hain-H43-01um-R1-588-length-40030-cov-6_pt2 | contig 33397 bp, 47 predicted proteins | sample MGYA00564399_ERZ1292629 | MGnify/ENA primary metagenome ERZ1292629 (study PRJEB36523, sample SAMEA6512636) | groundwater metagenome | collected 2019-01-08 | study: AquaDiva: Metagenomics assemblies of 32 groundwater samples
ATTGATGCAAGGAATGATACTGCAAGGATTATTGTTGCAATGATTATTGATTTTGCGATACTCATGGTAGATAATGTTTTGGATTGAATGGATTTAGTAATGATTTGACTTTGTCTAAAAACGTTGGTCTGATTTGTGGATAGAATTTTGGAGTTGGATATTCTCTATCTGCCCATTGTTGTTCTTCCTCCATTGTTTGTAGTTGTAAGATTCTTGCTTGATTTGCTTTGTATGCATGCAACTTTTCTTTATATTTGTCGATTTCTTTTTCTGTTTTTATCATTTCATTATGATTTGTTTGCTTCCGACCTTTCTAAATTTTATTTCAATTGATTGAGGCGCTTTTTCTATTAGTATCCAGTTGTATTCACAGCTGCAGACATTTTCGTTTTCGTTGTAGGCGTATAGGTATCCCCTTTTGTCCACGATCGTACAGATGTCTCCTGCGCATACGTTACTACAATCGCTTATTATTTTTACTATGTCTCCGTGTTTGAATTGTGTCATGATTTAATTATGACTTGTCTACTTCCGACCTTTCTTATTGAGGATTGAGTTGATTGTATTAATTCTAACTGTCCTGTTCGTGCGACCCAACGTGTATTGTGTCTTGAGCATTCTTGTCCTCCAAAAGTAGCGTCATCACTGCGTGTTCCTAAGTAGTATTGTTCTGGGTTTAAGTGAATGCATTGGATTGTGAAGTGATGTTCTTTATAGCCTTCTGGTGCTGCTGATCTATATTCTGTTTTATATTTTACGATATCCCCGACCTTGAATTCTGTTGCCATGTTGTTATTATGATTTCATTATGATTTGTTTGCTTCCGACTTTTCTTATTGCGGTTGTTGAGGTTGTGTTTATTTTTTCTATTTCGCTTTGTGTTGTTTGCCAGCATGTTCCGTGTTCTTTGCAATTAAGTCCTAAAGGTGCCCAGTTGTCTTGATCTTCGCGTCCTAAGAACATGTGCCCATTGCTGTGGATACATTTTATGGTGAATGGTCCTAGTCCCTGCCCTATTGGTGCCTCTCTTCTGTATTCTCTTTTGTATACGACGGTATCTCCGACCTTGAATGGATTAGCCATATTGTTATGCGGTTATAAAGGCAGCGAATGGAATATTGTCCACTGTTTGTCTTTCTAGGTTGATTGTTATTGTTTTTCCATCTAACTCCATGTCATATGGTGCAATTCCATAGCCCATGACGTCCAATGTGTCTGTGTTTGCAATGGCTCTGAAGATTTCGCCAGCTACACCTGCCTCATTGTTCCAATTGCCTTTTGTTTTCAAGATTGCGGCTTTAAGAACTGCAGGAAGTGTTTCTGCTGTTTGATGAGTGTAGAAGAAGATTGGGAAGTCTTGGATTCCATTGTCGTTTACGTTTTTATATTCAAGTTTAATGTTGTGTATAATCATTGTGGTGATATTATTTGGTAATTGTGTAACCGATTGTATTCAATGTATTGACCATTTCTTTGATCTGTTTTGCTGTGTATATTGACTTGATTTTCTTTTCGTTTTCTTTTTGGGTTTTCTTTTCTGCTCGTTTAATAAAAGCTTCATCTTTTATAAACTTAAAGCCATAAACTCCCATAGGAACAGTTCTGTTAGTTTTTCTTGTTGAGTAATCTGGAGCAGACTGGTATTCGTGATGATAGAATGGTCGTGCCTTGATTCCTGATTTTGCAAAGGTTTTCTTGATTATTAATGGGATAATCTCGTTGATTACTTCTCTTGCTGTATCTTTTGCCATAAACGATTCTCTTGCTTTCAAGAGTGTTATGTAGAAATATCCTTTGTGTTTCATTATCTTGTGGGCAATTTCAATGTCTTCGATCGCTGCATTTGACATTGGTCCACAGTAGTCAAACCATAATGTCCCCTTTTGGTCTGCTGTTGTTGCGGTTTTTGCATGATCTTTGATTGTTGAGACTTTGCATCCTTCTAGTTTTTTGAAAAGTTTCCTTAGTGCTTCCTCGTTTTTGAAATCTTTTCCACTATCAATTGATGTTATGTTTACTTTTGGAGCCTCTTTTCTTACCTTGTGGTAGTTTTCTCCTGATGCTCCAAATAGTTCAAAGAGATCTCCTGTTTCTTTTGCTGATTTTAAAATTTGCTGTCTTACTTGCTCTTTTCCTGCTGAAGTGAATTTGATTGCTTTTCTTCCCTTTTTTGCGTTATAGTTAGCTTTGTATCCTTTTGATAGTTTTGTCTTGTTCTTTGCGTAGTATGTTCTTGCGTATGCTGCTTTCTTTGCTTTTATCTCTGCTATTTTTTCTTCTGTGGTGATTTTGTGCATAAATTTGATTGTTGATTTATTGATTAAAGTTTGTAGAATAATGTTGCTAGCATTTTGTCTATTTTTTCTATTTCGTCTTTGTTTTCTATTTTTGTTGCTGTTTCTAGTTTTTCTGCTCGTAACGTGCCTCCTATATATATTTGTGCGTAACGATGTTCATCTTCTATTGATTTTGTTATTTCTATGTGATATCCGTATATTCCGATACTATAGAGATGATTTCTTATTCCTTGTATATAGAAGTATTCCGTCTTTTTTAAGGTTTCTCCTAATGTATATTCTTTTTTGTACCATTTGCCCATCATTGATAGCCATTTGATGTGCTTTGCTTTCTCTTCTTTTGCTTTCTTTTTGATTGTTTTTGTTTTTTTTACTGGCATGATTAAAGTTTTGTTATTGTGTCGCTCTTTAGCTCATAAGCAACTATTGGTGGAGTAAATGCGAAGTTTAATACAAAACCTCTTACATATCCTCCGTCTGCGTTCTCTTTTGCTTGAAGTAGTAATTTAACTGCGTCTATTTCGTCATTGTTCCAGGTGTCGTTGGTTATTACTACATTCGTATCTGGTTCGTCTGTTATTTCTGCGTATATGATGGTGTTGTAAGTCATGGGGTTAATTATTAACAGTATTGTTTCCAATCCCAGCCATATTTAGCAAAGAAGAATTCAAATTCTCTTTCTCTAAATTCTTTTGTGTTGTGTTGATGTAGGTTTGTTCCGCATTTGGTGCAGTTGAGTGAGATGAAGTATTTTGCTCTGAATATCCCTATATCATTGTGGTCTGTGAAGAAGCAATTAATTGTTTTTAGTAGTTTTCTTAACATTTGGTAGGTTTATTAATCTGTTTTGTAGGTCTGCGATGATGTCAATGAAGTCTGCTTGCTCCTGTGGTGTTGTTTTCTTGAAGAGCAATGTTGTGATGTTGTTGAACAAGAGTGTCAATGTTTCTTGGTTAGTCATGATGTTAGATTATTGTTGGTGTGTATTCTTCTCCGTTTTTAACGATTAAGTAGACTTCTGTTGCAAAATCACAGTTTGTATCTCCTTCGATTAGGTGTTTATTGAGTAGTTTTGTGAATGATTCTTCGTTTTCTGCGAACTTGATGAATGTATCTCCTCTTGGATCGCCGTAAATAATATAGAATTTTTGTGTTATGAACTCTTCTGGTGTTATCCATCTATATTTATTTTCTTCTGGAAACTTTCCGTCTACTTGGTCGTTTCTAATTTTTTTATATAGTTCTTCGTTTATTTCAATCATGGTTATTGGGTAAATTCGCTAGTAATTACACCTTTATCATCTCGTGATGTAAGGATTCGACCTTTATTTGTTTTACTGTGAATGAAGTCATCTCCTTCTGCCCATCCTAGGTTAAAGAATTCTGCTTTGTTTTCTAAAGCAAAGTCTGTATGTGCGTTGAGTAAATCCCAATCTACTGGTGTGTCTTCATCATCTTCTACTATCGATTGTTCTGTTGCTTCTGTGGTTTCTTCTTCGTGGCATTCACATTTTACGTGGATTTTTGTTGTTGTTTTCATTGTGTATTTAAGATAAGTGTTTTTGACACATAGCTCCTGTAATGAAACCTACGATTAATCCGAACAATCCAGTTGTTTCGTGGAACCAAAGACCTGATAATAGTGCGAACAAAGCCATTAGGAATGCAAGGTGTCCACTGTTGAATGTGTCATTGTGTGTATCTTTTGTCATGATGATTAGTTAGTTGGTTGTGCTTCCCAGTCAATGATTTTGATAATGTGGAAGCTTTTAATGTTTTCTAGGTCTTCTATTGCTGTTTTGATTGCGTCGTTTACTGATGCGAATTCATCTTCATGGAGTCTGTATTCGTCTTGAAGTCTTGCGTCTATTGGTAAATATAGTATTTGGTACATGATAGTGATTAATTAGTTATTGCAGGGCGTAGTGTTGTTTCTTCGACCCACAAATATCCTTTTCCTGAAGTTGGTTGTATTTTTATTAATAGTTTGTTGTATCCTTGCTTGGATAATCTCCATTCTCATTTGTTTGATTGTCTATTACATTTTGATTGTCACGAATGTATTCTTTCTCTACTTCACAATCATGTTCTGGTGTGCCATGGATTGCATTATCTATGTCATTACCCATTCCTGTGCCACATAATGGACATGAGTAGAACTCTCTTTGGTCTTCGTATTGCATGATATTTATTGATTATTAAGTGTTGTTTTTGTCCATTAAGCATCTCTCTCCTTTTTTGTGGTTATACGTACAAACGAGATGTCCTCCTCCTTTTTCATGTTTGTCGCTAATAGTTAAATAGCATTTCTCTGTGCCATTATGGATGTCGCTTGGACATGTCTCTGGTAAGTTAATTTCTGCAAAGTCTTTTGAGAGCATTCCTCTTTGTTGTATCATTTCGTTGCATATACATTCGTATTCTTTTTGTTTTAGCATGATATTTATTGATTAAGTAGAAAACTCTGCCCTTTGTTTTTAGTGTTTTCTGTGTTGTAATTTGCATTTCACCACACTTTAATTTAGGAAGTACAAAAAAACCCAGTCTGTATATGCTTTAGCCGCGCGTTGGGCTATTAGAAGACATAATGTAGACTGGGTTTAAATGACTGTTTCTTGTGAAGAGAAGCATGCGGTAGAAGATAAGCTGTTATGATACAGTTTCCCGCGTAATATGGGTCTCCTTATCTCCTACCAACTGCTTCCCTTGCAGTTTGCCTAAGCATTAAGCTTGGACTTAGTATGTTGCCTATGTATTAAACATGGACTTAAATTGTCGAGAGTTTATCTCTAGTGAGGCATGTTGAGTGAAGCAAGTGCTGCAAATGCCGCATTGTCCATTTGTGCTCCTTCTGTAGGTGCATTCTTGGATAGTTTGGCGTTGATGATAGCATCTGCTTCAGCGATTGGGAGTTCGATGGCAATACGGAAGTCTGCATCTTTCTTGCCTTCACGTTTCTCGTTACGGAAGAACATAATGCGGTCGTTTGCTCCCAACATGATTGTTGCCCCTAAGTCACGGTCGATTTGACCAGAGATAAGAGCCTGTCGTCCTGTTGGGTTTTCGTTCACCCATGCGCGACCTATTGATAAAACCTTTGTAGTTCGTGCTGGTGCACCGATGTTGACTATTGTAGACATTGTGGTTAAGACTATATTAAGACACGAAATAAATGTAAAGAACTCGACTTCTCTACAAAAAAAGAGTGGTAACAAGTGGAGAGAGGAAGTGAGGAGGTGGAAGTAGGGGAAGAGAGCGCAGCAATGTCTGTTCACAGAAGCTGTACCCAGCACCAAATCCCACTCCCTCCTCAATACATCCAGATATCCTGCTACATTGCTACCTTGCGACAGAACTGCATTATCTCAAGACGTAGGATAGCATTGGCTATAGCTAGACGTCTGGACTCATTAACCATACGTAGGATAAGGTGACCATTGCGATATACTTCTGCTGCGTAGAGGAGACACTCCCCCTTAGGACCATATGATATGGGTGTAACTGTCATGATATTAAGTTGTTTTACGTAGGAGGCACAGCCGTGTGGGTGTGAGGGAGGACTAGTCCCTGTAGTCTCCTACAAAAAAAGAGTGGTGACATGATGTACAGCGATATGGCATTGGGGGGTGATTCGGTATTGGGACTCCGTGATGTGGTGGTACCATAGGGTAACCCCATCACGTCCGCTTTTTCTTAAAATCAAATATCCCTAAACACGCCCCCAGACATCACACTGCAGTACGTCGCCATACGTCATGGGATCACGCAGGAGAGGAGTTATGCCACAGGACAGTAGAATGATCGGATCGCACCTGTTGCGTGCGTCCTGAGCGATATTTACCCCCCAAACACGTCGTCCACAGCCACATTTCAGTAAGGCCAGGCTTTTAGAACGCATTGACGAATGCAGCCTGATGTAGAAATCGTTTTGAAATGAAAAAGTCTTCAAAAATCGACGGCCCTCTAAAATTTTTCTCCAAAAATTCCACTAAGGCCTTGACATTTACGTATCAATAGAATAGAGTGAATGGATGGAAAAAAGATTTAATTATTGCAAGGGGCTAGACGACCTGATCTTGGACGAGGTTAACGTGAAGTCTATAAAAAGGTACATTGGAGAGACAGAGAAAGGGGCCTTGTATTTAGTCTACTCGAACAGAGTGAATGCCGTCGGGCGAGAAAAGAATTATAGGTGGGAGGTCGGAGGTCAAACGTCAGGGAAAGCAGACACAGAAATAATGCTAACTATATTAGAAAATGCAAAAATACGAATATAAAAATATGGATGAGGCGTACGTGCAAGACGCCCTGAGTAAGGCAAGTAGATTCCAGAAGTTCACAACTGGAGTGAGGGTTCTGTTCCTGCTTCAGCGCCACAGGGACGGCGGACACACGAACAATAGTAAACTGAGGATGTATATAACAAGGAACCCCGATGAGTGGGTGGAGGCTTACGCCAAGCTGCTCCAGGAGAAGGATCAGTACCCGGACATCCCACTTCGTATATATCAGACGTTAAATCCAAGGAATGTCAAGAAGGCGATACGTACTTTTAAGGAGAACCAGCTTGAGAACGACTATGCGGATCACGAATCCATGGAGAATTTCTACATAGATATAAAGAACCGCTGGGTGTCTGCGCTCATGAAGCCTTGCAACAAAGATGCCGCAGACTTCCTTATTGACGTGGATACAGAAGACCAGGCGGTTATCGACCAAGTTGAGGCTGCCATTGCAGAACTGAAACTCGTAGGTCCAATCACCTTCTATAAAACAAAAAAAGGATGGCACTATATAACTCCACCTTTTAATCCCAACCTGTTCCCAAAGATAGAGAACGTGGGGGTGCAAAAGGATGCGATGATGCTTCTTGCCTATTGACAATTAAAAAGCAATAGAATAGGATGTGAACATTATAAGGTGAGTTAAATAATAAATAAAAATATGTTTGGAAATAAAGATATAAAGAAACTAGAAGAGAGGATTAACGTACTTGAGACAGTAAACGACCAGTTGGTCAAAGACAGCAAGGCAGACGAAGCTACTGTTGCACGTCTAGAGAACGAGAAAAAGGAGAAAGAGCAGGAGCACGATCTCGCAATCAAAGAACTTGAGCATACCCAAAAGCTTGAGCTATCGACGAAAGAGTTTGACATGAAACACTTTAAGGATAATGAGCTAAAGACGGCGCTAGACGAAAAGGTTGTTCTTGAGCAGAAGATCGCTGTCTTAACAAAGGAGAACGAGATGCTTATTAAGATAACAGACCTTAATGCTGACGTTATTGACGTAAAGGAGCTAGTTGGATCTCTTATCAAGAAGCTTCCTGAGATAAACATAAACAGCATTTCGGTAGTCCCAAATGGCAAGTAGCATCTGGCCTAACCCCCAGCCCCGGTACTACCACAACATAGACCCATTCGGAATTATCCCGATAGAAGGAAATCAAATCGTAGGAAATCAAATGGATATGATGAGTGCGTATAATTGTCAAATGCAACAGCAGCAGATTGACAACAGGTACTACCCCAAGACAGCAGAAGAGCAGGAGATAATCTACCAAATGGTAGGAGGTCCTTGTGTTTTGTTCTATGATTACCAGAGGGACGGAATAATCGCAGATACGTTCGATAAGGGTAGCGTCTTTGTATCTTTTAGTGATATAAAGCGGGCAATGGATTCACTCCGTAGGGGACGTGAGATGAGATATGCTCCAAAAAGCTATAATGTTGACATTCCCCCACTTCCAAAAGCGGAAAATCCCCAATGCAAAAGCTGTGGCGCAAAACATAAGGTGCAAAAGCTTGACACATTCGGAAGATGCCCAGACAGGATGCTTAAGTTGTGGGACAACATCCATAAACTCTATTGGCACAGATATAGTAAAAATAAAACAAAATGATTATAGATTATTCACCAAGACGGTCGGGGAAGACAACAAGGATGATAGAGGAGCTGATGCGTAATCCAAATGCGATACTCATTGTGTCGGACGAAAGACAGGCCAGGACTACCCGCGAAACGACACAACGTATGGCTGGTGGGCTCGACTCAGCACTAAGGATATTCTCTTTGAGCGCATATATGAGTTCGCCGAGGTTAAGGAATCATGGACACGATCTTCTTTTGGATAATGCTGAAATTATTCTCCGTGAGTTGATCGGAGAACGGATTCACTCTATCAGTATTTCAGGTAACGACCCAGCAAATCCTCCACTAAGAAGAGACCTTGAAGCAGAGATGAACGCAGAGGTTGCCAGGGGTTTAGCTAGACATGGGGCCGTTGCGGCAACAACGCAAGAAGGAGAGCGGGTTGCGGTCCCAGATAACACCAACCTATGGCCTCGAGGATCATCGTGGACATCCCCTCCGCTCAACTGGCATCATACAGTTAGTGGCCGTGCAGTTAATGCAAGGGTTGGAGCGGACCTAGGGTTTAACCAGTCGTTCGAGTCTGAATACACGACAACAAACGCCACCTCAGTAAGGCAGTCTGAACCGTTTCCTTCTACTGACGAATTAAATGAAGCGTTAGATGAAGCTCTTGAAGAACTTGTGCGAGATGAGTCAGGTACGGGCATAAGAAGAATCCCAGCTGGACAAAAAGTAAGTGGAAACAGACTCAACACTCCATACTAGGGGTTGCAATTTAAATAGCATGTGTGTATAATGTTAATGTCGGTGGGCAATGCCCCGTTCAGTTGATCGATTGATAGAAACGAAACTGAAGACCGACAACATGTGGCTTGTAGCGTAATGGTAGCGCATCTCTCTGTGGCAGAGAAGGAGCAGGATCGTAACCTGTCTTGCCAACCCGTGGATAGCTCAATTGGATAGAGCAAATCGTTTCTACCGATTAGGTTGGGGGTTCGATTCCCTCTTCGCGGACAAAATACAAAGACCACACATCACTGTGTAGTCTCGTGTTTTAAAACAAGTATGAAAATGGGGCTGACTCATCGCTTATGCAACAATCGTTCCATTTGCTATTAGTATAGCAAATGATAGAGTACTTGTCAAATTATAAATGTGTTAATATAATACAATGAAAGAAGAAACACCAAAAGACGCACCAAACTGTGGTTCGTGTAAGAAGGAGATAAAGGGGGCGCAGTATCGCATTGAGGACAAGGACGGTAAGAAGATTTGGGCGTGCGAACGGTGTTATTTGAAATAATAGATTGGGGATTCGTCTAGCGGCAGGACGTTGCCCTCTGAAGGCAAAGACCGTGGTTCGATCCCATGATCCCCAGCCAATCCGGGATCGTCTAACTGGAAGGACATTTGCTTTTGGAGCAAAGAATCGTGGATCGTAGCCATGTCCCGGAACCAACAGAATGAAGTGTTATGGCTGCACGCATGCCCTGGGAGTATGTGGTCCGAGTTCGATTCTCGGCTTTCTGAAAGTATACGACTGTCGCCAAGAGGTAAAGGCACGAAGCTTATATCTTCGAGACACGCAGGTTCGATCCCTGCCAGTCGTACCAAGCTTCCTTAGTTCAGTGGCTAGAACTCTCGGTTGAAGCCCGAGCAACCGTGGTTCGAGTCCACGAGGAAGCACCATGCTGTATTAGCTCAATGATAGAACGCTTCCCCTACACGGAAGATGCAGGGGGTCCGATTCCCTCATCACACACCATGCGTAAGTATTCAATCGGATAAGAATGGCGTCTGTAAAACGTTCGCTTCGGCTTAGTAGGTTCGACTCCTACCTTACGCACAAAAACACTGGTCATTTGCATTTTTTGTAAACTATACTATAATAAAAATATGTATACAAAAGAACAAAGACGCGAGTATCAAAAAAAATATAGGAACAACCTAAGACAAAAGGTTATTATGGAGAAAGGAGGCGTGTGTTTGAAATGTGGGTCACTATCAAATCTAGAGTTTGATCACAGGGATCAGAAAACAAAAAAAGCAGAAATATCAAACCTAATCGCCAACGGCGCTTCTCTGAGTGTATTGAAGGCAGAACTCACAAAGTGCGACCTGCTATGTCGGTCTTGTCACCTTAAAAAGAGCAAAGAGTCAGGAGACATGTCTACTGAGCCATGGAATAAGGGAAAATGGAAACATGGATCAACTGGGTATAATACATATAAGTGTCGATGTGCTGAGTGCCGGTTGTGGAAAAGGGAAGCAAGGAAAAGATATAAGAATAAGTGGTTCGATTCCATCCGGGGGCACAATAGCCTAGGTATGTGGACTTTGCTAAAATAAGTAGATATTAATTAATATTTTTAAATATGGAAACAACACTTATTTTCGCTGGGGTAGTCGTATCGCTTATTATCGAAGTCCTTAAGAAGCGCTTTTCTCTAACAGGACAGAGCACAATGCTTGTAGCTGCTGGAGTTGCAGCCCTTGCAGCTGCTGGGTATTTCTACTTGCTAAAATTTGGGTTGCTTGAATCTTTCATGCAGATAGCAACAGTGGCAGGAGCTTTCTATGCATTCATAATTAAAAATATTAGAGACAATCAAACCGCAGTAATCGCAGCAAGTAAAGGCATTTAGTTATGGACATAGAGCGCCGAAAAAGCAATGTTGAGGACGTCCACTCGCTTCACCTCCTTGTGAAGAAACAAGACGCTCGTGCTGATAAAGACTTAAAGACTCTTATTGACCACATTAAACTTGACGACGAAAAAGATAAGAAGATTATTGAAAGCGTAGAGAGCACAAAGAAAGAACTCGTAGCACTTAAAGATATTGTCACAGCCCACAATGTTAAAGGTGAACAGACAGACAAGATGCTTATTGAAAACATCGTTAATGTTGAACTTCAGCATAGCGCAGATACCTTTGACCTGAAGAAAGCACAAGAGAGGACAGAGCGTGCAATTTGGGGGGATGAAGATCTGGGGGAGCTTGGAATGAAAGCGAAGGTAGACGAAATCCACACGCTACTAACACAAGCGAGAACGATACGTGACTTCTTTGGGGGGTTCCGTGGCCCGGCAACATGGATTATCACAATCGCAGGACTAATTGCTATTATTAAAATCTTCGGATCAACGATACTATTATGGATGTTACCTCCTAAAATATAATCATGAACATATTCAATTTTTTCAGAAAACAGCCAGGGACAGGAGCAAACATAGACACACGTTCAGAGGAGGAGAAGTCAAAAGATTATCATTTTGCCGAGCTTGTTACATCTGCTGCCCCTGTTGTCTGGACAACAAAGCCACCGGCCCAGTGGAGGAAGTTCCCTATTTATAACCAGAACGGTAGTGGGTCGTGCGTAGCCCAAACAATGGCGAAGCTTATGGGTATACTTTACTTCCTGAAGAATGGAGTATACGTTCACTTCTCAGCTACTCATATCTATCAAAGAAGGTCAAACAAGCCATCTGGAGGGATGAGCGGTATCGAGGTTTTTAAGATCGCACAACAGGGCGTAACGCTCGAAGAGTTGTCTCCGTCACAAGGAATGACAGACGATCAGATGACGAATGCAAAGATTGACGATTACAAGGTAAAAGTCGGAGAGATTTTTAAGATAGGGAACTATATAGTTCTTCCTTTAAAAGACATTGAGACGGTTGCATCTGTGATTGAACAAACAGGAAAAGGTGTAATGATCTGGACATACTGGAAGAACGACGAATGGACGGAGATTCCTTCTATAAAATATCCAGGACTTTCAGAATATGAGCCAGGTGTAGGAAGACACTCAACTGCGGTAGTTGATTATACTTTATACGAAGGAGAGAAAGCGATTATTATTGACGATAGCTGGGGTACATCATACGGTAAAGCTGGTCAGAGGGTTATCAAAGAAAGTTTCTTCAAAGAGCGCAATTTCTTTGCTGCCTATCCCATGAACTTCGCATTTGACGATCAAACACAGCCAAGTCCTCAACCACAACCAACTCCAGGGAAGCCAAAGTATACGTTCACCCAGCCGCTTGTATTCATTCCGTGGGACAACGCAAATAATCAACCAACAAACACAATCTCACACGAGAACCAAAAATCTGACGTAAAAGCGCTTCAAGATATTTTGAAGTACGAAGGGTTCTTCCCTGTCAACGTTGACTCAACTGGTTATTACGGGAGTGTAACAGCGGGGGCTGTTCTAGAATGGCAACTAAAATATTCAGTAGACGACGTAGCGACATTGAATAGTTTAATGGGTCGCAACTTTGGTCCAAAGTCGATGATAAAGATGAATTCTCTCTACTCATAAGCTTGACATTTAAAATTCAATTGTATAAGATATACGGCGACGTAGCACTATATGTGTACGGCGCCTATCTTTTATAAACTAAATGTGTCGTAATAAAAAACCTTTTGGGCCTTTGGGATAATAAGTAAGTCAAAATCCCATATACATCAAAAGGAGATCAAAATGGATATCAATAAACATATAAAGAAGCATTGGAAAACTAAGAGCGATGGACAAATTGGAGCAGAGGTAGGCTTAAGTAAAGATCAGGTTAGGCATATCCGCCTTAAGCTAGGTTTGCAAAAGGGGCAAAATGGATCAGGAGATACACCAAAGGTCATTACTCCTGAGGTTCTCGAAGAGGAGATCAAGTCAGACCGAGTCATTCGAAAGTTGAAGGAGACAAGTTCTGTTTCTGACAAGAAGAACAAAGCTCTCCATAACCAGATCGAGGAGCTTGAGGCCGAGTTGAACGCAGCACTTGAAATAAAAAGCGGGATTAAGACGCACGAAATAAGTATCAAAAAAACAACTGATGCGAGTGAAGCGACTGCCTTCTGGCTGGCAAGTGATTGGCATTGTGGAGAGAAGGTAACGTTCGGGCAGACCAATGGTTTGAACGAATATACCCCAGAGATCGCAGCAGCTCGCGCTGATGCTTTCTTCAGAAATGGACTTAGGTTGACGAACATGTCAGCTAAGGAGGTTAGCATAAAAACAATAGTATTGGCGTTGCTCGGTGACTTTATCACTGGTCACCTACATCTCGATGCTGTTGAAAATAACTACCTTCCGCCAATTTTTGAGGTTCAACATGCACAAAACTTGATTGTTTCTGGCATTGAGTTCATTCTAAAGAACTCGAAGTTCGATATCATCATCCCTTGCCATAGTGGGAATCACGGACGCACAACGAAGTTCTCACATTTTGGTTCAGAGAACGGACACTCTCTTGAGTACATGATGTATCACCACATCAAAAGTTATTTCAGGGAAGAGAAACGTGTTACTGTGATGATTGCAGAAGGTGCACATAGTTATCTTGACGTATATGGATACAATGTTCGTTTCCTCCATGGTCATGACGTAAAGTTCGGCGGCGGTGTGGGCGGATTAACTATCCCACTGAATAAAGCAATCGCCCAATGGGACAAGGCCCGCCCGTCATACGTTACTTGTCTAGGACATTTCCATTCGAGGCTAGACGGAGGCAATTTTGTTGCTAATGGTTCATTAATTGGATACAACTCCTTCGCTCTTAGTATCAAGGCATCTGCAGAAAAGCCACAGCAACAGTTCTTTTTGATTGATTCAAAGCGAGGGAAAACTATTGTGTGTCCGATTTTCCTTGACTAGTATCTTAAATCACAACCCGGACACGTGCCGGGTTGTTTTGTATTTGTGGAATATATTGTATTGTGATACAATAAAGTTATTATCAGAATAGTACCCTCGGTTTTATGACAAAAAAATGTATAATTTGTGGATTAGATTTTAAAATGTACCAAAGGAAGGGTTATTTTTATGTGGGGAAAACATGCAGTAGAGAATGTTTTTATATCTCAAGCAGAAAGTCCATACAAGTAGATTGCTCTTACTGTGGCAACAAAATGACCATGAAGCCTTATCGTTTTAGGGCGATAACATCTGGTATTTTTTGTTGCAGCAAGGATTGCCGCACTAAACACAACAGAGAAAATAAAGAGTTATATTTTAAAAAAGCTGTAAAGGAATGTGATATCCCTAAAATAATTAAACTATACACGGATGACTTTAAGAAACTAAATGAAGTCGCGGTATTTTTTAATATTACAGTATATGCGGTAAAATGTATACTTGCAAAAAACAACATCAAAATAAGAAGACAGTCCGACTATAGATCTGCACCAAAGTCGTTCACATCGATAGCAAAGAGGTTGCTGGCTGAAATGGGTGATATGTGCCAAAGATGTGGATGGGGGAATGGAAGATGTGATGTGCACCATATTATCCCTCGATCAAAAGGTGGGACAAATGAGAAACAAAACCTAGTTATACTTTGCCCAAATTGTCACAGGATTGAGCACGATAAACTCAAGAGTAGTAAATAATGGGAATCAATTAATATCAACTTGCTTTTTAAAATGAAGCGAGTATAATAACAACAATATGAAAAAGACATTAACAAGAACAGATGAAATAGTAAAGCTTAAGGAATCAGGTTTTACGCAACAGGAAATAGCAGAGAAATTCGGGATATCTCGACAAAGGGTTCAACAGATAGAAGCATCACTTGGACTCGATAGGAAGAAAGATAAAGTTTTATTCGCTCATGATTGTAACAAGTGCAGAGATTCATTTAGTAGCAGGCAGGAGAAAAGAAAGTATTGCTCAAAGAGCTGCTCTGCCGAGGGAAGAAAAATAGAAAGAACCCCTGAGGAAATGGAGGCGCATGTGAAGGAGATAAAAGAAAGGAAGCGTATTCGTGCGAATGAATATTACTACGAAGTTATCAAAAAAAGAAAATAGCTTGACATTTAAATTCAGTTCGTATATACTCGGAGGAGATTAGAAATTGCTCCTTGCGGAAGGCTCATCAGACAGGTTCGAACCAAGAGTTGGTGGGGTCCCCGCAGGGAGTATAATGGGGATGAAATTGATTAGACATCTTTGACAAATACATTGTGCGTGATTGTCTATTATCGTAATGACACTAAAGATCGGTAAACCGGATAAGTGCAAACAAATCCACAGTGAGTCCATACTTCACAGTATCGGACTTTGCGCCTTCGTTCGCGTAGCGCTGTCGCCGACAGATTGCCAATTCGTCAGTCGGTAGGCATTATAAAGAAATTGGGATGTGTAAAGTTTAGGTAGATTGCCTGTTAATTAATAGGACATGTTACGTAGAGTCAATGTATTAGTCGGAGTTGCACGGGGATTCATTTGTCCCCCATCTCCACCAGTTTAGTTCTTTGAAAGTATACATAGTAGTGGGGTGATTGAAGCGTCGGTGGGTGGCCGACAAAATACTGGAGGAAAGCATTAGGGCTTATACTTCAGGTTTGCGGGTACAATTAACATTGACTTACACCAAGCAAGCGGCTCCAAATAAAATGAATGAGCCAGTATCTACAAAACCATTAACGAGCGAACTATAGACCGCAAGTAAATGGATGATACTTTGGACAAACAGCTCGTACTTTGCGGGTAGTCCTGTCGGAGATCAGTAGGCTGCATCTCTGGCACAAAAATAAAAGCTTAATCAAAGTCCCGTATTGCAAGTAAATAGTAATCTTGCCCCCACTACTTTGTATATTTTCTTTATGTAATATTAATATGACCAAAACATCACTTACCCACCTCGCAACGTTTCTAAACTATTTTCAGAATGAAGTCTTTGAACCAATCTTCGACTATGGCGGAACGGAAAACATAGGTGGGGACATAATGAGAAAGATGTTAGCCTCTGGTGGCCTGAACGATTATCGAATGCTAGATTTCGACAATGGTTTTGATCTCAGGAAGCCAATCAAGGGAGAGAAAGCTGGAACTGGTCTTTGTCTAGATCTACTGGAACACACAAGTAATCCATTTCTCGTTGCAAAGAATATAAAAAATTCACTAAAGAAAGGGGCACTACTTTTTGTTACAGTACCATGGGTTTGGGAATTTCACCCAACCCCTCAGGATTTCTGGAGGTTCACACCAGATGGACTACAGACACTCTTTGATGGAATGGAGGTAATAACTATATACCAAGTTCGTGATGAGGCCCCAGAAGAAGAGCTCCCAAGAGAACGCATCGTAGGGATTTTTAGAAAGATCTAATGGCACATACTCCTCCTATAAATAGAGTTGAGCTTAAAAAGAGCGGACTTCTTGACGAGGACCGCTTTTTTCGGATGTTGTCTGAGCAGTATAACTACATTGATAAGAACACGGCCAAGATGTTTTATATGGGACTTGTAAAAGTTGTAGTAAGAGAGCTTAGGACTAATGGTGTATGTCGACTCCCCCACCTCGGAGACATGGCTCTCGTCAAACAAAAACCCAAAAGTGTCCTAGCTGGGAACGTAAGGAAAATAATGGATGGGTTCTATGCTATTAAATTTTACCCAAAGGAGGCGCTTAGGATATATTTTAGTAAACTAAACAACTCATTCGAAGACAAGCAGAAACTCGACCCACGAGAAAAGGTTTTGAATCAAGATATCTAGGACCTTGATATACTTGAGCCTATATAATGGCTAATAAATACGAAGAACAACTCAATGTACTGAAGGGTAAATCTGACGCTCTTTACAGCAAGTTGGAGCAATCCCCTACAGCAATGGGTGGAGAAACCGCCCCGACTTCTGGAGAATTAAATACACAGGTTCAGTATGATTCTCTGCAGAAGCAGATGCTTGGCATAAGGAAGAAGGCGCAGACAGAACACTGGTACGGGCCACAAACAACAAATGCCCCAGCTGATACGATGGCCGAAGGAGGGAAGGCCCCAGGAATGGTCGTAAAAGCCCTCGACGTGCTCTCTAGGCCACTGTACGGCATTGAGGGTGCTGTTTCTCATGCCCTAGGCAAAGGAACGGGCACAGACGTATGGAAGAGTATGTCTCAAAATATTACTGTCGATAAGAGGACTTTTGGAGATCTCTTGAAGTCGGAAAATGTTCCATACGCAATCGCTGCGCCCCTTGGGTTTGCCCTTGACGTTGCTTTTGATCCTGTAAACTGGGCAACAGCAGGAACAACCGCATTGATTCCACGTCTTGCAACAGGACTTGCAAAGGGAGCTGCTCAAGAAGGAATTACTGGGGCCGTAAAAGGAGTAGGCCTCGCTGCGAAGTCTGGACTATTAAATAAAGCTGTTTTTGCAGAAAAGTATGTTCCAGTCCCCGGGCAAGGTACAGATTGGTATAAGGCAAAACTTGGAGCAGCTCAGAAGTCGGCAGTTGAAACTACTGAACAATACAATAAATTTATAGGCAAGGATATAAATCAACTTGCTGGGGCTCATGGTATCCCAGCTACAAAGGGAAGCATTCCAACGTTTAACCCATTCGGAGGTTCGAAATATCGAGCATCTATTGGAGAGATGGTACAAATTGCCGCTAATACAAACATTTTTACTGGAAAAATCTTTAACGCCATGAACTATTCCAACAAAGATTGGATGAGGTTGGCGATGATAAAAGACTCAATGCAGAACTCCCTTGGAGTTTCTGGGGGCACTTTTAATAATGCTATGAAAGCATACCAGGAGGGGAAGCCGATAGATGAATTCCTTGCTCAAGCGAAGACCGAGATGGAAGGAATTCCTATTGCGAAGCCTGGAAATATGATTGACTGGGGAGATAATGCAATCTCTGCCCCAAACAAAGAACTAGATACTGTTATGAAGATGCTTGCAGACGACGGTTCGGCGCTAGCAGACCCATCAAAAGCAATGAGTATCGCTCATGACATAGAAGATGCGGCAACAATAATGCATACCCCAACAATGGCTGTATCTCTTGATCCAATAGAGAACTCGATGAGAATTGCTTCAGAAAAAATTGGGGGTGAGGTAACACTAGAAGATATAAGAAAGATTGTTAACGCTGGAGGGTTGGACGAAACTGGAATAAAGTGGTATGACAATACCGTTAATTCTATAAATAATCTTAAGTATACAGCGAAGACAAAGAACGGAGAAAAGACATACGAAGTCGGAAAGAATGCACTAGAAGGATATCAGGCTTTTATAAATATCTTTAAACGTGCAAAGGTTGGGGCTTCTCCAAGCTCTTGGATGAACTCAATTATGGGTAACCCAACCATGGCCTGGATGGCCGGGATAAATATTTTCGATAAACAATATGTAAAAAGAGTTGCTGACGCCGCAAAGGTTGCAGTTGGATCAAAAAACTCTGATATTGTGCTACAGGAATTTTTCGAGAACGCTGAAATCGCGAGAATCATGAAAGAAATGCCTACCGCTTTTTCGAGAACGACGGGGATGAATCCTCAGTATACTTCTATGAAATACATGGTAGCAAAAGCACTTCGCTCAGCAAACGACGCAGGAATTTCAACTTCGGGGATTGACAAAACTCAACTTGGAGATGACTTAGCAAAGGAACTTGAAGACATCATGTCTTCAGTACTGACATCAGATGATATTTTAAGTGCACAGACTGCAATTTCAAAAACAGTTGGAGACTTGTCAAAAGGAGCAGCCCCATCTCCGATGAAAATGGCCCAAGAGATGCTAAAGAAGGGGGGAATCTCTACTTCAGACCTACCAACTAGCCTGGTGGCAAATGAGTTTCTTGAATCAAAGCTTGCAACAAAGATATTTGATACAATAAGAGAAAAGGCAGAAGCTCCGGGCGCTACTTTTGCACAAAAGGCAATGAATACGATGTTCAATAAATCGATTGATGCATACGATCATATCGACCAGTCGTATAAAAATGCGACGATCATGTATGCTACAAAAGATGGTCTGACTGAAGGAGAGTTACACAAAATTCGTAGGTTTATCCAACTTCAACCAGAAGACCTTCTCCAACCATTAAAGGAGGGAGGAGTAATCAGGTATCGAATCAGTGGAGAAAAGGCTCTCGAACTTGCGAACGAGACTTTCCTGAACTACAACGCAATGCCGGCGATGATAAAAGCTCTTCGAAACATGCCGATTGTGGGAAGCCCGTTTGCATCGTTCATGTACGGGATGCTGCTCAAAACAGCGAACACCGCAGCATATAATCCTGCAGTATTTAATAAAATATCCTCGGGGTTAAATGACTTCGGGGGCGAAAAGACTCCACTAGAGAAGAAGGCACTAAAGGGGAAGTATTACAGTTACCTAGATACACCCTCGATGTTTAAACTCCCCTGGGCGGAAGAAAGTCCTCTTTATTTGAACGTAGCAAACATGATTCCTTATTACTCTTTTAACATGTTCAACCCATCAGAGAGGAAGTACGCCGATCTATACCCCGATAAACTGGTTAATCTGATGGATTCAACTCCATTCATGAAGGACCCCGTGGGGAGTGTCATCTTTGACTATTTGATTCAACCAATGATTCTTAAGGACTCTATCCCCGTTGGTTCGTTCAATCAACCCTTATATCCATATGATGCAAACTTTGGTACTAAGTCATTATATGCAATGAGACAACTCGGAGAATCAGTCGTCCCCGGAGTATTGGCACCACTCGGAGCGATTGTACCTTCTGACTACTCAGAGATGCTTCCTAGCTATGGAATGAGGAAATTCTCCAACGCAGTCGCTGGTCAAAATCCACAAGGGATCCCAACATCTGAACCAAAGTGGTCTCGACTATCGAGAGCTATGGGTGGATTCGCGGGAGTCCCAATTCAGTCACCAATGAATCTAACTTATCAGTCAAAAAATCAACAATAATATGGATCCACTACAAATAGGTCAACAGCAACAAGCCCCACAGGAGAAGATGCCTAAAATGGCAACGCCGGAACAGAAGCAGCAGTTAATGGATTTGATTGATGCAACAAAAGGTAAGCTGAGTGAATTTAATTCACACTCATTCGCAGTAGATAATCAAATGCAAGGAGACACCAACGACACACTTAAACAAATATTTTCAGTTCTTCAGTCTGCAGGAGTAGACCTAGCTGACCCAAAATCTGTTTCTGATTTTCTTTCACAGTTAAGATCTCAGAATCCACAAATGAGCCAGATGTTTGAGCAAGCTCTTAACCAATTACTTGGGGGCTCTGAACCCCAGGACCAGATGCCTCAGGACACATCCGGCGGAGTCCCCCAAATGATGTAAGAAAATGAAACAATATCCAAAACTTTATGAAGATATATATAGACAATCAGTTAACAACAAATTTACGACACCAGGGAAGATAACATCTACCTACGGTTCTCCTGAAATTTTGGCTGATAAGTTCAAAGCTTTTTACAAAGAAGCCCATGCTCAATTGTTTGACCAGACAGTAAAACAAGTCTGGCTTGAACAGCAGTTTATATACGATGGCACCCGCAGAAACAAGAGAAGACGGATGGGGTTTGCTGCAGATTGGGGTTTTGGATATTTTATACAGAAGTACGTCGGAACTAGCCAGAAGGCAACAACGATAAATCCGATAATGACGGCAGTGGCAACATACTTAAAGGACTTCTTTCCTGAATTCCTTGAGCATGATCCATTTGAAGATCCAGAATATTATGTTTTCCCGTTTAAGAATATATCATTAGATCACCTTGTTTTTGTGTATCAAGTCGTTGACATGAGACTAGATATGCTGAAACATGCAGAAGCAAATAATATGACGACAGGAGATTTCAAGAACTGGGCAATAAATCATGTACTTTGTAACAACGACGAAACAGGGGAAGATGTTTACGAGCTAACGATAACAAAAAACGCCTCGCCACATATACGCAATAACTCACTCGTGGCAACAAATTGGACTGACGAATTATATAATTTTGAAAAATAATATGGAAAAGAAAATAAACCTACGACCAGTAACATATACGACCAATACTTTCAAGGTTGGAGCAAAGAACAATGCACAGCAGATGTTTCTCTTGAAGGCGCTTAAAGTGACAAGCGATCCAAACGAGCTTAGGAAGATGATTGGGGTAAGGACTGTAGCCGAGGTGTATAGAACCCTGGACAAACTTGCAATGCGTAAGGAGTATCATGCGGCGCTTTCACGCAGTGGAATCTCTTTTGACTTTATTGTAGAGGGGTTAAGGAATGAAGCGGTTGGGCCGGGCAAAGCAGCAGACAGGATTAAGGCGCTGTCTGTTCTTCTAAAATCTCTTGGTCTTGATAAATACGATTCAGACGCAGGATCAAGTAGCTCTTGGGAGGATGAGCTTATGAAATCTATCGAAAAAGATAAGACAAAACAGATTGAGGCTCCATCTGCGGTAGATGCTGAATATGAAGTAGTTACCCCAGAGGTCCCAGAAGCGATGAGAAAGATGAGAGAAGAAGAAAACTTACTATCTAAGGGAATCTATGACTAAAAACATGGCACGAACAAAAGGATATAAACACTCGGAGGAAACAAAGAGGAAAATAAGGGAAACAAATAAACTTCATGCATATGATAGGCGTGGAGATAAAAATCCATTTTACGGGAAGAAGCACAAAAAAGAAACGGTCGACAAAATAATCCTTGCTCAAAAAGGGAAAAGAACGGGTGAAGAAAATTCGTTTTACGGGAAGAAGCATACGGAGGAGACAAAAAAACACCTAATAGAAGTGTGGAAGAAACCAGAGGTAAGAGCCAAAAGAACAAGGAAGGGGGAGAAGAGTAATTTTTGGAGGGGCGGTATTACAAAATTAAACAAAGCGATAAGAAACCTAAGTGAATATAAAGAATGGAGAGAGTCTATTTTTACGAGAGATAACCATACTTGTGTGTTTTGTCTAGAAAGAGGGGGAGAATTGAACGCTGACCACATTAAGCCGTTTTGCATAATTTTATCTGAGAATAACGTTAAAACAATAGAAGACGCTGCTAAATTAGAAATTTTATGGGACATAGAGAATGGAAGGACGTTGTGCGCGTCCTGTCACAAGAGCACCCCCACCTTTGCAAAAGGGGCTTTAAAATACAATGAATAACGAAGAACTAATGAGAACGATAAGGGATCCCAAAAAATATTTGGAGTCATTCTGCAAGATAAAAGGGAAAACTCCAGGGCTTTCTCCTTTTATCTTGAATGAAGCACAGAAAGACATCTTTAATGTTATGCGAAAAAGTAATCGTATCCTTATATTAAAAGCTCGCCAACTAGGTTTTTCTACTGCAGTCACTGGTTTCATGTACCACAAAACTATAACAACCCCAGGTACAAACACTGTTCTTATTGGATACAATACCGATCTTGCCGCAGAGTTTCTAGATAAGGTTAAGACATTTTATCGTACGACCCCAGATTCTCTGAAACCGAAAATTCAATATAACTCAAAGTACGAGATTAGCTTCCCTTCCATAGATTCAAAGATCGTAGTACTCCCGTCATCAGAAAACGTAGGTAGAGGATATACAATTTCGAACGCCCTTGTTTCAGAGTTGGCTTTCTGGGACAAACCAGAAGAGAAGATGCTTGCTCTGGAAAGTGCGGTCCCAAAAGGAGGGCTAATCGTTGTAGAAAGTACACCACAGGGTATCGGTAATCTTTACCACCGGATGTGGATGGCAGAGAACAATGGATATGTGAAAAAGGAGTACGGATGGTGGTGGCTATATAACGAGGAAGAGATAGAAGAAATCCGTGTTCGCATCAACGATCCAATGCGTTTTGCACAAGAATACAGCCTCGAGTTCTTGTCTACCGGACGTCCTGTATTCAATGCATCAATGGTGAAAAGACTTAGTATAAAAAATATATTAAAAGTTGGAGATACTGTTAAAAACGATGTTGGTGAAACAAGTGTTGTTATAAAAACAGAAGACGACCTGGTTATCTACAAACCCCCACGACCAGGATCAATGTATGTTGCTGGAGCCGACGTTGCAGAGGGCGTTACTGGCGGAGACTATTCAACATGCACCATCTACGAAAGGTCTTCAGGAGAGGAGGTTGCTATGTACAGAGGACACATTTCTGCCGACAAATTTGGAGCGCTTTTAAATAAATTTGGAAGAATGTATAACGAAGCACTCATGGTCGTTGAAATAAACAACCACGGACTCACGACGATAACAGCATTAAAAAACCTACTTTATCCTAAATTATATTTTAGACCTGCGAAGTTTGACACAATGGGAACAAGTTGGAGCGAGAGAATCGGATGGAAAACAACGAAGGTTACACGTCCACTTATGATTGATGATCTAAACGAGGCTTTGAGAGAGGAATCACTGATTATACACAGCAAAGAGACATACGACGAAATGTTTACCTTTATTTATGACGATGGCGGGAACATGGTTACTTCGCCTGGGTTCCATGATGACTTGATCTTTTCTTCTGCGATAGGGTTCCAGGGCTTTAAGGTTCTTTCAGATAAACCACAAGACCAAATCCAATATGAGGACCACATGCCAGCCTCGACCCACTATTAGGTAGTACTATGTAATAATAATCCGATATATGGCATCAAAAACATCATACACCGCTAGTAACTACGGAACGAAAGAGGTAGAGTTTCAGCGAATTTTTAGAATTCACCTAGAAGACTCGCGCAACTACTTCCTTACAGTGATTAAACCAAGACTCGACAGGTCATACAAACTCTATATTGCGTATAATGGAGACAGACAGCGAGAAATAAAAAAGTGGCAAGCAAACATATTTGTTCCATACATCATGTCTGTTGTCGAAACGATGATGCCCCGTATCCTAGATGCCCGACCAGAGTTCGGGGTAATCGGCAGAAACGAAAAGTCACAAGCGAAAGCCGAAAAACAACAGCAACTTGCTGATTATTTCTGGGAAATTTCTGGGATGGACGCCACAACAGAAGACCATGTTCGCGCTGCCCTTATTTACGGTACGTCTTTCCTGCAGGTTAGCTGGAAAAAGGATGTTCGCAAGCTAAAGTTTCTTAAAACAAAAGACATCGGGAATAAAAAGTATGCATGGAAGGAGGAAGAACGTGTTTTCTATGATGCACCCTTCTGTGAATGGGTAGATAACTATTCCCTCTGGTACGATTGGCATAATACAAACAGGAAAAGTAAGCAATATTGGCTGAAGCGTCTTGTTCTTACCGCTAGCGAGATAAAAAGGCGCTATCCGATGGCAAACAAAGAGAGACTGACCCTTGCAATGACTCTCCCCGGCGGAGATTTGACAGATTATGCTTCTATCCGACAGCAAGTTAAGTCTACACACACAAGCACTGTGAAAGGAGCGGGTGCAAACTCAATTGGTTCTGGGTATGGAGAGGAAAAATTCTCTTCTGTTGGACAAGAGATGAAAATGTATGAAGTATTTGAATATACCCGTCCTTTTGAAGACGCATATGCAGTTGTGGTAGGAGCGTCGTATGTTCCAATCTTTTCTGGAGCAGAGATGCCTATTCCTTTTGACTTTAAAGAGGCTCCTTTTATCGAAACTCCATATTTGAAAGTTCCAGGAGAGTTTGAGGGATATGGACTGCCACTTATCCTGGAGAACCCACAAATAATGCTCAACCTTGTGAAGAATCAACGTCTTGATTCAGCTACTTTGAGTATTCACAAGATGTGGGTTGTAAACCCCCTTGCTAACATCAACAAAGACGAACTTGTAACTCGTCCATTTGGTATTATTTACTCGATCGACCCTAACGGTGTAAGAGAAATTCAGTTTAGCGATGTAAAGGCAAGCGCATATAAGGAAGAGGAAATGCTTAAGAGTGACATGCGTTACTCCTCTGGCGTTGACGACTTCTCTATGGGCGCAGGAGGTGGAGCAAGCAGCGCTACTGAGGTCCGCCACCTTCGTGAATCTACTCTCGAACGTGTTCGTCTCTTTGTAAACCATCTCGGCGAAACATATTCTGAGGTTCTCCGTTATTGGATGGACATGACAAGACAGTTGTTCAGTGAGCCAATGACAATTAGAATCCTAGGAGAAGATGGACAAGAGATGTTCCCTCTTATCGAGCAAGATGACCTTATGGGGCAATTTGACTATCGTGCTAGTGTGCTCCCATCGATCGCTGGCCAGGCTGATGTTAAGAAGAAGCAGGACATGGATCTATTCCAACTTCTCATCAATCTTCCTTTCGTCGATCCACAGAAACTTACTTCTCGTGTTGTCAGCGACTGGGGATGGTCTCTTGGATCAATTACAAAGGCAGAAGGTCCAGAGCAACCCGGTATGGGGGGCATGCCTCCAGGGGTGGAGCAAGGACAACCGGGGGCAGAACAGGGTATGTCACCAGAACAGGCCGCCGCGCTAGGTGCTCCTCAGGGAGGACAAATGGGAATGCCTCCTCCATCAGAGGCTGCTCCAACCGGAGCTCCTACTGGAATTCCTGCCGGGGTTCTACAGCAGGCACTATCAATGCTCCGTGGACCAGGAGAGGAACAGAACCCTAGCCAGTTCTCACAAGCGTCTTCACCTATTGATCTATTGAGAGCAGGGGGACTTCCTCCTACTGTTAGGGGTATCCCATCAGCAGGGAAAACAACTAACCCACGTGGACACAATCGTGGAGGAAAAGTAAACACAACTGTCGGACAAAAGAACACAAGCACGGAATCAAACTTGCTAAATCGCGCATTCTCAGTATAATAATTAAATTATGAAAAATTCAAAAAAATCAGCAGTGCAACAACCAATCGCTTCCGTACGAGATTACTTCACGGACGAAATAAACGAGCAAGTGAACGGGATGTCCCTAAAAGAAATGGCAGATGTTTTAAAGAATCTTCCATCAAATAGAATTTGGATCGCAATCCTCAAGTACAATCAAGAGAGACTGCTATTCTCTCAGAGCATACTATTCTCAGCAGACCCATTTAAAGACCCTACAAATATGGCAAGACAGCAAGGTGTAATGCTTGGGTTGTCAGATCTTCAAAATGCGGTGATAGAGCTTAATACAGAGAAAAAAGCGGATAGCGAAGAGGGGGAGTTTGTACTTTAGTAAACTTGTATTACAAATATGGCAGGAAAATGGATCAAAAAAGCAGTAAAGCATCCGGGGGCATTAACAGCCCAAGCAAAAGCGGCAGGCATGTCCATTGATGCGTTTTGTGCAAAGAAGAACTTGTCGCCGAAGGAAAAGAAGCGATGCATTCTAAAAAAGACATTATCAGGTTTTAATAAATAGTATTATGGCTACAACAAAAGATAAAAAGGTATCAGCACTCAAGAAGGTAGTTAAGGGTGTAGTTGCAAAAAAGATGGTTAACAAGATGGACGAATCTAAGGCACATGAGGCAATGAAAGGCGACATGGCAATGGATGCAAAGGAGTGTTCAATGTGCAAGGCAAAGGGTGGAAAGTGTGATTGCAAAACAATGGACGGAAAAGGTGGACCTGGGAAGAAGTGCTAATAATTTAACTTAACATGGAACAAGAAAAAAAAGGATTACTAAAGAGTTTGATTTCGAAGACAACATCTGTTGCCAAGAAGGTCCCCGGGGTTCTAAAGAGAGTCTCAGATAAAGTTGGAGATGTCATGGCTGCTCCAGGACTTGCCCTTTCTGATAAGATTGTAAAAACAATTGAAAAAAGGAACAATGTTGGACAAGGAATGCAGAAACCAATGGGGCGCATCGGCGAACCACTTAAGGATAGTATTCCATTCCCTAAAACACCAAAAAGCCTTCCATTAAATTCACCTAGCGCTGTTCCAAAATGGAAATCTAATAATCCTGCATATAATAAGGCTGAAAAAAATAATACTCTCGGCCGTGGTTTTGGAGAACCAGCTGGAGCTGCTCCCTTGCTTAAGAAACTTGTAAAAAAAGCAAGTAAGTAAATGGATACAAATCCTCGATCAACTGCAGACTCTGCCGCAGAAGGACGCCTTAAGATCTCAGCATCAAAAAGTGGCAGCAAAAGCAAGAAGAAACAATCCCTTAAAAAAATCATAGGGAATTACAAATAACATGAATTCATCTCTTCCAAAACTCACATCTATCCCACAGAATGTAATAGCTGCAATGGGACGGACCCCAAAAGCAAAAAAGGTTAGTATCCCAAAGATTAAACAGTCTTCAGGAAAGTCTATATTGAAAGGCCTTATAAGCAGAGCAAAGAGTCAAGTTTCAGGGCTATCGAAAACAGCAGGCGTGAAATCTGCAAAACCTAGACTCTCACTGGCCAAATCTCCTGCAATTAAAGCCCCAAAGTTGAGCACTGCGCTAAAGAGGGGGCTGAGCCGCCTTGGGTAAAACAAGAACGAGAGTCTCCACAACTATGTGGGGATTTTTGTTTACCTATTGACAGATCCCAATATGTTATTTAGTACTGTGTGATAATTCCGTTATATGAATATAAATATGGACAATCTAACTTCTTCCAACAAAGTACTTAGCGCAATTTCTGCGTTAAAGGAAAAGGCGGAGGGAAAGGATAACTCTGATGAGAAAGAGGTTGATCTTCTTTCTATCGTAAAAAAGTTATCTAAGAACCGTGAACGTTCTTCACGTATCAAGAAGTAAAGAGGTTTTCGCGAAGTTCTCTTATTAAATAATAATTATGAATTAATATGACTAATACCAATAATTTTGGGTCCGCAGAAGCGGGTAGCTCAAATAACGCTCCTGCATTTAACACTAGTAATCAAGGAAGTCCAGCAGGGCAGGCAAATGAAGGGAGACAGACAGATTACAAGACAGCATACGAAGAACTTGAGAGAAAGTTGGGTGCTCAAGGCAATGAGATAGGAGAGTATAGAACATTCTTCAACAACATTGCTCCACTTTTGGATAAACTTGATCAGTCTCCAGAAATCGTCCAGGCTATCCTAGACGGGAAGATTGACAAACAACTTGCACAAGCTGCATACGAAGGTAAGATTAATATAACTGACGCAGCAGCTGTTTCTCAGGCATCAGAAGAGGTTAAGAAAGACCTCGGAAAAGACTACAAGGCAACATCAGCCGAAGAAGTTGAGAGGCTTATAGAACAAAAGGTAGGCGAAGTGAGACGCGAACTTGAAGAGTCGTCAGACTTGAGAAGTTTTGAAGAGCGTGCACAGAAGTTTATCGAGGAAACTCCAGACTTTGTGGAGCATGCAGACAAGATTGATAAATGGCTTGATGAGCACGATATCACTGACATCGAAACGGCATATTATGCTGTTAAGGGTCAAATGTCTGTAAGGGAAGCAAAGAGCGCCGCAGATCGGGCAGCTACCGATCGGGCAAAGGAGATGCTCTCAAATGCATCAGGTGGAGGGGTATCAGCACAGTATCAGCAAGACGGATCTCGTATTGTAGACAACTTGATCGCTCCCCGCTCGAACGCAAACATATTCTAGCTAGTAGAATTAATAGAATTAATAGAATTAAATATTAGTATGGCAAATTATCCTTATTACACAGAACCAACGCACGATCAAGGTATCGTAGCGTCAACTTCTGGAAACGCATCGCGCTCAACAGCCGTCTCTTCTTCTGAAGGTCGTCTTATCGTTGACGCAGTAGACAAGATTTTTCTTCTTGAGGCGAACAAGCACCCTCTCGTTTCTCTTATGACAAACGTAGGGAAGGTTTACGATGGTCAGGCATGGACAGGTCAGTCTCTCATGAAAGCAACTACTGGTAACCCAGAGTTCAAGTGGTTTGAAGATGTTTACGGTGGTCGCTACGCAAAGGCATCAGGTGCCGAGACAGCGGGAGCATCATCAGTAAACGTTTCAGGCGCAGGCGCAAGTTCAGCTTACATCTTCACCGTAGGTGACATTGTAAAGAACTCACGTACTGGCGAGAACTTCCTTGTAACTGCAATTTCAGACGCTGACACGATCGCAATTTCACGCGCATTTGGTACAACTGCAGCAGCAGCTATCAATGCAGGTGACGGTCTCTTCATCGTAGGTAACGCAAGTGAGGAAAACTCAGGAGCACGTAACGTTAACACAACTCGCTCAGTTGGTCAGACAAACTACACTCAAATCTTCAAGACAACGATTGCAGTTTCGAACACTGAGAAGAATGCTAACCTTTACGGTGGCCGCGATCTTCCTTACCTCCGCGCAAAGAAAGGTACAGAACACGCACTCGATATGGAGCGTGCAATCTGGTTCTCACAGAAGAAGTACGATACTTCTGGAACACAAGGTCTTCCACGTCGTACAACCGGTGGTATTCTTGAATTTATTGAGGCAGGTAACTCATACGTTCAGAACCAGGGTGGTATGTTGACAGCTCCAGATTTGAACACATTCCTCCGCGAAGCGTTCACATACGGAGACAACAAGAAGACATTGTTTGCAGGTGGACTCACCCTTGGTGCAATCAACGAGATCGCTCGTGGTCAGATTGTTACAAAGACAGGAGACACATCTTACGGTCTTAAGATCAGTGAGTGGCAGACAGCATTCGGTACAGTGAACATTGTTCACAATCCTCTATTCGTAGAAGATTACGCCGGATACGCATTCTTGCTCGACATGGATTGTTTCCGCCTTCGCACAATGGAAGGACGTGATACAACCCTTCAGACTAACGTTCAGGCAAATGACATCGACGGTCAGGTAGACCAGTATGTTACTGAGGCTGGTCTAGAGCGCAAGCAGGCTCCTCGTCACGCACTTCTTAAGGGCGTACAGGGCTAGTGTAGATCGTTAGTCGTCGTTGGCTAACTAGTCCTACATGATGGTGGGACGAGAAATCACCGTCATCCGAGCCCCTTGGGGCCGGAGTTGAGAGTCATGAGTCATAGATGACCCTATGAGGCGAATGACAACAGCGGACTCTCAACCCAGGCTCTAATAAAGGTTCGGCCCGATAAACCACGGGTCATTGGCTCTTAATCATTTAATCAACGAAAAAAATTATGGCAAGTCTAGATTCACTTAGGGTTCGCGAAAAATTGTCTTCAGGTGTTGTACTTCAGGTAGGTACAGATACTGCAGTTGCAATTCGTCTTCGCTACATTGGAACAGGTACTGTAACTTCAGTTACTGTAACCGCAGCAACAAACCTTGTAACAGTAACTTCGGATGGAGGTACTGATACATACACATTTGCAACATACACCACAGTAGGTGCACTCGCAGATGCAATTAATGCAGCAGGTATCTTTGAGGCAAAAGTGCTTGACGCACTCCGCTCTCAGGACATCAATGCAACATCTCTCGTAGATGGAGCAATTACTGCAGGTACTGACGGTAATGGTGTTGTAAGTTGGGACATCAAGAATGCATCAGCATCAGCTCTTGAGCTTGGTGTAACTCTTTCAGCTCACCGCGATTGGGATACTCCAAAGGGACACCGTGTTCACCTTACTCAGATTGTTTACTCTGTAAACATGGGTACGGCTGCAGTGGATAGTGTTCAGGTTTACAAGAGAAAGGGAGCAGTAGAGACAAAACTCTTTGGCGCTCTTTCAGTAGACACAACTGAAACAACTCTTTCATTTGCTCTAGGATACGGCAAGATCAGTGTTGGAGATGACGAGGAAATCTTTGTTCGCGTAAAGGATGCGGCAACGCTCGCTGACGCAGCAGGAAACTTCGTTCGTGTTGTAGGTATTATCGAGTAGTATTGCTACTTTGTGGGGCGTGTCACGGACAGTGGCCCTCCCACACAAGGCAACAATCCTTGATTATAAATGTGCGCTAATTATGAATAAATATTATGAAGTTCATCAGCAGATCATCCAATTTACATATTATCCTTAGGCCCGGTATTCAGGCGCAACCAATAGTTGGTGCGCCAGCGAAGCCGGCAATCTCTGTTCGATTCCAGAACGGACTCGCTAACGTCGAGAACGAAGAACTCGCAACTATGATGTTAGAGCACCCAGGTTTCAATAGTGACTTTATTTCAGCAGAAGAAGTTAAAGTAGATCCATACGCAGCTTTCCGTCAAGATAGCGAACCAGTCCATACAATCACTGAGATGAAGTTTGGGACACCCCAGAAGACAGTATCTTCTAAATCACGCCCAGCACTACCTCCAGAGGTCCTAAAATTGATTCAGGAGCAAGCAATTGAGATAGCTAAGCAAATGCTCCCCTCAATGGTAGAAGCCACCTTAAAAACGATTGTAGAGGCTAAAGAGGCCACAAAAGCGACACCAAAAGTAAACGTTCCTGAACCGATTAAGATGGACACATCTTCTGAAGTAGAAGTAGAAGACGAATACACTGACGAAGGAGAACTCGTTGAAAACTACGAGAAAGAAGAGGCCCCAATCGTAAAGAAGTCTGGCAAGCCAGTACAGGTTAAAAAGTAACTTATGTTTTGGTACTGTGAGATAATTTATTCATAAATAACTGATCACATGGCTACCAACTACACAAACTTTTACTACGACCCAGTTCGCAACGGATACGACAGCTCCATGTGGCACACGCTATATGGGCTGCCTTCTGTTGTATCTAACCAGCTGGTCCTAAATGAGGCGTCATGTGTACACTTCGCGGATATTTACAGAGGACAGTTTACGTTTAATGTAAACATCCCAGTAGCACCTACCGCAGGACAAACAAGATCGTTTGGACTTTACGGGGTATCTCGTGATTCGTACATAATCTTCAATATCTCTGATACCGTATTCTCCGCAAAAACATCTGATGGAGTTAATTCATCATCTTCTGTAATAACATGGGATTCAGCATGGACTGCCACAAATCTTGAGTTCTCAATCCGATGGGAAGGAGGCACTGCAAAGTTCTTCGTTAACGGCAACCAGATGGCAGCAATTTCTGACATCTCTGTTCCAGGACATCCACTTAGCCTTTACGCATCAAACAATACGTTTGACGACATGACGATAAAGTACATTGAGGCTCAGGGAATCCAGACCTACCTTATGACCGTTGGGCCAGAGGACTCATCATTCCAGCCAGTTATTGTAATGGGCTTCAAGTCGGATACAGTAACAATTACTGAAAGCACAACGTTCTTGATTACAATTTTGTACCCATCTACGTCTGACACAGTTACTGTTTCAGAGAGTGTGACAATGCTTATAACTCAGCTGTACCCAGAAATGAACGACACAGCAACGGTAACTGAGAATGTAGCATTGACGGTTGCCTAATAAGCACTTGTAATTAGGTTAGGACTCTATTAAAATTAGAAAGTAGTATTATTAATGTTTTTATTTGATCAAATATAAGGTTATGTCTAAGAAAAATAACGCATCAGCTGACAAAGTTGGAGCAAGAGGGTTCTTCCGCCTCCAGATTACGGAAGATAATAAGGTTGTTAATGACTCAGGATGGCGCCAGAATACAGTTGTAAACGACGGTTTTAATCAGTATCTATGTCTTACCCTTGCAGGTATGGCAGGATCAAAGACTGTATCTCACGCAGCACTTGGAACCGGAACTGCTCCTGGAGCAACCGCAACAACTCTCGATGGAGAAATCACAGATGCCGCATCAATGCGCATGGCTGTAACTCCTACGACAATTGCGTCAAAGACTGTACAGTTTGCATTCACGCTTGCTTCGTCAGTCATTACGGCAGCTAAGACCATTCAGAACGTTGGATTGTTCAACACTTCAACTACTTCTGCTGGAACCATCTTTGCCGGAAACACATATGCCACCTCAGCCCTAGCCACGAACCAGGTGGTCCAGGCGAGCTATCAAATTCGATTCGCGTAGACCGCTTGACTCCTTAACAGGAATCTACAAAGCCCCGAAAGGGGTTTTTGTTTTACTTGCATTATTTCTTCGGACTCTGTACAATACTAACATTATTAAGAAGTAAATATAAATTATGTCAAAAAAGAATATAGTTACACCCAAAAAAGGAAAGGTTGCAAAAAAGGAAACTATCTGGTCAAAGCATGCCTCAGTTAAATTGGATTTAGGATGTGGGGAAGCAAAGCAGGGACCAGATTGGATCGGGGTTGACTTTAGAAAGTCCCCAAATGTAGATGTTGTTCAGAACCTTAAGTTGTTCCCATGGCGTGAGATTCCTGACGGAGTAGCATCACTCGTTATGGCATCTCACTTATTGGAGCATATTACAAAGGACTCGTCAAATCCTCAACTTTCAGCACTCATTCACCTTCTTGAAAAGAAAGGACTTGTTACAGAGAAAGAAATTGCAGATACGGTTGGAGACCACCAGTTTTTGAGTACTTTTGAAAAATTCATGAACGAAGTTTGGCGCATCACAAAATATGATGGCGTATTCATGATTTCTGTTCCGTACGCTTGGTCTCATGGGCTAGCCCAAGACCCAACTCACACATCTCCGATAAATGAATCCACGTTCATGTATTTTGACCCACTAGGAAAGAACCCCGATGGTTCACTAAGTAATCTTTATACCATTTACAGAAGCCTTCCTTGGGAGATT
>ERZ1292629.839-Hain-H43-01um-R1-839-length-33385-cov-6_pt1 | contig 33385 bp, 30 predicted proteins | sample MGYA00564399_ERZ1292629 | MGnify/ENA primary metagenome ERZ1292629 (study PRJEB36523, sample SAMEA6512636) | groundwater metagenome | collected 2019-01-08 | study: AquaDiva: Metagenomics assemblies of 32 groundwater samples
GTCAAAGGACCAGAACTACCAATTGTAGCAATAGCGCCCTTGACCGTTATAATCTTGGAACCACCCTTTGGCACACGTACTGCAGTCGTAAGCGTGCTGGTCGCTCTGTCGGTTCCCGCATCGAATGTGGCCGTACCAACTTGCGTGGTACCATCCCACAAACTTACCTCTTGACCAACTAAGTCAATCGGCGTGTTTGACGCGGCACTTGAAAGTACCAATGCCACACGCTTTACGTCAATATCTTCGTTGGTTGCGCTATATTTAATTTTAATCAACTCTGTAGTCTGACCCGGAGATACTAAGCGATATGATAATGATCCTGATGTGCCAGAATCAATTGCCACAGCCAATGTACCGCCCGAGGCCGCAGTCATTAATTGACCTTCGGAATCAGTAAAGACACTGTCGGCAATAGTTTGACCGCTAATAAGTCCTGTGGCGGCAGTAAAGCTTGTTCCATCTTGAGCGCCATCAATGCCCCACTTGTATGAACCTGTGGAACCACTCTTGATATCGCACTTCATTGCTAATGTCTTCTGTGTGCCATTTGTCAAGATAATACCATTACCATCAAAGACAAATGATGTGCTTGACGATAATGTAGTCGATGGAGAAACGGCATTGTTTGAAGTTACCGATGTTGATCCATCATATAGCTGACAATTTGAGACATCTGTTCTTGCGCCGGAAGCGGCATTAAATTCAAGCGGTAAGCTTGTCACTCTTATGTTTTCTCCAGATGATCCCGCATCCAAAATATAGTTTGCAAAAATGAACTTTTGCGCGTTTGCAATTACTGTTTGAGCAATTGGCTGTGAGCTTACTGATACATTCATTGATGCCGATTTCACAGTTTGTGTAAGACCAGCGATTGCGGATGTTGGAGCCGCGGTAATTGTATTGCCAGTTGTTTGTCCTGTAATACTTGTAAACTTTGTACTTGGCGTAGTTGACGCCTGAACAGTATCATTTGTAGCAAAGTCTGTACCAATTTTACCTAACAATTTAACCTTGGTAGTTCCTACTGGGAATGTAACAGAACTTGAGAATGTTACAGTGCCAGCGGCCGCTCCATCCACGGGTCCCGCAAGGATTGTTCCGTCTTCTTTTGTAAGAGTGATGTTTGTGACATCCGCAACATCTGCTGTAGTAGATTGCAATGACAAATTAAATATCATCGAAGCAACAGAAATCGGCTCACCCTTTATTTCCACATCAAACGATCCCAATTTGGTGTCCGGCGCGTTTTCTGGAATGTTACCAGCTGATACAAGGTTTGAAGAGCTTACTGTAATCGTTCCTGATTGAACAGTAACAGTAGAAGCATTGTACCATGGATCTTCGCCAGAACTAAATGCTGAATCACCTGGAGTCGCTGTAGAACCAGTTACAGGAGATTTAATTCCATAACCATAAGTTTCTCCAACTAATCCAATATCAGTTCGCTTCGCGATATCAAATATAATTGTGCGACCAGAACCACCAGCAACATCACCTTTGATTGAGAGCTCTTTTGTGAAGCCCTTGTCAATTAATAGGCCTTTGCCGCTGTTTTCTGGGAATGTGGCTACATAGTATTTGCCGTCTGCTGTCAATACAACATCATACGCTGTACCATCTACATATGTTTTTACATTCGCCAAATCGCTTGATCCTGCGGAACCAGTTTGATTCCATCGAATTGACTTCAAATATACTCTCTCTTGGGAACCCGCTGTAACGCGGACCGCAGAAAATGTATATCCTGTCGTACCAACTGGTTTTGAAATACTGCTTCCTGGATCAATTGATCCTTTTTGCAATGATACTGAACCGATATCAAGAGTGGCATTTATTGTATGTGCCGCACCCGTAATTGGAAGTGTTCCACTAACCGTAGAGGTTGTATTAACTGCAACAACTGAAAAAGCTATAACTTGACCTGCTCTTGTTGAGTTGTCTGTTGCTAAATTTCCACCTACTGTAACTGTTTTAGATGTACCTGCTTTTACAGTAAATGTACCACCAACTGTAGTGCGGTGATCAGATCCCAAAGTCTTTGTAATATCCATTTGAGTTCCATTTTCATCCAACAAAACTACAGCTGAAAGATTTGAATCTGAACCAAGACCAACTCGTTCTACTGTAACTCCATTTACCACAACATCAGATGCTCCTGCTGTTAGTGTTAATTTTGTGAAAGGCAAGTTAACTGCACTTTCTGGAGCCAATGAATTTGATGGCTGTGTAGCCGCCATTACTGAAAGTCCGCCGCCAGTAACTATTGGTGGTGGAGGCGTAGTCGTGCCACCGCCTGACGGTGGTGGAGGTGGAGGTGTTCCTCCGCTAGCCATTAACGATGAATACTTGGCCTGTGAAATAGGACCAAAATATCCAACTGCAGGAGCTACTCCATTAGCCGATTGCCATTTTGCAACCGCGGCTTTTGTCAAAGCACCGAAGTATCCGGTGTTCAACCCTGCGGCCAAATGATCTGCGCTAATAAGTGATTCTTGCAAACATTTTACATCATCACCTCGCGAGCCTACTGTCAGGCTCTTGGTGAAACTGCACGCCCCCATTGGTGCTGATGCAGGTGTGCCTGCCAACGCATTTAACTGCGCTGTCAATGCCGCAATCTGTGCTTGCAAATCGGAAATGACATCAGCTGAAGCAACAGTCGGTATCAATACCGCCACACCACTCATGGATGCAACTGTCGCAACGCCAACCACAACCGAAGCAATTCTTTTTCTAATTGTGTATTTGCCCATAAATTATTTATTCTTTTAATAATGCTGACATTGTGTTTTTCGACATCAAACACTTTTATTATATATAGTCAGCCTGTCTAAACCTGATAACCAATTTAATTTTTAACTCTCATAGAGCTCGGCCATAGACCACTCATTCGCAATATAAAATGGAATGCGTGTGGATCGACCAGGCCAAGTACTCCGGATTAACAATAATAATATTTCTAACTAGTCTTGTGTTTTAAATTTTCAATGTTCAATCAATCAAACCAGAAACACTTTTTTGTTTCGCTTCTGGCATCTAGTTGCTAGTTACTAAACATTGTTGTTGCTAGTTAACTAGATGTCATAAGCGAATAAATCCGACCAAAAATGGCCCTTATTCCAATGCCTATTTACCCATATATTCTACACATAAAACCCTTGTATCTATTATATAATCCTAATTCAAAACAGGCAAAGCCATACAATGTGGATAACTTAAGCCTATCATACTGTACAAAAATATCAAATATTGGCCTGTAGTCTGAGCCGTGGAATTGTCATTATTCACAGAACGCGCATAATTTTCTGCTGAAAATTTGCTATACCTGCCCGCCAATTGGCAGGCGGGCTCGCCTCGGCCAGGTTCCGTAATGTTCTATTCGTAACGCAATTTCACGGCTCAAAATATCGCACAATAACCTCATAAAAAGTACCTGCGCCACCTTTTTTCTCCTTCCTTTTTTAGGATACCAGAGTCCGCCATAGCGTTCAAATCGCGCTGAATAGTTTTGTCGCTTAAAGACACATCCACAAGCTTTAGCAAGTCCCCCACACTACTTGGTCCTCGTTCTTTTATTAGCCTCAAAATTGTGTTTTTTCTATCGGATAAAACAGATTTAGTTGGAAGTCCGACTTCCATAGTGGCTATGGAAGTCGGACTTCCGTAGTTTATTTGTTTTTTCTCTTTAGTTTGTGTTAATTGTGTATTGGGTTGTTGCTCTTGAATTATATTAGACATTTGTGAATCTATCGGGCTTTTTTGGACAACCAGTGTCCGATTGTCTAATGTGTCCAATAGAATAGAGTCGTCGGGTATTTGATGCGAGCTATTTATACCTTCTTCAATCAATAGCGTGTTAAAAAAATCGGTGTGGTTAATCTTGTTGTTGAGTGATTTATACTCTCTTTCAAGAATATCGAAATTTGAGTGAGCTATAAATGTGCCGCCCACAGCTAAATCAAGTTTGTAACAAAGCGACTCTATCATTTTCTCAAGCGCCTGCGCGCTTCTTAATTCCTGATATGTCGGCTGGCTACTTATATCTGAAATCGTATTTAAAATTTTTATTGCAGAATCCCGAAGAGACCATTTTAACGGCTCGGCATCAGAAAACAAATCTGTGGTTCTATACAGCGCTTCCGTGACTTTTATCGCATGTAAACGCAATTCGTTTAATTTCTCTATATTTTTTTCTTTGTGCTGTATGTCCATAATAAAGTTTATAGACATTATTTTAGCGCATAATAAAATTGAGTCAACAATATTACTTACGCTTACCTATAAGATCCTAATCTGGGAGACTAGGGCTCGAACCTAGATACCATGCTCCAGAGGCATGTGTCCTACCATTAGACGATCTCCCAGATTAGGATCCAATATAGCAAGCAAACAGAATCACGTGTCGAAAAACGATCCAACAAAAACAATCATAGTATACCAAAAATACGCATTTTTAAAAGTGCACATAATAGTGCGTGGTTATATTACGCACAAAACAAATAACATTTAAAAAACTCCGGCAAATGCCGAAGTGTTTTTATCTGTTTTTTTCTTTAATTTTTGCGTATAAAATTTCTGTTGCCTTAATCAAATTTTCATCCTGTGAGTAATACTCATCAACATCACTAAAATCTACTAAATGATTCTCTACAACAAAATGGCTCAAATCAATTTGTGGAATAAAACCTTTTTGGTCTAGCGAAGAGCCATCAATTAAAGACCAACGCTCTGTTGTCAACATTAAGATTTTCTTGTTTTGTAAAACAATGGGCCATTGAGCGGTCCCCTTGCCACCAGTTTTTTCTCCCACAACAATGGCACGTCTGTGTAATGCCAACGATGCAGTTACAATTTCCGCGGCAGAAAAAGAAAATCGATCAACTAAAATAACAAGCGGAATCTGTTTTAATAAGGCGCTTTCATAAGAACACTTAAAAGATGATGTCGCTACTGGACTCAAAAATATATTTTCTGCAGGGACAGTTTTTAAAAATGCGACTGTAGGCCAAAGGAAACAATCAAGTAGCGCCTGCGCTGAAATCATCTTGCCGCCGGGATTACCTCGTAAATCTAAAATAATACCTAACGCACCATAATGTTCAAAAAATCTTAATGGCTTTAAGAGTGCTTTTATTGCGTCCGGCTTAAACATACTAATTTTTACATATCCAATGTTAGATTTTGGTATATATGTCCACTGTATGTTCGGATAATTTCGAATATCACGTCGAAGCGTCTTGGTAAGCATGACATTTTGGTTTCTCTGTACAACCAATGTAATTGAGGATTTCGGTTTACCCAAAATCAACTGCGCAGCTTGCCAAATATTTTGTAGAACAACGCCGTCTACTTGTAAAATGCGATCATAACGTTTCAATCCAAACTGTGCAGCCACACTTCCTTTGCCTATATCAGTAATAACAACACTATTGTTTTCTTCCATTAAAGCAACGCCGATCCCAGCTATTTTACTTTTGGGCCATATTTGTGGCTTGCGATAATATGTGTGTTCATCAAAGAAAAGCTCAATGTCTTTTTTTGACAATACTCTACCATCGTTATCGCAAAAGTATTTGAGCGGAAACTGATATATATGATATCTGTGCAACAAAAATATTAGTTCCGCTCTATGTTCAGTGTCTTTTGCAGGCAATAGTGAACGCAAACAAGGTTCAGTATAAAGCACATGCCACATAATATCTTTATAATCCTTGAAATCTGTAAATAGTGCGCCAGATGTTGAGCTCGCTGAAAATGTCATGCCAAAACATAAAACAACAAAAAACAAAACAGTCCTCAACTGTGTCATAGAGATCTCATTTCAAAGAAAATTCTCTTTTATTGTTATACCCTAAGATACTTTCTAATTGCAAGCTGGGCAGAGAACACACCAAGCGCAAGCCCAAGAGCAAATATCATTATTAAAGAAATTTGTAAAATATTTGAAATAAAATAATCAAAAATATTCAACCCGCCAAATATTGCTTCGGTTTTTGATCCGGCCCACCACAGGCTTGGATACATAATCACAATGGTAAATATTGTCGCGATAATGCCGTGTATAAATCCTTCAATCAAAAAAGGACCTCTAATAAACCACGAAGACGCGCCAACCAATTGCATTACAGAAATTTCATCGCGTGAATTATAAATCGCGAGACGCACGGTATTATAAGCAATAATGATTGCGATAAGCGCCAATATGCCGGCCGCTCCAAATCCAGCGGCGCGAGTAGCTCCGAGCATCGCTGTTAGCCGATCAATAACCGCCTGATTTTGGCGATAAGTAATTTTCTGGTTGCCGCGCTCATCTATATCTATAAAATCTTTATAAGAAGCTTGTTCCAAAAAAGAAGTAATAATATCATACTTACTCGTATCGTTTGCTCCAATTTCCAAGCTTGCTGAAAATGGATTTTCATCAATTATCTCAATAGAGCGCGCTATAATATCTTCTCCTTTGTGGCGCTCTAAAAATCGTCTAAGCGCTTCGTCGCGCGAAACATACTGAACGTCTTTAACCTCTTTAAGCGCTAAAAGCTTGGATTTTAGATCTAAAATAGCGTTTTCATTTACAGATTTTTTGAAATAAACACTCACATCAACTTTAGCCTGCAAATCTTGAATAAATGTACTCAAAAAAACACTGCCCATAAAAACAGAGGCAAGCATCAAAAGAGACAAAGACATCACAAGCACTGTCGCAAGACTTACCAGTCCGTTGCGAAAAAAATTAATCACTCCGCTTTTCAACATTCTTTGAAATGTGATTCTTTTCATTGTTTACTTATTATAACACATATTTTCCACGCAGTTCGTCGCGAACAAGCCTTCCTTTATCCAAAGTTACCACTCGTCTTTGAAGCGAATCAATGACTTCCTTGTCGTGCGTTGCTAAAATAACCGTGGTACCAAGCCCATTAATTTTTTCCAAAAGCTGAATTATTTCCCATTTATTAAGCGGGTCTAGATTCCCGGTTGGCTCATCCGCTACGACTACATCGGGACGCACAACAATAGCTCGCGCAATTGCAACACGCTGGCGTTCTCCCCCAGAGAGTTCGTGAGGAAAATTCCACGCCTTGTCCATAAGTCCTACCAATTCAAGAGATTGCGGAACATCATGGTCAATCTCATCATCAGATTTCCCAGCCGCCTCAAGCGCAAACGCTACGTTTTCATAGGCAGTACGCGCAGGCAAAAGCCGATAATCTTGAAAAACAGCACCAATGCGTCTTCGCAAAAAAGGTAATTCTTTTCTCGATAATATATTAACATCTTGAGATTCGAAAAAAACTTTCCCAGAACTTGGGCGATCCTCGGCAAGCAATAATTTTAAAAGAGTAGATTTACCTGCTCCAGATTGGCCTACAATAGAAATAAATTCATTTGGGGATACAGTAAACGAAACATCCTCTAGCGCGATAGCTGTTGGTGAATATATTTTGGATACTTTGTCGAAATAAATCATAATATTAAATTATTTTAGCATATTTCGATTTCCGCTTCAATAAACGCGTCTAAATCTCCCGCCAACACATTTTCTACATCAGCAGTTTCTATACCAGTTCTGTGATCTTTTACCATATGATATGGATGAAACACATATGAACGAATTTGATGTCCCCATTCATTTTGGGGCAATTGTCCGCCTCTTGCAACAAGGCGTTCAAGCTCTGTTTTTGCTTCTGCCAATTCATACAATTTTGCCCGCAAAATATTCATTGCGTGCTTGCGATTTGCTAACTGTGTGCGCTCTGTGCTCGCATGTACCGTAATCCCAGAGGGTTTATGGGTAATTCGTACCGCGCTCTCGCGCTTATTGACATTTTGGCCTCCTGGGCCTCCAGATCGTGAAAAAGTTATTTCAAGATCATCATCTTTTATAGAAACAGCCTCCGAATCTGTAATTTCCGGCAATATTTCTATCAAAGCAAACGATGTGTGGCGTCTTTTGTTGGCATCAAATGGAGATATACGAACCAATCTGTGCACTCCGAATTCTTTTTTTAAATAACCATAAGCAAATTTACCATCAATGCGCGCAGATGCGTTTTTGATACCGCCAAATTCATTAGTGTGGCGATGCGAAAATTGGAAACGCCAATTTTTACGCAGAGCGTATTTTTCATACATTTCAATAAGTATTCGCGCCCAATCTTCCGCATCATCCCCTCCTGCTCCAGCATAAATCGAGAGTATCGCGTTTCCCTTATCGTATTTCCCAGAAAAAAGCTGAGCTCGCTCTAAAATAGAAAAATCTTTTTCCAACGCCTCCGCTTGTTTGCGAAGCTCTCCACAATCGGTTTCTTTTTCATTTAGCTTTGTAAGTTCTGCGAGCGCATAAATATCGCCTAAAATTTTTTCCCATGCGCTTACTTCAGCGCGAAGCAAAGAAATTTTACTTGATGTTTCTTTGGCTTGCAAAGTATTTTCCCAAAAATGCGCAGTGTGTGTTTCTTGTTCGAGCTTCAGCAAATTTTCCTTTTTCTGACGAATGTCAAAGTCGGTCCGCCGCCAGACGGACCTTTTTGAAAAGCTCCTCTATATAAAATTTATCTTGAGCTTCCATAATTTAATTATAACATTATTAAATAAATATTAAAGAGCGTGATTATCGCGATCTAATATTATAGTTGGATACATATCCAAAAGAGCCAGCAAAAAACTGAGCGCTAAGGGCCCTAAAAGAAATCCCATTGGACCAAAGAGAAAAAGCCCCCCGATAACGCTAAAAAGGATAGGCATAGGATGAATCTTGGTACCGTGTTCAATTAAATTTGGTCCCAAAAAATTATCAATAAGTCCAACCAACAATACACCCCATATAGTTAGACCAATTGTTCCCATTATATTTCCTGTTAATGCCAATATAAGTATTCCGGGGACAATAACAAGCGCCGTTCCCAACATAGGAACAAGCGCCGCAAAAATTGCAATCATCCCCCACAAAACTGGATTTGATAGTCCAAATATAAAAAAACCAAGAGCGACAAGAAGCCCCTGAACTACAGCAACAACTAACGTGCCGCGCACAGTTGCGCGTTCCATAATACTAAGCTTCGATATAATTGCGCTGGTATGTTTTTGAGAAAGCGGGCTTGTTCGTATTATCGCGTTATGTATTTTTGTGCCGTCTTTCAAAAGATAATACATAGTAAAAAGAGCAAAAAATAACGTAAAAATTACACTAACAAATTTGGAAAGAATAGAAGAAAAATTATCAAGCAGTAAACTAAGAATTTGTTTTGTATATTCGTTTATGTTTGCGCTTACCAATGACATTAATTGTGGAAACTGTTCTTGCAATAACTCGAAGCGTGGCATATTACCACCAAAGGCTATGTTTATATACAATCCTCGAGCTTCTTCAAAAATTCGATAACCAAAAAACGCCAATGGCACGAGAATAATCAAAATAGCGAGCAAAATTGTTACAAAGGCTGATGTTCCATCCCAATTTGGAATAATTTTTAATAATCGTACATAAACTGGATGAAACAAAATTGTCAAAGTAATGCCAAGAATAACGGCATTTAACATTGGAAAAAATATCAACAATACCAGCGCGAGAGCGCCGACAAGAAGACCGATAAAAAACTGGTTTTCTAGCCGTCCAGAATGCATCGTAAATTTAAAAATGCTTTTTTAAATGAGACCATGTCTCGTGAGCTTCTTTGGTAAGGCGCGTAATCTCGTCTTTGGAAAGTTTTTTGTTTTTGCTGTATTGTTTCATCGCTTCGCGAACCAACATTTTGTATTCTGCTTCTCCAATTTTGTTAATTTTTTTTAGTTTAGGAGCCAAATATTTCAAAAAATCTGATACGGAATTTTTAGCTTCCTTGCCCAATGTTTTGCCCGTATCTGATTTTGCCAAAAGCGCCGCTCCAACTCCTAGCACAGCGCCAACCAAAACTCCTTCAATTAATCTTTTGTTTGTTTTTTGCATATTAATAATGTTTTAAATTAATAATAAATTTGTGTTACGGCCTTTTTTTATTGTGTGATTTGTTATTACCACTATATCTTGTTTTCAAAAAATACGAAAATATCGGCAACGATGATAATTTATCAATAACTTCTGTTATTCTGGTCTTTAGCTCGTCTGTGACATTATCAAGGTTATCTGAAATATTTTGAAGATTTTTAATAATACCAATCAGGTGATATACAGCAACAGCAAAAAGAGCGCCAAACACGACAATTGCTATTGACGCGACAAGATTAAACAGAATTTGTGAAAACACCAAAAGATTCATATTGTAAATTATAGCATAATAATATTTTTTTTGCTATAATTTTGAGCCACCTCCGAGATTCGAACTCGGGACCTCTGCTTTACGAAAGCATTGCTCTGCCAACTGAGCTAAGGTGGCATATGACACATAGTATAAATGAATAAAAAGACACGGTCTAGTATAAAAATATTGAACTATACAAGACATAACATGCTACAAAGTAATAACTTCGATATATCGAAGTACTATCACATGTGATAGTGAGCATCAAAATTATTAGATCTGCTTTGAAAGAAAAAATTCCCATTTAGGGAATTTTTAATAAATTTAGCCTTTACGAAAAACCTACTGTAATACTGGAAAAAGAAAAAATACGATATAATACCAATTAGTAAGCGCCACAGAAAATATCAACATTCTCACAAATGATCCGAACCCCCAACTACCTGATTTTCTAAGACAATAAAAGTAGGATGCCGCAATTATATTTATAACAGCAAAGGCAAAACAAAACCAGCCAAACCAAAGCACTAAAAACGAGAAAAACATATTGATATCTCCTTTAGTTGTAAAATATCATCACTTGATAGAAATTGTACTACTTTGGAAAATTCTGTCAAACAAAATTGTACAAGAACCAAATTCTATTGCTTATCTTTCTCGCTTCCAAAAATAGCATCCAGCAACTTATCTTCCGGTGCCCTGTAATCTGGTGGATTTGAAATTTCTTTAAGCGCCTGTGCCACATCAACACATCTAGATCGTATTGCGGCCTCTCTTAGTTCTACGTCGCTAAAATCATGTAAAATAAGCATCGCGTCTCCAAAAGTAAAATTATGTTCATTGGCCTTTTTCCTAAGAAGTTTAATTTGTGCTTCGATGTCACCTTCTGAAATCTCATTTCTAATTTTTTTTCGCAATGTCAAACTAATTCTAAAGTAAAAACAATTATCACCCCATCTATCAATATTTTCTCCGTATAATTCTGTATTATTTTCTGAAACGCCTTCATTTTTCATACTTACATAGTATCTAATGAGATAACTAACTTCAAGTTTTTTGTAAAAGAAAAAGTCGTAATTGCAACAAGGACATTATATACTAAAATTCTGTAGATAAATTATGCGAGTTACGGGAATTGAACCCGTGTCCTTAGCTTGGGAAGCTAATGTTCTGCCACTGAACCAAACTCGCAAATCTTACCAATTAAAAATATTTTTAAACCATTTCTGGATTGCGTGATATGCGCCGGTGACTTGGCTTTCAGGCGGAAAATTTTCTTTTTTTATATCATCCACAAAAAGCACTACTTCTTCTCCTGGCTTCTTTAGATTAAAACGCGATCTCGCCTCTCGGTCAATGCCGTCAGATGTTTGAATTTCGCTCATTTGAGATTCGTATTCTTTGCGTATTGTGTCTGTTTTAATAATTTCTTTTTTTAATCTTTCTATTTCTCTATCAAGAGAGTTTTTGGTTCGCCAAACATTAATACTTCCAAAGAGCGCAAGAGCCATAAAAAAGAACACAATACTCATAATCGGAAAAGAAAAAAGTGTCTGTTCGAATTTTTGGCGTTCTTGAAAATTTTTCATATCCTTTGTATTATAGTTATATCATGTTCAAACATTCAAAGAAAATACAGATAGTATGGACTATTGTGACTATCATTGTTGCGCTATCAATGGTGTTATTTGCCGCCGGTCCATCATTTTTCTAGCATATTATCTCCCTATCATCTTCAAATAAATCTTCTGTGGAATATCTACTTCTGCGTGTGAAATAAGTCGTTTTTTGCCTTCTTTTTGTTTTTTCCATAATTTCATTTTACGAGAACGATCTCCTCCATACAATTTTGCTGTCACATTTTTTGTAAGAGCTGGTAGTGTGCGAGAAGCGATAATACGTCCGCCAAACACTCCGTGAATTTTCAACACAAAAAGTTGCCGTGGCAATATATCATACAATTTTTCAACAGCGCGCTTTGCTTCGTATTCGACCTCCCCACGAGGAAGTATACGAGCAAATTGTGGAACATCATGTTCGGCAATATGAATATGAAGTGCCACTAAATCAACATGGCGATATTCTCCAAATTCATAACTCAATGAACCGTATCCTTGAGTTGCGCTTTTTAAATCATCAAAAAAATTGGTAACAAGTTTCCTAAGCGGAATTAACGCTCCCACAAATATGCGAGATCCAGTGAGTGATTTTATATCAACAACTTCTCCTTTATTTTTTTGTATCAAATCCATCACGGGTCCAATATCCAATGTCCTGGCAACAATTGATACCAAAAACAATGGCTCGCGAATTTCTGCAACATCACTCAACGCTTCAAATGTTTCCGCGTCTCTGACGCGTGCCTCTATTCCTTTTTTTGTCAGCATTATATATTCTATGCTGGGCTGTGCAACAATTGCCTCAATATTAAATTCACGTCGCAGTCGCTCAATTGTAATTTCAAGATGTAGCATACCCAAAAAACCAATTCGCAAAGATCTTCCCAGAAGATGAGAGCCTTCCACTTCAAATGAAAGCGCCGCATCATTAAGACGCAATCGTAACAATGACTCTTTCATTTTTTCAAATTCATCTGCATTTTGCGGATAAATACTTGCCCACACAACAGGGCGCGGTTCTTCGTATCCTGGTATTTCTTCATTGCCAATTGTATCTCCAACGCGCACAATGGAAGGATCTTTTAGATTAGTTGCAATATATCCTATCTCTCCTTGAAACAACGAGTCGGCGCGAACAAGTTGCGGAGTAAAAATACCTACCTCCACTGGCTCAATTTCAGTTTTTTTATGAAATAATTTTAACTTTGCTCCACGCTTAGGCGAAAAACTTCCTTTAAACACACGAACATACGCTAGTACGCCCTTGTGCGTAGAGTAATGCGAGTCAAAAATAAGCGCTTGAAAATCGCCACGCTTCTCGCGCGGTGGTGGTATTTTTTCTATAATTTTTTTGAGCACCGCATCTATTCCTTCTCCTGTTTTTGCAGACACCAACAAAATATCGTCTGGGTCGCATTGTAACAATTCAACAATTTCTTCTTTTGTTTGATCAACGCGCGCCTCTGCCATATCTATTTTGTTGATCACGGGAAATATTACAAGATTTTGCCTTTTAGCCAGCTCTAAATTTGCGATAGTCTGCGCCTGCACACCTTGCGTGGCATCAACTAGCAAGATTGCTCCTTCAACCGCAAGAAGAGCGCGCGATACCTCATAATTAAAATCAATGTGACCTGGAGTGTCTATTAAATTTAGTTGATAGTTTATAGTTGATAGTTTATAGTTCATGCGAACAGGTTGCATTTTGATAGTGATTCCGCGCTCGCGTTCAAGATCCATTTGATCCAAAAATTGATTCCTCATTTTTCGCGCCTCCACTGTCTTGGTAATTTCTAACATTCTATCCGCAAATGTGGACTTACCATGATCAATGTGCGCAATAATACAAAAATTGCGAATATGCGATGCGTCATACATAGTACAATTGTAATACAAAAAATATCATACAAAAAGTCCGCCGAAACAAGTCGGCGGAACAAATTCTCTACAGAAATAAAAAAACTTATTTATATATTTTGCGGATCGTAACTGTCTTAAAACAGTTTTTTTCCGTATCGCACAGCTTCTTTCCCAGTTTCGCCAGCAAAACCACGAAGAAAGTCAGACGCAAATTCCCACCAATAAACTGATTGCCTTTCTGTAAATACTTGACCGCCGGAAGAAATGATATTGAACACCTCATCATTGTAAGTAATAATAATAACTTGGGAATCAATTCCTTCTTGTTCCGTAATCAGTTTCGGAAATCCTATATACCCACCCTTTCGTGCGTTTGTATACGCAAAAAGATGTCCACGAAATGGAGCTAAAAATTTCACTGTCTCTTCTGTAGACCACCCGCTAATAATATTTTCGGGTAACAGTAAATTTTTTTTAACTTCCTCTCGCGGCAACTCACGAAAATGCGGACGCTGGATACCAAATAAGAAAAAGGCTTCGTCGGCGCTCATGGTTTCTTTGTGCGCGCGGCGCTCGTCAAGCGTCCTAATTAGGTCGTCTGAGCGTTGCTTAAAGCTTCGTATATCAAAATCACTTTTAAATATTTTTGTGTTAATTTCAATTTTTCGAAGTGGAATCTTATATGGAATAACACACCCTCCAACAAACAAAGGCAACACCAAATAAACCAAATTTATCAAATTTAGACGCATTATTTGCCTCAAAAAGCTCTCGTTTCAGAGTAGCATTCGGTTTAAAATATGCAAGGAAGTGAAAAAATATCAAAAATTTTTCCTTTATGGCAATTTTTCGGGCTCCGGAGTTGGTACATGATGTGTCCACAAGATGCCTTTCATACCAGAATAAAGTTCTGTGAGTTCTTCGCTTTTTAAAACCCATAACATTGAAACTGTCGCAAGCAAACCAATGAGTCCAGAGAAAAGACCTTGAGCGAAAATACCAGTAAATTTTGTAAGATTAAAAATATGAGAAAAAATATTAAGCGCGCCGTACGCTACGCCTCCTCCGCCAAGTCCGCTTGCCACAATCTTCAATATGGCACGCTCTGAACCAATCCACGGCGCCCATTTAAAAACAATAGCAAACGCAATTAATAAAAATACGCAATTAATAAAACTTCCTGCCAAAATACCCATTGGGAGAGCCAATACTCGAATATCTGTTATGTCTTGCAAATGAAGAGACCATTTTACAAAGTACAAGAAAAAAGAAGTATTGCTCAATATTTTTGTAAACCAAAAAACCGCTCCTATGCTCAACCCTGCAGAAACAATATTAATTACCAATGGTCTCATGGTTTGATTCTCTGCATAAAACGCTCTAACCAATAGCATAAACAGGCTCTGTAAAATAATTGCAAGGCTCAAAAGAAAAAGTGCTGCCGCAGTAAGACGCGTATCAGTCCAATTAAATTTACCGGCACCCAATATAACGCGTATAATTTGCGCTCGGAGCACCATTAAAAGTATTGAGAACGGAAATGCCCAAAATATAATATGGCGAAACGCGATGGAAAAATGTTTTTTAAATTGTTCCGTAGCTCCGGAAATTGCATATTCTGTTAAGTTTGGAAATGCCGCCACACTATAGGAAAGTCCAATGAGTGTTACTGGAATTGCCTGTAAATTCGACGCAAAATTAAAAATAGATATGCTACCAGCCGCAATGGTAGATGCCACACCAGTAAAAATAATAATGGTAATTTGCGTGGTAGCTAGTCCTAATGCTCGTGGGAACGAAAGTAACAAAACACGCCTAAGATCTTCGTTCCAAAATCCTCCCCATCTCGGCATCAAGCCAACTTGGAATATTGATAATATTTGAATAGACACATGCAACATTGCGCCAAGCGCCACTCCCAACGCAAGTCCGGCAAGACCAAAGCGCGGCAGAAAAAATAAAATTCCTATAATAATGCCTATGTTGTATAGAACTGGGCTTAGAGCGTAAATAAAAAAACGGCGAAACGCCTGCGTAATACTAGACAAAATATTAGATAGTCCCAAAAAAAGCGGAGACAATAACATAATACGACTTAACAAAACGGCTTGTTCTAGTTCGTTCGTAGAAAATCCAGGCAAGAAACGATTCATAAAAATCTTCATAAAAATAAAAGCGGCGAGGCCTAAGATAAAAATAACTATAAAAAAGAAAAATAAAACCGAACCGAATAATTTTTCTGCGTTTTGTTTATTATCTTTATAGTCTGTAAGAAAAATGGGGATTATTACCGTGGATGCGGCAAAAAACAACATAAGCGTATAAAGAAAATCTGGAATACGAAATGCCGAATAATATATATCAAGAGATCTTCCTGCGCCAAATATTGAAGCTAACATCCTGTCGCGAAATAGCCCCAAAATCGCGGATATACAACTAAAAAATGCTAGCCAAAATGCGGCATGATGAATATTTATTAAATCGGTACGAAACAAATTTGGCAACTTCATTCTTTATTCAATTTTTTAAAACAGGCGCGAGCTTTCGTTATTTTACCGGAGGCGTATTGCGCTTGTCAGGAGGAGATAATATTGATGTTAGAGCGCCACGACCACTACGAAGATTGGAAAGTATCATTGCTACTTCCTGATTTCCTGGATTTAACGCTTGAATTTTTTCGAATTGTTCAATCGCGGCACCTCTTCGATTTGTACGATCATAAATCAAACCAAGAAAATATCTTGCATTAGAATAATCTGTGTTTGATTTGAGCGCGACATTAAAAATAGTTTCGGAATCCGACAATCGATCCGACTTATAATAAAGAAGACCTAGTTGGAATAGACTGCCTATATCATTGGGAGCAAGCAATGCCGCCGCCTCTGCTCTTTTTATTGCTTCAGGCAAGTTTCCTTCAGCATCAAACACTTGCGCGAGCAAAAAATGAGCCTCTGTATAATCAGGTTTTAATTCTATCGCTTTTATCAAGGCTTCCTCTGCCTGCTTCAGCAAAGCAATGTCGCGAGTACGCAAAACATCCGCGATAATCACCGAAGCCTTATCGTGCCATAATACTGGATTTTTTGGAGAGTGTTCTATAGCCTTATCGTATTGAGATGTTGCGCCGACTCTTGCGCCATCAACACCGATTGTCACTAAAAATTCGTACACCTTGCCGAACGCTTGATAATTTTCAAAATCCCTCGGCGCAAGATTAATCGCCTCCTGATGTAAACGAATAGAATTATCAAGCATTGTTTTAAATTGAGAACCCAACAAATTCTGTGTGTTTGAATTATTTTGAATAAAAGTCTTGGCTTTAACTAAATTAATTTGTCCAAGCGACCTAGGATATAAACTATTCCATCGATCAAAACCATATGCCCTAAGAATGTTTGCCTCTGCAGATTCAATATTTCCTGCGTTATTAAATGCGAAAACACCGCGCGAAAACATTATTTGTCCAATGTAGCGCGAACCTATTAAATATATGCCAGACGCGCTCACAAGCATAACAAAAACAAGAAACAATGAAAAAATAAATCCAGCGGGGCCTTCGCGGAATAATCGTATTTCAAGAGTGCGTATCATTCCAGAACTCTTAAGCGCGGCGAGGCCAATTCCTAGCGCGACAAAACCAAGAGCCATCAACGTATAATTTGCAGGATAAAAAACCCACATCAATATTGTATAGCTGACCAGTAAAAACGCCGATAAAGCAAAAACTTGGTTTTCATCTGCAATTGCTGTGAGATTGCGTAACACAAAATACCAAATGATTAGCAACAAAAACGCAAATCCCAAAAAACCTATCAAACCTACCTCGCTAAGCATAGTTAATAAAAACGACGACCCAGATACAAAGCGTGTATTCCAAAAAGCTGTTTGATTTACGTCAGTTGGTTTTAAAGCGTCCCACGAATAAATAAAAGATGTCGGCCCATTGCCAAACAATAAATGATCCTGTAACACTTCCTTGGAAATATCGAAAGTTGCTCGATATGACACGTTCACCTCAACAGGCACTTGCAATTTGAGAATGGATGCTATTGCGTCCTGTGAAAAAAATCCAAAAATAGAAGCAAGCAACAAGATTAGTGAAACTCCCAGCGCTATGGCTGATACACTTCTTTGCCAAATCGAATAACTTAAAAAGAGAATCGCAAAAATACCAATAATTGCCCATACTAATGGCGAATTAACAATAAAAATTGCAATTAAATTTAAAATAAAAAGCATGGAGAGAGCCCACCGTAATTTCCCGCGAGCCGTTAACAAAAACGGGTACAATAGCATAGTAAAAAATCCGAGAGCAAAAGCGGCCGATCTCCATGAACCAATAGTATTGAATGTAGAGCTTGCAAAATCTGAACCAAATAATTTTCCAAATCCGGATACAAAAAAAATCATTGAAAATAAAAATAAAATAAATCCAATCCCTAGTGCCGTGAAAAGTTGAAGCTGGCTTTGAGTGTCCGAAAACAGAGTAGCAATTAGTCCCAACAAAATAAAAAATATAAATATAGAAAGAGCGCTGTTGCCTTCATAGCCAGTAGCTCCCAAGAAACTCAAAATAGTTTGTGAAGATGCCAGCGAAGAAACAATCCATACTGCCAAAACGACGCCGACCAAAACAAACAACCAATGAAATGGCATTTCAATGCGACCGCGCAAAATTGCATAAATTACATAACACAGCAATGACAAAATTGTCAAAAACGAAACTAAAAACATCTTGTTAGCAAAAACTGGCGAAATAGTTGTTGGCAAAAACCACACCGGCAACAGAAAAACAAGAGTCAAAATACACCACCGCGCTACTTTATAAAATATCAAACCTACCTTAGATTCCGCTGTCGCTTCGTTTGTATCAACAAAAGCGCCGGCGACTTGTTCCTCAACAATTATGTCTTCTTCGTACATAAAATTTTGTTTATTTTAATAAAAAATGAATACGCTTATTATAGAATACAAACGGTATTATAATCAACCCTAGTATAAAATAGCCTAAATATCAAGATTGGTTACAGATTTAGCGTGGGTTTGAATAAATAATTTTCTTGGGGCTACCTCATCCCCCATCAAAATATCAAAAATTTTATCCGCGTCTTTTGCATCATCAATCACAACTTGTTTTAATACTCTTGTTGCCGGATCCATTGTTGTTTCCCAAAGTTGCGCCGGATTCATTTCTCCTAAACCTTTGTATCTGGAAATATTAAATCCTTCGCTTTTTTTGGTTATTGATTCTTTTTCTTCATCTGTATACGCGTACTGTATTTCTTTACCTTTCTGTATTCTATATAAAGGCGGCATTGCAATATAAATATATCCACTCAAAATAAGCGGCTGATAATATCGATAAAACAATGTGAGCAATAATGTTCTTATATGTGCTCCGTCCACATCAGCATCTGTCATAATGATAATCCTATGATAGCGTAATTTTGAAATATCAAAATTTTCTGCGATTGCCGCGCCCAAAGCAATAATAAGGTGCTTGATTTCTTGAGACGATAACATTTTATCAAGTCGTGCTTTTTCTACGTTCAAAATCTTACCGCGAAGCGGCAATATTGCCTGAAATCTTCGATCTCTCGCCTGTTTTGCGGAGCCGCCGGCAGAATCGCCCTCTACAATATATAATTCTGATTCTTCGGCGTGTTTAGATTGGCAATCCGCCAGTTTTCCTGGAAGCGCTAGGCCTTCTAGTGCGCCTTTTCGTAAAATAGTATCTTTTGCCGCCTTTGCGGCCTTACGAGCCTTGAGCGCGAGAATAACTTTATCCAAAATTGTTCTAGCATCATTAGGATGTTCTTCCAGAAATGATGCGAATGCCTCTCCAAACACACTTTCTACAACGCCTTTCGCTTCCGGATTGCCAAGCTTCGCCTTTGTCTGGCCTTCAAATTGAGGATTGCGAAGCTTTATGGAAATAATCGCGGACAATCCTTCTTGTACGTCTTCGCCTGTGAGATTTTCGTCTGTTTCTTTTAAATAATTGTTTTTTCTTGCATACGAATTAAGCGACCTCGTAAGAGCAGTGCGAAATCCGGTCACGTGCATGCCGCCCTCTGGATTATAAATATTATTGGCAAAGCCCAAAATACGAGACTGTAAATCATCAACATATTGTAGTGCTATTTCAACAATAATATCATCGCAAGTTTTTTGAATATAAAAAACATTGTCGTGTTTTGGAGACATGCTTTCATTTATATAACGAGTGTACGAGGAAATCCCTCCTTCAAAATAAAAAGAATATGAGAAATGCTCTATGATATTTTTAGACCTTTCATCAAAAAACGAAATCTTTACGCCTTTTGTCAAATATGCTTGTTGTCTCAAGCGCTCCATAATGCGCTCTAAATCAAATTCTGGGATCTTGCCGTCTTTATCCGCAAAAATTTCACTATCCGGCTCAAATGAAATAGATGTTCCACTTTTTTGGCTTTTCCCGATTTTTTGAACTTTTGTTTTTGGTTTTCCACGCTGATAGTCTTGCCCCCAATGAATACCATCTCTGCTTACTTCTGCGCGTAACCAACTTGATAATGCGTTGACCACCGATACTCCAACGCCATGTAGGCCTCCTGAAACTTTATATCCAGATCCGCCGAATTTGCCGCCCGCATGCAAAACAGTAAGCACTGTTTCAAGCGCGGACTTTTTAGTTTGTTTGTGAACTTCTACAGGAATGCCTCTTCCATCGTCGGTAACGCGAACACGGCGATTCGGCAACAATGTCACAACAATATGTTTTGCAAATCCCGCCATCGCCTCATCAATAGAGTTGTCAACAACTTCCCAAATAAGATGATGAAGGCCATCAACGCCAGTAGAACCAATATACATGCCGGGGCGTTTGCGTACCGGTTCGAGTCCTTCAAGCACTACAATATCCTTTGCAGAATAATCCGCGCTCGCTTCTTTGGAATTGTTATCCCCCCTTACCCCCTTTGCAGACGATATATTTTTAGCTGATTTTTTTGGCATAAATTATAGAATAATACTAGCATTAATGCACTCAAAGTAAAGTTTATTTTCTCCATCCAGCATCGATGATAATATCTAAAAGTTCGGAAAAGCGGATGCCACACGCGAGCGCTTGCTGAGGCAAGAGACTGGTCTGGGTAAGCCCCGGCAATGTATTGACTTCAAATACACTGAGCTTGTCATGCCGCTTATTCCAAATCATGTCTGTGCGCGAGTACCCACGACACCCCAATATATTGTGTGCCAATACTGCGATTTCTTGCGTGCGATGTAATACTGATTTTGGTATTCGCGCTGGAGTGATTTCTTCTGCGCCGCCTTCTAAATATTTGGAATCATAGTCAAAAAAAGAGTTCTTCTTGGGGATAATCTCGGTAGGCAGGAGTGCTTTTACTTTGCCTCCTCGGGTTTCAAGCGCCCCACAAGACAACTCAATCCCAGGCACAAAATCTTCCGTCATGGCAAAGGGAGAGTAGTGAAATACATTGTGTATCCCTGCTTCAAGATGCCCCAGCGAGTGGACGATGCTCACCCCCACACTAGATCCACGATCCACGGGCTTCACTACCACCGGAAAAGAAAAATGCTTGGCAATGATTGCCACTATTTCATCGCGCGACCGCTCATAGGTGTCATACGCAAACCCATACGCGGACGGTACCGATACTCCACCGACACGCAAACGGTCCCGGGTAATCAATTTGTGCATGCCGTCCCTGCTTGCAAGTACTCCAGATCCCGTGTATCGGACATGATAACGGTCAAACAAAGATTGTATCTCACCATCCTCTCCAAATTCTCCGTGAAGCGCAATAAAAACAATGTCTGCTATTTCATGAAGCAGAGGAACAGCTTGATGCGTTTCCGTAGGCAAAAACGATGGAATAAGCCATGTCCCATCTTTGGTAATCGTCGCTAGAGTCACATCATAGCGATCTGGGCGCAAATTTTCAAAAATTTTCTTCGCAGTATTGAGCGATACTTCATGTTCGGAAGATGGTCCTCCTCCCAAAACCAACACACGCAATTTTTCACTGTGCATCGTTTTATTTTACTATAACTTTACTTTTCTTCCAAAAACTTATCAATAAATTAAAAACAGGCACATGTTGTGCCTGTATATTTTTCTACGCAATCAACCGTCTCACCAATAAAATCTCTTTAATGCAAGACATATTTTCTGTTCTTAGATCTTGCAATTCCGCAATAACACCATCAATTTGTGCAATATATCTACGAATTCTTGCTTCTTCAGCATCTGAAATATCATAAGGCTCTGCGAAAAATCTAACAAAAGTCTCATATTCTTTTGTGGCTTCTGCCAGATCACTCATGATTCGTAAATTAGAATCAATAGCACCGTCAGGCAATACATCATTTTCTTGTTTCTGCCATTCCAAGTCCTCTTTCTTTCTTTTGAGTTCATCCAATTTTACTACAATTTTGGCTTGTTCAAGTTCGGCTGAAGTCATAGTTTCTCTCCAAAAAAAACAATCTACCATAAGGCTAGCAAATGTAATAAATTGTTTCAAGTTAACAAACAAAATCTTCACTTAGGTGTCGGACACCTAAGTGATTGGTCCTATCCAATATCGACGCTTATGTTTCCCGTTGCGTTTAATTACATTTTGCAATACCCCTCCGTTTGCTTCAATAATTTTTCTAGAACCAATATTATCATCATTGCAGGTAACTAATACTTTTTTAAAGCCTAGTTTTTGCGCCTTTCTCAGAGCAAGCGCAAGAATTTTTTTTCCATATCCTAATTTTCTTTTTGTTGGCCTAATACCGTAGCCAATATGCCCACCCTCTTTTAATAATTTCTTTGTTAACTTGTGACGAATAGTTGTTTCGCCTATCCATGTGGATCCATTCATCAACCAATAATAGCTTGATGACACATGTCCTTTTGGTAAATTTCGTCCTTTTTCATAGCCACGCATTTGTTTTACAAACCCAGAAAAATCTTTTTCCAATTTTCTAATATTTTCTTTTTTTGTTTTTTCCTCACGCTGCAATTCTTTTCTCCCATCAATAAAACTTTTTTTATATTTCTTTGATGGTTTTATTAGTCTAATCATATTTCTATTTCATACAACATTATTCTTTTTATATTTTCTTACAATATAATCTGGCACCATGTCTTGTTTTATACATTTTTTTTGAATATGTTTATGTAAAAATCTAAATTCTCTTATTTTTTGTCTGCACACAGACGAATTACATTTACATCTCATAACCCAATCCGCGTATCCTGGCCAATCTTTGTCTTCAGACCAATCTGTAAGTGAATAATCATACGTTATTTCTTTTCCGGTTGGTATATTTTTAATAGCAATTAAATCATTAAGTTTTACAATTGCGGAATTTGGATTGCAAGAATGATTCATATATACATAAGGCTTGTAAAGATCTAAATAGCGAGATTCTTTAATCTGTAGCGGATCAGATGATCTTTCTGTGCCTTTTTTGTATCTTTTTTTTAATTCCTCAATAGAAATACTTTCGCCTCGTACTTTGTATATTAATTCACCTTTTTTGATTATTTGAGTTGCAAACGCCCCCAGCCCTTGAATTTGCGATTTTTTAATTGCAAATTTATTTTTCATATATATCTTTGCAATTTATTGTTTATACATATTCTAACGAAGCTCTGCGTTAAATTGCTTGGCGGTTGCATCATAAATCTTCTTTTGAATAACATCAATTTCTTCATTTATGAGAGTTCTTTCATTGCTACAATAAATAATTCTATATGTGTAGCTAGTTTTGCCTAATCCGAATTTTTCAGCATTTTCATATTTATCCAAAAGCTCTACTTGTTCCACCAAGTCTCCACCGAGGTCCCGTATCAAATCAAAATAGTCATTTGGTACAAAATCATTTTTTACGACAAAAGAAATGTCGCGTACAATTGGCGGGTACTTGGAAACTGTTTTAAATTTATTTCCTAGCTTGAGTTGTTGTATCACACGTGGGTCTTCCGACCATAATAGCCGAATATCAGGTAGCTTCATCGAAATAATTGCTAAACGCTCAAGCCCAAAACCAAAAGCCCATCCTCCCCAAATTGTTGAATCTACATTGAGCTTCTCCAGTACCGAAGGCTGTACTACCCCGGCCCCCAACACTTCTACCCATTTGTGCCGATCTGCCGCAGATCGAGCATCCTCGATTTTTTTGGAATCGGGACCATCTTCTATTAAAACTTCCATCTCTACACTGGAGTACGTGTAAGGGAAGTTATCATCATTGAAACGATGTGCGATTTGTTCGCCGAACACAGCTTTTGCGATTTTTGATAACACATCTTCTAAATCTTTCCTTTCAATATTTTTATCTTCTTTCCTGCAAAGATACAGTCCATCTATCTGATGAAACACGTTCATATGATGACGGTCTATTTCATCTTTGCGGTACACTTTGCCATATGAAAAAACCCCTATCGGATCTTTTTCTTTTAATTTGTCTTTGACGCGCTCGCTTAGCAAATAATAATACCACATAACTGTTGTGTGAGTTCGGAGTATATATTCATCATTTACATAGTAAGTATCAGACTTATTGCGCGCAGGATGATTTGCTGGAAAATCAAAAAGGTCAAAGCTCTCTTTAGTCGGAACTATTTCCGGTATTTGTATTACATCAAAATCCTTAAATGATGGAATGGCAAGTACCACATCGATCAGAGCTTTGAGCGGACTGCCTGGTGTACGTGACAAATCTGGCATATTCAAAAAACGAAGCTGTCTATTTGCTTCCGTATCATTTTTTGTTTCAAGCTCACGCCGCAACTTCGCCTCCTCGGGAACGTTGATGTTTATGTCCTTTTCATTTTTATCTTGATCCATATCGCCTATTCTATAGAGTTTTAAATAATTTTCAAATATATCTTTTAATTACAACGAGCGGTTTTTTCCTTTTTAGAAATTTGCTAAGATCTTCAATAACAACTTTCCCAAACTCTTTAATCAATTTTGGATTATAAATATTTTCATATTTTCCGCTTATTCTTTTCCGTTCCGCGTGTATAACTTTGCGTTTCCCGACATATATCCCTGTGTGTCCGATACCCGCTGGAAAATATTTATTATACCGCCCAATCTCTCCTTTCATAAAAATCAAATCACCTTCTTTTATTTTTTTTAACAAAACTTTCTTTCCAATCATTGCTTGTTCAATTGCAGTCCGCGGCAGAGTTATGCCAATTTCTTTAAAAAGATATTGTGTAAAAAGCGAACAATCAAAAAACATCGGCGCGTCTTTCATTGTAGCCCCATACTTATACGGTCTGCCCTCCAAACCTTTTGCAAGCGCTACCAGCTTCAGAATTTTTGATTTTTTTTGATTCATTTTAAAAAAATAGTTTTTTAGTGGACAATATTACTGCACTGTATACATTTTTTATAGTACACAAAAATATCCAAAACAACAAATTCTTGCAATCGTTGAGTTTTGTTGTATTTATAAAATCCGCACAAAATGTGCGGATTTATTTATATTAACGGCGACGAATATGCAATAAACGAGCAATGAAAGAAAATAAAGAACAAAATAATCGAAAAGATTTGTGTTTTTTTATTTTAATTTGATCCAAAAGCAAATCAGTGTTTTCTTCATTGCGCACAATGATAATCTCGCCACTTCTTTCCAGCATTTCTATTGCGTGCTGGTACCTATCAAACGAGACAGAAAATGGCATTTTAACAAAGAGCTGGCCTCTATTGAGACAGACACGACCGTATCCGTGCAATATCATTAAAAGAGTGTTTCTAATATGATCTTCTGTAATATCTTTGCCTTGTTCGTAAAAAAACGCGTCTTGTTTTTCCATCTCGTCATCATTCTTGTTTCTTTAAAAGATTGTATTCTAAAATTTATTTTTTGTCAAAGATATAATTTTTGTTCGCATTTTTGTAGGTTGCATTTTTTGTGCTATTGATATTCAATAAAGAAAGAACATTGACATCAAAAGGGAATAGTCATGTCAAAATGGCGTTTTGTCATTTCTCTCTTTGTTTTGTGTGTTGGATGTTCCGTGACATTTCCTCATAATTTATCTTTGATAAAACACAAAAATCTACCAAAACCGCTAGACGCAAATCTATGCGCGGATCATAACGCCGCCACATCGGTTACGAGAATTGTTATTAAAAACGCAGATTCATATCGTGTTGAAAAATTTGTGTTCGTCTTCCGCAATACAAAAAACAGAAAAAATAATAAAGTTGAAGGAGAATATTGGCATCTTAATGGAAATCGCTCGCACCGAAGACTTGTAGTATTAATTCCTGGGACTGGAGATCGCGTATCTACCAGTGGATCTCCCGAGCTTCTAATTAAATCGGGATTTAATGTATTGCGATTTTTTGCAGGTATTGATATTTTTGATAAAAGCGCGCTTATTGAAAAAACTATTCTTACAGAAGATGATCTTCGCGCGTTTGTGAGAACTGGCAAAAATGTTATTCGCTTGCGCGCGTGTGATTTAATTTTTGTTATTAATTATTTCAATTCACTCCATTATGATAGTGTTGGCATTTCGGGGGTTAGTCTTGGGGGTATCCACGTTCCTATAATAGGCGCGTTGATACCGCAGGCACAAAGCGAGCTAATAATGATTTCTGGAGGAAATATTGCGGGAATTTTGTACACATCGTCAGAGAAAAAAATTATTGAAATCAGGAATCTAGTGCGAGATAAATTTCTTGGCTCCGAACAACGTATGTGGCAAATTCTTGGCGAAGAACTTTGGGACATTGATCCTTTGCGATTTGCCCAGTCTTTGAATCCATCAAAAATGCGCATCATCGCAAATTATTGGGATAATATCATTCGTTATAAATTTGCCAAAGAAATGTGGCACGCAAACGGTAAGCCTGATTTTGAGGTCATCTTATTTCCGCCAGGACACTATGGCTCGGCTCTTCTTTTATGGATTCCAATGATACGATACGAGTTGCGATGTGCAATATGGCCAATTTGTTTTCCTATTCCGTGGTCTATCGCGCGAGTACCAGAAATCAATAAACAATTTTTTAAAGAAAAACTCCCTCAATAACAGAGGGGTTTTTAACGCCAAAACATGGGATTATTTGATTCCAAAAAATTAAAATACCACAAATTGATATAAAAAAACCATGTTGGTTTCAAAAAGGGCAAGCCGATTTCAAAAACCAATGAGCTTACATATACTTTAGAATTGTAATCCGCAATTAGAGCAAATTTGTGTATACTTGGAAAACCAATATTTAGTATTTCTGGCATATGTGGAAAAAACTTTTTTATATTCTCAATATCTTGTTTGGAATGAGCTCTCGCGGCAATCATCATGTCTGGATATTTTTGTTTCATTTCTGCCGCCGCACTAAATTCTTTTTTATTATTTATAAAAAAAACAATATCATCAAACGATCCATGTTGTGCAATCCACTCAACCACTACTCTCACACAATCGCCCTTGATATCTACAAAAATAACGCTTAGTCCATGTGTAATTTCATATATATCTTGGATGGTTGGAATAAATTCATTGTTTTCTTTCAATCGCACTCCTGCAAGATCCTCGGACAACATGTTTCTTAGCAATCCTGTGCTGTTCGTGGTGCGATCAAGTGATGAATCATGCATAATGAACAATTCGTTATCTTTACTAACACGAACATCAATTTCTACTGCAGAAACACCAGTTTCAACTGCTTTTCGCACAGCCTCTCGGCTGTTTTCCGGTGCACCAAATCCATTTGCTCGATGAGCCACCACAAAATGTTTATGACAATTTGGATCTCTAATACAGGTTGTGACTTCTAAAACAGTCGGTCTTGATTTATTAATATTTGCACCATTGGAAATGTTCACAAACGAGCAAGACGACACTAAACAAAAAGAAAATAAAACAATGCTTTGTTGAAAATACATTATAGTTCTCCTTATTTTCAAGATTCTGCATCTTTAGCCACCATATTAGTTCTTATTCAGCAAGTCAAGCCATATTTTTCTAAATTTACTTTTCTGTAATAAGTGCTAGGATTGCTAAAGATACATTAATAAAAAGGTCCGTCGTGATATCAAAATCTAAACTACAAGTACTGGTAGCGTCGTTTGTTTTTGCTCTATCGTCTTGTGGTTATAGTCGTTTTGTGCAAATCCCCACTAGCAATAAAATCAGCCCGGCATCACCAACTATTACAATCGATCAATTTCATTATCAAGTTGGGGTAGCAAAAGCTATTATTACTCCACCACACAACACATGGCTCGCAGGGTTTAATCCCATACGAAGCGCAACTGGAGTACATGACAATTTGGAAATTCGAGTATTGTCACTAGTTGACCCTTCGGGCAAAATATTTTCATTTATTACTGCTGATTTTATAGGGTTTATGTACACTGACTATCTAAGGCTAAAACAATTAGTGAATATTTCTAACATAAATGTATTTGTTTTTAGTTCACATACGCATTCTGGTCCTGATATGATAGGCATCTGGGGCGCCCTTCCGTTCACATCTGGCCGCGACGAAAATTATATTAATAGTGTTGTAAATCAAATGGGACTGCTTGTGTACGAATCGTTAAGCACGCTAAGACAGGCGGAAATTTATCAATCCGATATTTCCGCAGATGGGTTTTCGAAAAATCGTCGTGAACATTTTCTAGATACAACTTTGTCTGTACTCACATTTGTAAACATTGAAACCAATCATATTATTGGGACTATTGTAAATTTTGGATGTCATCCAGAGGTTATAAAAAGAAAAAATCGCCTTATTTCATCAGACTTTGTCGGCTCATTGCGCGATGAACTTGATCGAGAACTAGACACCACTACATTATTTATAAACGGAGCGCTCGGAGGCATGGTACAGCCAAATATGAAATGGAAGGATGATGAACCATTTGAGACGCGTGACAAATTTGGCAAAAATCTTGCCAATCTTGCGATAAAAGCCCTAACAAAAACAAATAATATTCCGGTCGGGCCAATAAATCATAGTACAAAAACAATCAAAATACCTCTAACTAATAATAAATTTTGGCTGGCAGCTATACTTGGTTTTATACCACACCGCGAAGCCGTTCTATCAAGAATAATTACAACAGAAGTAAGCGTAATTAAACTTGGTGATTTTGCAATCGTGGCGGTTCCAGGAGAAATTGTTCCTGAGCTTGGATTAGAAATTAAACGCATTGGCGGCGTAGGTACACAGACTTGGTCACTTGCAAATGATGAAATAGGATATATTCTAGTTAAGGAAAAATTTTTCGCTCACACATTTAAATATGAAAGCACAATGTCAATTGGCCCAGACGCCGGACCCATTGTTATGAACGCAGTTGAAAAATTGCTTAAAAACAGGTAATAAATTGTATAGATAATAAAAAAACGCCACACAAATGTGTGGAGTTTTTTTATTTTATCAAATTTTTTCTCTACGCCTAAGGTTGAGCCTTTTTACCAGTGCTTCGCGGAATAGCACTTGCACATACCCCCAACAAATTTTACAAGCCCCACAAAAATCACGATGATTGAAAACGACGTGGCAATTACTTGTAAAGAAATCTGGCCAATAGACCCCAACAAAAATACAATACCCAAAACAACAAGTAATAATGGAGCTACTTTATGATGATGGCATTTGCAATGCTTTTCTATAGAATTATCCATAATAAATAAAATATTAATAAAAACGAGTTTATAAATTTGACCTTTGATTTAATTATAGCACTCTTTGTATTTGGCAACTATTTTTCCTGCTCTTTGCGGGAGGCTTCCATTAAAATGGTAAAGATTTTTTCAACAAATTCTCCGTCAATACCCAGTTTTTCTGCGAGCATTTTTTTGGATTCAATAATTTGTTTTTCTCGCTTCGCGTCATAAATAGGCAAGTTATTTTTCTTTTTGTATTCTGCGATTTGTGGCGCGTAGAATATGCGCTCCGCAATCAAGTTTAAAATATTTTCATCAATTGTATCTAATTTTTTTCTTATTTCTTCGAGTTCCATATTAGTGTGTGATTATTGTTACCAAACCGAATATTTTGAGCTCTTCAATAATATTTTTAAATATTTTGTTATTCCTTTTTACATCTGCTCGAAGGTAAAAAATATACTTACCGAGCGCGCTTTGTGATGGACGCGACTCAATTTTTGATAAATTAATCGATTGTTTGGCAAATATGCCCAATATGCTGTAAAGAAGGCCTGGCTTGTCTGTTTTTGGGTCAATAACTAAAAGCGTATTTTTCAATTTGCTTTGTTTATTTGAATTTTTAGAAATTACAACAAATAACGTCTTATTGTTTTCTTTATCTTGTATGTTTACATCAATAATTGAAAGTTTGTAAATATTAGCCGCGAGTCGCGGGCCAATTGCTCGAGCATTTATTAATCCTTCATTTTTAATCTTTTGAAAAGCCGCCGATGTGCTTGGCGTAAGCACCAACTTTGCGCGCGGGTAATGTTTTTGTAGATATGTACGACATTGAGCGAGTGCTTGTGGATGAGAATAAATATATTTAATATCACGAGGTGGCACGCGCCTATCAATGCCTGCAACGCAATGTTTGATATTCACAACAGCTTCATCGATTATTTTAAGTTTTTTGCGATAAAGTCCGTCTAGCGTTTCGCGGACAGTACCTTCTATTGAATTTTCAAATGGTAAAATCGCTTCACTTATCTCATAATCGGCAACCGCATTAATTACATCAGAAATAGTTTCAAAAAATACTGGTTGTAGAATTTTGTTGTACTTAAGCGCGGCCTCTTGAGAAAATGTGCCGGGTGGCCCCAAAAGTCCAATTCTTCCTTTTTTGTGCGCAACAATATTACATCTTTTTTCAATCACAAAAGCATCTTTCTTGTCTTCTTGCCAAAACGAGACAACCTTGCTAAACATTTTCTCAAATTCTTTGTAATCACAACTTTCCACTAATGTCGCCAGCATTTTAATATTTTTTTGATGACGATCAAGAATTTCATGGAAATATTTATTATTAAATTGTATAGTTGCCCATAAATTCGCGCTTTGCCGCATAATACGAGAAATTGCTTCTTTGTTGAGAGAAAAAGTAAGAGTAGCAAAATCTTCCAACTCTTTTTTTGATTGGTCTGATTCGGCAAGCGTTTTAGCAAGCAATATCGAATTAAACTGAGAAAGTGCCTGAGTATAAGCCATCATTTTATCGTGGTGTTCGGCAGAAGATTTAATTACGACAGCTCCCTCTTTTTTGAAAATATCTACTATTGCTTTAAATTGAGTGCCGCCAATTTTGCTATTTGATATTACAATGCGCTGATTTTTTAGATTATAAATATCTGGGCCAAAAAGCATGTGCATAAAAACAGCATGAGAAGAAATTGATTGGAATTTTTGTAAGTTTGTACCGACATATGATGACAAATCGATTAGAAGTTTTTTTCTAAGATTAGGTCCTCGAAATTTCTTGAGCGTCTCATCAATTGAGCCAAATGGAATAGAAAATATTATTGCGTTAGACTTCTTGAGAATTTTTTTGATATTTCGTGTTGATCTGCCAATAATAAACACGCTGTGATGATTTTTTTTAAGAAAATAAGAAATCAATTGCCCCATTTTTCCATTTCCTCCGATTATAGATACATTCATATTACTAAACATAACAATAATCAAACAAAATAAAAAGGCGCGGGAATGTTTTTCCTGCGCCATGAGCTCTGTGTTTAGAACTCAAGAACACTTTGCAAAGAACGCAATTTTTGCCTGGCATCTTCCAAGCGCGCCTGCAATTGTAAAGAATGATTTGCAAGAAGCGAGCCAGACCCTCCATTAACTACAATCAATGGGCTCATTTGCGCTCGTAGTAGAATCTCTTTCACTGAAATCAACAATTCATCTGCTTTGCGGAGAGCCAAAATTTCCGCGAAATCATAATCGATAGCCTGAATTAAATGATATACCACATAAAGCTCTCCGCTGACAAAATAAAATTCGTCATCAATTGCAAGCCATGATGTATGATGTCGAACTCTGTGTTCTCCAGACAATCCCGGATCTCCTGCTGTTTCTTCAGAAATACGATCCTGAGTATCGCGTGGCGCATTTGCAAGACGTTGACTTGCTCCTCCAAGAAGTGACAAAAACTGTTTTATAAACTCTTGCTGATTATCGGCGCGCGGAAAAAATTTTGCGTCTCCGCTCACCAACCGTTCTCGATATCGCCTGAGCGCATCAATACCCTCTTGATACTTCCATTCGGAGCGTGGATAAAAAAGCCTGAACGGATCATTTGAAAACGCTGTAAACGCTAGTTCGCAATCATCATCAATCGCATCCGTTGTTCGCATTCGAGAAAAATTATCCCGCAAAACTCGTGTCGCGTAACGCAATCCTTCTAGCTCTCCCAACTGAAAATTTTGCGGGTTATCCAACAGGCGCGAAGGTGATGCAATAATATCATTTGGAAGCCAGTTTTTAATCGTGTACCAGCTTCCATTCATATCTTCTGCGATTCTAATAAGTGTATCGGTGTAAGCAAGTCCTTTTATGTTTATTTGGGAATTGTGTTCAACTGTAAAATTCTCGGGAAATCTATAACAATACAACGAACCAAACGCGTAAAATCCGAGGACAAAACAAATGATACTCGTGCTCGTGATGATAGTTTTTTTCATCGACTGTATCTCCTTCTAGGTTTTTGGATGAATTAAATTCATCCAACTCTGTTCTCATTCCTACCACAAATCGTTGACAAATATCAATAGTAGCGTTATGTTGTTTGTAGAAATAATGGAGATTATATGAATAAACCAAGTGACTCAAATGTTGAAAAAATTAGGGCTGAAAAAGGATTAGGAATTTGGGGCAATAGAACATGTATTCAGTGCGGAGCATGTTGTCATGAATACTTCAAATATCTATTTAAGATTGGTGCAAGCAATACAGAACAATGTGCTCATTTTTCAATTAAAGACGGAATGGCTCACTGTATGATTCATGAGCAACAAAGAGAGGCGATTTGTACCAACTATTTTTGTGGTGATACTGATTTTATTTTTAGATTCGGAGAAAAAGGAGATGCTAAACTAAGAGAAATTGCTGAGACTCTAGATACGGTTCCATTTTCATTTAAAATTCCGTCATTAGTTTTATAAAACAGGCGTCGAGCAATCGGCGCTCTTTTTTTATTTCCAAAACAAAAAACCACAGTAGTTCCACATCCCACTTGGTTGGTATAAAAATATCATTATTTTCCTTGCGAAAATTGTTGGTTGTGGGAGCTGTATGACGTTAGAACCTGTTTTATGCAATTTGGTGAATACTCAAATTTTGCTTTTGTGAGAAGTTGGTAAAAAAAAGCCGTTGGGTGATACCAGACGGTTTTATAAAATTTAAAATATATTGTTACTTTTTCTTTTTAGATTTTGTGCATTTTCTTGATGGAACTAAACAAATTCCTCCGCCACGAGTTCCTTTGGCGGTATATCCATTCTTATCCATAAGAATTACAAGTTCTTTCATTACTTCTAAAATGTTAGCTGGTCGAGAACCACTTGTTTTGCTTGCTGAATTTTTCATATACCATTCTCCCTTCTTCCAATAACATTCCTACCACAAATCGTTGACAAATGCAATATGGTGTACTAGACGGGTACATCGGTAACACTTTGGCAGTTTTCTGATAG
>ERZ1292629.841-Hain-H43-01um-R1-841-length-33354-cov-6_pt1 | contig 33354 bp, 39 predicted proteins | sample MGYA00564399_ERZ1292629 | MGnify/ENA primary metagenome ERZ1292629 (study PRJEB36523, sample SAMEA6512636) | groundwater metagenome | collected 2019-01-08 | study: AquaDiva: Metagenomics assemblies of 32 groundwater samples
CGCTCTGGCGATCAGGTCTTCTCCGTTCAGAGACACTTCTGCTCCAGGAATGGGAATGGTCTTGAACTTGCTACGTATTTCACCTACTAACTCTTTGCAGCTAGCAAGAGTGTGCTGTGCAATCCAGTTTCTTGCCCATGGATTCAGTGAGTTGTAGTCAATGATACCAAAGGGCACGTTGGCTGGATTGCTAACCCCATAGACGGTGTCATCCACAAAGGTGTTTGAAGGGTTGCTGGAAGCTCCCAGAGTGCCACTTGCAATCAGGGTAGAAGTCAGAGAGGGCAAAGGCTGTTGTCTGTAGCCACATCTAATCCAGAGTTTATCATTGACATTCGTTACGAGAGATGTTGGGACAGGGAACAACCTCAACATCTTCCCAGTAATTTTGTAGCTGTAATGTGATCTACGAACTTTCTGCGCGGCCTTCAACATCCCAGCTCTCAGTACATCTTCAAACACTGGAAGAACATGAAATCTCGCGTCAGTAACAGAGCTGCCTGCACTGGCACCTACTCCAACGAAGTTGTTCACCAGTGTTCCATTGAATGCATACTGAATCGGTGCCGTGTGGAACACCTCATAAATCTGTAGTTTTCCACCAAAGCCGGAGGTCTGGTTGCCAAACAGAGTGTTCCCAGCATCGTCCTTGAGTTCTGTGTAGAGGTTGTAGTCTTGTCTGTTTAACTCAAGGGTAATAGACCCAGAGAATGTGTCTTGGATGCCACCGAGGCCAATCATGGACGAGTATGCTTCACTCATCCGGTCAAGAAGTTCTAGGTTTTGCCTGACATATACGTTTGTCAGATTGATGCTGTTGGGTTTTAGTCCGTTTGTTCCATCAATGCTTCCGGTTGGCATTCCCAACAAGCTGGCAAGGTTGCTTCTGGCTTGGTACTCAATGATCATTCCTTGAAATTCCCTTGTGGAATTTTCAAAGAAGTTCCAGATCATCTTCTTGGTTAACTCTACTCCAAGGATGTCTTCTCCAAGAGACCTCAAGACAAAGGTCACCATCTTGTCAGAATCCCACTGGAACAGTTGAGATGAATCAAAGAAGCCGAACGAAGTTGGATTCAACGTCTGTACAAAGATGGCCATAACTCTGGTTAATTATGGCTTCCACTCTTTGAGTGTGTCACTTGGGTACAGGCTGATGATAACGACAGCACCGTCCAGGTTGAGAATTTTCAACTTGACCCGGTTCATGTTTTCTGATATATCCAACAGCAGAAACGGTTCATCGTCGTAGTGGATTGTTCCTGGCTGCAATTTCCCAGTTATCAGATCAAACGTATAACGAAATCCACCCATCGCCACGCTGACAACGATGTAGAACTTACCGGGCTCCAAGAGATAGTTCATTCCTAAGCCCATGATACTAATCCAGAACTTCTACGAATTCATCAGTGGTCCAAATGACAATATAACCCATCGTTAGTTCATTCCTGCCAACCAGCAACACTTTTGCTGTCCCCGTTTTGATACTCGACGAGATAACATAATATGTGATTGGCAATTCCAAAACCACAAACAACTCAGTGTTTCCACAAATCCTATCTACGGCGCGTCCTTTCTCGTTCCGCACGGTTCTAGTGCCCACTGTTGTTGGCCAGAACTTGTAGATAGAGCCCGGCTTTAGCTGTTTACAACTACACACTACACACCACTTCTTCAAACATGCTTGATTCGCTGATATGAACGATTCCAATTCTACCGTCGCACACCAAGATTCTTAGTCTTGCTGGGATTATGTGGCGCTGAGCTTCTTGCTCGTAGCAACTGTCTAGTTTCTCCAGCAGTACCCACGTTTCTGTGTTGAGAAGCTTGTTCGTCGGATAGCTAACGTGCCAGTCTCCGATTTTGTTCATCTCACAGTGATCGAACAAATCTTGTGCCTTGTAATTGCTAAACCGATACAACTTGCCGGGTTCTAGTTGTTCGTGGTTACACATCACAAGGATGTTCCTCGAAGAAATCCTGTGGATAGACATGGATGTACCCAACCCGACCACTCTCTGCAAGAATGATGTACAGCCTTCCGATCATGTTAGACCCAGTGTGGTTCTTGGCTCCTTCGCAGGGTTTGTCTTTCCTGATAACCATGAACATCTTGTAGCTTGTGAGAACAGCGTCCTCTCCTGGATACCAGTTGTTGTGGTAACCATCATTCATCGCACAGTCTTTGGCCAGAACTTTTTGCCAAGCGCTCTCACTGTTGTATACGGTGTACAGCTTACCGGGCTCAACAGTTTCAAACGTCTTCATGTTGTTTATCGTTACACTGGCGCAAGTCATGCTTGACACAGCACCTCCTCAAATGTGTCTCCACGATAAACATGAACATACCCCACCAGTCCATTGCGTGCAGCAACAACATACAATCTTCCAACCATGGAAACACTGGATGTTGCCTTGCATGGCTTGTCCTTCCTGAGAACCAGGAAAATGTCACCTTGATCTGTGAAGTTTCCGTTCTTATGCCAGTTTTGATGTATTCCGTTTTTCATCTTACAATCTCTGGCTAGATTTATTCTTCCTAATCCATTCAGTCTGTATAAGTTTCCCGGTTCAACTGTTTCGAAGGTTTTCATCTTGTGTTACTTCTTCAAACAGGATAGGTTTTGAATCAACAACAGGTCCTAAGTGAAGAATTCTTACTCTTCCATCTGTCAGCAAGACTCTAATTCGTCTGCCACAGTCATTGTCAAGTTTCTCCAACAACACCCATAGTTCACTTAGGTCTAACTGTTCTCCGATATGACCATGATTTATTGTATCCCGCATGTCACAAATCTTCCACCACCGCGTACTGTAAGGGTCACAGTCCAGACGATATAGTAACCATGGAGTCAAGTCATCGAACGTCATCAACATGGCGTTACCTCTCGAAACCAACTATCTCGGAGTATGTGGAGGATTCTTACTCTTCCGTCCAGCAACAAGACTTTGATTCGGTTGGGGCACATAGTCACATCGCCAGCACGATCATAGCAACTATCAAGTTTTTCCAGCAGCGCCCATGATTCACTTGGTTTAACACGCTCCATCGCATCAGCGTGGTTTCCTCCTTCTCCCCTGTTGCAAGTTCTAAACCACCATTCAACTCTTGGGCTTCTTGAGTCGTGGCTGTACAACAACCCGGGAGTTAGATCCTCGAACTTCATCCTCCCCTGAGTGTAGCCTATGTGTCGCTGGGGTTTAACTTAGCCAATAAAGATTCAATTTCAGCTACACGTTGATCGAGAACTTCTGGTGACAGTTTCTTGGGGTACCACCCAGGAGGGTAAAAATCCTTCATGGGTTCGGGTGAGTAAAATCCAACAACAATTTCTTTTATTTTCTTACTGATGTTTTCTATTTCAGATTTCTGTGCTGGATCGTTACGCAAAGCTATTCTAGCTAGCTGTTCCCGGAACTCCAACCACTTTCTTGCATAGATATTCGTAAGCCTTTCTCGTCTGGCTACTGTTTCTTGGCCTTTGTTTCCTCCTCCCCACCACTCTCTGTTTTTGCCCTTCGACCTTGAACCCAAGTTAAATTGCTCGGTTGTGTCTAGTGTCTTTCTTCCGGCGATGACCAGGTGGTCTACGTGTTCTTCTGGGATGAACAACTCTTCATCAGCGAATGGCCCATCCAACTCATCAAACAACCACCTGGGCATCTGTAGCTTGTACAGAGTTACCGTTCTATACGGCTCTGGTATCTTGTCACCAGGAACATACGTAGAAACATATTTTCCCCTGCTGCCAACTGTGTGTTCTTGGTGATGTTTTGCCTACCAGAGCCATTCGTTGGTTTGATCCGTGAATTTTGGTGACACAAACAGACCGTACTGCTTGTACCTTGGAATCCAAGGTGGCTTGAATTTTTGGATGTTGGCATCTGGGCTGGAATGCCAGACGATGACTGGTTGCTGTTTCAGCTTCTTTATCTCTGCTTCAACAAGCAACCGGAGAAACTTGGACATGTCATTACTTCTTGTCTGACTTTTTGTTCGTCTTGCCAGATTTCTTCTGTTTGGCCACAGAAGCCGCTACTGCCTTGCACTTCTTCTCGTCCTTGCCCTTGCACTTCATGGCTTCCACGAGCTTCTGATAGATAGCGTATGTTTCTTCTAGGACCACTGCTTCCTCTAGCGCTGTCTTGAGTGTTTCTTCCGTGAGAGCACTCTCTACTTGTTCACACAGAACTTGGTCCTGCATGGACTCTCTCACGAGTCCTCGAACGATTGACTTGAACTCTGACAACTTGATAGTTTTCTTTCCCATTTGTCGTATCCTACTTCCCCAATAAATAGAGTTTAGTTGCTGGAACTTTGATCCAATCTGTTGTGTGAACCACCTGATCGTGGCTCCAACCCTCTCCTTGAATGTCTCCTGCTATCTGATAAAACAGGTCTGTGTCGAATCCTTCCACAGAAGTAGTCTCTCGTTCTTCCTCCGGAATCTCTCTGATCTTGTCTATCTCTGGAATCAGTTCTTCCAAGCCAAACTCTCTTAAGCTACCAACCCAATCATCGAGAGTTTCATCGTCAACATCCTTGAACCTGCCATCATATCCTGCAATCAGTTCAAGGAGATCCTTCTGTTCTTCAATGTTCCCTCTTGCCTCTTGGGGAAGAAGTTTTAAGCCTGCTTTCTTGGTTTCCAGTGAGTGACTCGTTAGATGTTCAAAGTCTGTCTTCCTTATCCAGAACGCCTTGATGGCACTCAGTGGTATGTCCCTTGGGTACAAGAGCTGTTCTCTGGACTCGTACCAGTCTTGACTTAGTTTGATGGTTCCATCATCTGCTATGTCGAACTGGTCATAACCTTTCCCAGAGAACGTCTTTACGACTGCTTGTTTGACCTGTCTAGCTGATGTGGCCATCAAGGATGGATAGTTTGCTTTGATATAATCCAGAAATGACTTGATGATGTTGACTCCAACGAGGTCTTCTGGTTCAGTGAAGGTGAAACTCACCAAGTCACCTACACTCAGATACCCAGTCTCCGTTATCCCGAACTGTCCAAGCACCTTTCTCAAGTCATAGTTTATGCCTCTTGTCGCTTCGTATAGGTCATCACTCCCTTCCTCGTCCCACGCCGCACTCTGTCTGTCGAGTGGGTCATACTTTACTCTGTTGACTCTCTTTCTTCCAGAGACAACTAGTTCAAGAACCACAGGAATGTTGGCAGTTGGGTTTTTAATAGCTCCCAGTCCCCAGTCCATTGCATACCTTGCTGCAAGTTCAAAGTCAGAAGTGAGATACACCCCCTTGGTAATTCCAGGACGAGGACTCTTGGCAACAAGCTTTCCTGACTGAACTATCTTCGATATGTTCTTTGCTGGAGTTCCATGAAACAGTGTTAGGTTGTACACAGTCTCGGACAACGTTGTTAGACACTCAAGGATGGTTTGATGATATAGGTCTGGGACTGACTCTGCTGTGATGTTCCCAACCACTGTCTTGGTGTGTGGTTTCCCGCCAATCAACCTTGTGTACCAACCATACGTTCCCGGGAATAGTCCTTCAGGGTGTTCTCCGTGCCACTGAATCTCTTTGTCGGGAAGAAGACTCCTGACTTGTTCCTCGTCTTCTACTGGCCTGAACTTGTGCCTGTTGATCAGGACGTGTGCCATGGCATCTGACACCTCACTCCAGTTTCCAGGCTGTCGATAGAAGTTCTTGATCATGTTGTGCAGTTTAGCCTTGGCAGCAGGAGACCCATCCGTGGCCGTTGCTGTACCTTTCAGTCCACCAGTCTTCCCTGAGAACTTAGAGAGTCTTACCAAGTCTGGTTCTGGATCTTCATCCACGTCACTCAGAGTGTGGATATTCTGTTCTCAGGTCAGATGGCTTCCTGATCTTCTCATGTCCACCGATCTTGGCATAGCTCTTCTGGATCATGTCGAACACGTCTTGTTCAACTCTGTTTGCTATGTCTGTGTTAGGTGTCGTGTCAACAACATCTTGTTTCTTGAATGGATGAAGTTTGGAGGTGGGAATAACAGGGATGTGTCGTGGTTTCATTGAATCAGTAGCTAAATATCACTCAGTTCATACAGTCTGTTGCCACAGCCGTAGACACGATACACACCGTGTTCTTTGGCAACCTCGTTCTCTGACTTCCCTGGTTGTGCTCGAAACTTGAATCTATGCATTCTTTCTTCCCCGTCTGTATACCAGTAATTCTCTCCCGTGTTGTCCTTGATAACTCTAAACCCACAGGTTTTGTATACTCCTCCTTCGCCAAACCTGAGTTCTGCATAAGAAATGATTGACGCGAAACAGTTGTCCTTGCACCATGGAATAATTGCAGATTTCAACAGTTTACTGAACCCTCCACGAACGAGGGTATTCATTCTGGTTGCGAACCTTGCAATTTCTATTTTTCCTTTGTGTTGTATCGGTCTACGCAAAGAAACAAGACAGACAAGTTCATTCGACTCTTGGTTTCTAAGTCCAAAGCATTTTGCCGAATTCGTAAAACCACTAACATGGTGTTGATTGAAAAAATTCTTTTCTTCTTGTTTGCTTATCGTACAATCAACAATCAGGTCCCCAGCATTCAACTTGTTCAATCTTGCAGAGCTAGCTCTAACCTCAACCATCGACTTAATCAGTTCAAGTTTTGATTCAACCTCGTCTGAATAAAACAGCACGTATGTTTTTCCCGTGGCTCGCACTTCTTCCATCGTTTTTCTGTGTTCCGTCCTTGGCTCGTGCTCTTCGATTTCTGCTAAGTCAACATAGTCAAGAACAAGTGAATCAGGGATAACAAGATCGTTGATAGTCAGTTTCTTCATGGGACAAGGAATGACTACGTCGAGGGTCTCGGTGGTCATCGTGTTCTGGTCTTGAACATCTGGACTTGGGTAAAAAGCCCAAGGGTTGGTCAGTCCCCAGCCATGAACAGACCCACAGGTTCCCTTCAAAACCTTCAAAAAAGTTGTATAAGGCAGTTTCAACTCTCTACACTGTTCTTTGATGTTGGCTTCAACAATCAGCTTTCCTTTTTCTTTGTGGATCAGCTCTATTCCGACGAACTTTCCTCCTGAGATTTTTTCTCGGTGTTCCTTTGACAGTGGCTTTCGCTTTTCCCCTTTTCGTTCTGCATACTCAGGCAAGGCTGTCCCAAGATACCAACCGCCAGACGATTTAATCTTGCCCCTGACAAGCTGGTGGAACGCTTTGTAACTTAGGCTTTGTTTCTCACAAAACTCACGAATACTTCCGTTGATGGTTACAATCTCTCCTGTAGTTTTATTCATCACAGTTACGTTGGCCGAGTAGCCTCCCCATCGGATTCTCTTGGCTCTGATCGAACACTGTTCTCGCAGCTCAGGAAATTCTTGGTAGGCTTCCTTCAATTTCCTGATGCGTTTTTCTTTTATCTCTGGTGATGGAGATTTACAACGCTTGTCGGTTAGAGGATTTGCTTGTAAAACGTTCTTGGTCCCTGAACGGCTGTCTGCTGCATCTTTCCGCAGGTTGTAACATTGTTTTTGTGAATCATAAAACTGATCAATGAAGTGTTGTTCTCGTTTGATCCGTTGTTCCTTGTCTTCTACAACCTCTATCACCTCGAACAAGAAATGTTCGGAACCACTCTTGGTGTAGTCGTGCTGTAAAAACAGATTTGCATGTCTCTTGTTTTCAAGGCCATTGAAATGATCAGAATACCTTCCTTTGAATCTGGTTGTTGATCCAATGTAAATTCTGCCATTTTTCAAGTTGGTGATTTTGTAGACACCACCTTGGTTAGCTTTGCCGTGAAAGATTGGTTTCATTGCACACTTTTCTCCTTGCGAAGTAGTGTATGCAACTAGGTCAGTTTTGGATATGACAAGAGGTGCTAAAACGACGAAGGGAGTGGTTTTTTGACCACTCCCTTCTTGAACTAAGGACAGGACAACCTAGATCACGTTCATGTCAAGAACGGTTATCGTGGCATAGAAATCAGCACGAACTAATTTTTTCCCGTACCTGGTCATAATTCCCTTCCTGGGAGAGAAATCTTCCTGCGCGTATATCACTGGTGTCAAGATCAGTGGCACGTATGGCGCATAGATGTACCCGGACTCTAGGAACGTGTTGCCCTTGAGGCCAATCAGGATCTTGTTCACGGGGAAGTAAGGGTCCTTGTAGACAACGTATCTGTTGTTCAGGGTTCCATTGGCTTCTGCTCCGATTCCCATTCCATCCTTGACCTGTCCCTCTGAGTCAACCTTGTAGGAAGCTCGGTACATGTTTGTGTGCTCAAGGATTGTGCACACGTCAGGAGACGTAACGATGAAGTTACCAGAGCCACGAAGAGTCTTCTTGTGGATAACGTTGGCCGCATCAGAGATGGTCTCAAGCAATGTCTGATACCACTCTGTCGAAGTTCCTGCGAATGCAGGTCCCGGAGACAGTGTTCCTGCTCGAAGTCCTTCCGAGCCTGTGCTCTTGTTCACGAAACGACCTGGAGACCTACTCCAGAAGTAGTTGGCTGCGCCAGCTTGTGTTAGAAGGTCGTTCAGGATCTCTCTGTCGATGTCCAGAATGATCATTTCCGACAGGATGTTTGTTAGCTCAGCTTCAACGTCGATCGAGTAGAACGCTGTCAAGTCCTGAGCCATTTCTGGGGACCAACGTGCTCTCAACTTACGTGATGTAGCTGTCACTGCCACAGACTCAATTCTGATGTCCACGTCAGGAATTCCAGGAGACGAGCTCACTGCGAAGTCTGTTTCGAACGATGGAATCGTGAGGACAGATCCAGTGTCACTGTTCACTGACAGCGCATCACTGATGACAGCCGAAGCTGTAACCGCCGCTGTGGTTGCGTTTCCAAGTGTTGGCTGGTTGCCAGTGTTGGAGATTGCAAGGACGAACATCAAGTGTGTTCCGCCAAGGGAGTCAACCGTGAACAGACCTGTGTCTGGGTTCCAGTTTCCTCGCTTTGTCTTGGACCGAAGGTTCATCACGCCCGTGCCACCCTGGTAGTTTGTTCCCCAGGTTGTTGTTCCACCGGCTGTTCCACCTACACCTGTGATCGTGATCTGTTCGATGCTTCCCAGGTCTGCCCCTGAGATTTTGTCTGTTACTTCAGACGCGCTCATCATCACGAAGCAATAGTCCAGGACGTTGTTTGCTAGGTCGTTGTCAACCTGTGGATCATAGTCCACGAATCTGGCGTTGTAGCCAGTGAAGTGAGCGCTTGTTCCCACTGTTGCAGTTGTACCAGTTGTCCAGGTAGAACCCGACAACCAGTACCCTGTTGAGTTGGTAGCGGCGATCAGGTTTGTAGCCTGACGATGTACTCTTGAGAAGCCAGTACCAACTAGTCCATACTGTCCACCAGTTGCAAGAGACCCAGAACGAATGTTCGCTCCAAGTGGGTTTGTGTACACCGAGTGTCCACGGGTGTATGTCTCGTTGGTTGAACCTGCCGCAAGGTTGATTCCTGCGTCTCCACCTACGTTTGAGCCATAGGTGTAGTCAAGATAGAACAACAGTCCAGCGGGTAGGCTCATTGCCTGAACCGATACAATCTCGTTTGCAATCAGTCCTGCAAACACTTTACGAACAATTGGGAAGGCCACGTTCGTGAAGCCTGCAAGCTGACCAGACGAGGCAAGAGAGGCTGCTCCTGTCGAGATGGCATTGGCCTCGGACAGTAGTCCAGAGGACATTCCCTTCAACAGTTCTACTGCCTGGTTTTCAAGCAGTCTTACCATCTTGTCTCTGGCAACTCCAGAAAGACCTTCAAGCAGGCCAGTGTCAACCCACTTCTTTGTCATTCTTGGAAGGTCACTTCCAAGGCTTCTTTGCTGAACGCCTTCAGCTAGCTGTGCAAGTGTGAATGCTTTTGTGTTGGTAGTCATCGTAGTAGTATTCCTGTGTGTTCGTTACTTGGTTGTCTTGTTTTGAATCCCGGCCAGTTCCATCCATCGCTTGGCTGTTGGCGAAAAACTCTCTGTCACCAGAGAAGCCGCTCCAGGCTTTGCGGGAGCAGATGAAGAACCAGTTGCTTTTGTCTTGGTTTGGGGAACTTGAGACGCTGGCGCTTCAAGAATTCGCTTCACTCGGCCATAGATTTCCTTGGCTTCGTTGATGTTACGAGCACTGTCAAGATACTCTACGATTTTCCGCTTCTGTGTTCTTGACAAATCTTCTCTCGTTAGAAACTTGTTTAGATAGAGAGACTTGGCAGCTAGGAACTCAAGTTGTGTAACGTGTTCCCGGAGCGCCTTGTTCTCTTTGTTAACTCTCTTGCCTTCAGTTGTGGTTGATGATGGAGGAAGATTCTTGTTCTCTTCATCTTCGTCGCTCACACCAACATCATCTAGGTCTTCGGTGTCACCGGCTAGATCCATGTCATCGTCCGATAGCTCTTCGCCATCATCTCCAACGACTTCGATCTCATCGTCATCATCAAGGTCTTCGAGCCCACCCATGCCTCCACCATCGTCATTGACGTTTACATTCACGTCGATGACCACATGCTGCTCTTCGTGCATCTCCTTCAGAGATGCCTCAACCTTGGCTTGCTCTTCCTTGAGTGACTTCATCTTCTTGGACAGATTCTCTTTACGAAGTTTCAGAGCTTCTTGCTTGAGACTCTTGTCAGCGACTTCGACTTCTTTGTCTTCATCACTGCCAAACATCTCACGAAGTTCTGCTTCAAGCTTTAGAGTTTCATCGTCGCTGCCTTCGCTGTCGGGCTCTAGTGCCTCAACAGTCAGGGACTCCTTCTTGCCCGGGTCTTCCACGGGCGTAGAGTCAGAAGCGCTGATGGCATGTTTGCCAGATGCGTTGCTTGGATCAAGTTCTTCGGTGCCCTTTGGCTTTTCGCTGTTGTCACCAAAGCCACCGCTTGCATCTTCAAACAATGTCTTTGCAAACTCTTTCAAACTCTTCATTTTCTTTTCCTTCCCATAAGTAGTATTCTTTTTTATTGTTTCCCACAACCGCTCTAGACGTGTTTCATACAACTGAACAATGTTGTCAGCTATGGACTTCGACTCTTTCAGTGAAATGAGTTGTTCATAGAGACCGTAAACGTCAGAATCTCGATGTTGCTGTGGTGAAGACGAGATTCTGACGAAGTTCTCTTTGAATGAGTCATAGGGAGAACTAGAGAGCGAAGGCGATTGACCATTACCTCCATCATCCACTGGAACAGGAGACATGGCTGCTGGTTCTGTAGGCATCCCCAACGCTGGGTCTTGTCCTTCAGGCGTTTGTTCAAACAAGTCTTTGAAGTTGATTACGATCTGGCCATCTGTGTCAGGCAAAGGCACAGACATGCTACCAGCAGCCGAAGAAGGAACAGGGGGCGGTTCTACACCCGGCATCCCTTCTGGTGGTGGGGGTGTCACTGGCACTGTTGCTGGTGTTTCTGGTGTTATGGGAAGAGGCGTGTTCAACCCTGCCGCTGGGTCAACTGCTGGCATCAGAGTCTCAGGTGGAGGAGCTAGCGGAACTTCAGTTGGAAGTGGTGCTCCATCTGCCACAGAAGGAGACTGACCGAGAAGTGTTTCATCATTGTCATCTTCTACTTCCATCAACAGAACGCGAGACATGCTTGACAGACTCCTGTCGAGTTCTTTCTTGATGGCTGGGGTCATTGCCTCAACCAGCGCTCGTTTGGCATCCTCTACAGCTATTTCTTTAAGTTTGTTTACTTCAAGTAATGCTTCTTGGAATAGGGGTGTGGTCATAATCCTTAGTTAGTTCCTCTATGTTGCTGTTCTTGCGCTTCGTCCTAGTTGCAGCGTGTCACCAATGCGTCTAGGAACGATACGTTGGGTTGTTGTTGACGGAGATTCGAGGCCATTACCAACGCCTGCACCACCGCCTCCCCTCAGTCTCCTGACTGCTTCTAGTGTTGCCGAGTCACCAGGGATTGCTCGATAGTTGATCCCGTTGCCTTCCCCCGGGGATGCTACGTTAGGGGAATACGGTGTGGCAGGCAAACCACCGCCACCAACTTCTACTGTCGCTAGGTTTGGCGCATCTCTATAGTACCGACTTACCGAACCCACAGCATACCCACCGTCACTCAGCATTCCATCACTGCCCAGCTCTTGTGGGCGTTCAAATGCAAGTCTTACGATCGCATCTGTGTTGTAGGTTGGGGTAGAGCCTACAATTGGTGAACTCGCAAACACTTTCCTGAGTGAAGCGCTGTCACTGGAACCTAGTCCAAAGGACCTTACGGGAGTTTCTACTGTTAACTGTCTTGCTGTTGGCATGATGGCTTTAAGTATTGTTACCCGGGCAACTTCAACACTCTCTCTTGTTTGTTGAAGGCTAGCTCTGCCCATCTGCTAACGGTGGGTTTGCCAAACTTTCCGAGTTCTTGTTTGTCCTGTTGGGCCTGTTGTGGTGTGTACCCCTGTCTGTCGTGGACAAGAGTGTCTTGAAGTGTTGTCTGTGCGGTGTCAGATAGAATGCTCTCAAACAACTTCGCCTGTTGTGGATCGCCGTTTGAAAGTTGTCTTGCAGTTGAAGACACTAGCTGTTGAAGGCTGTTGTTGCTTGTCGGAATTGACTGAGCATGTTGGTACGCTGGAACTGGGAGAAGAGACCCTTCCATGACCAGTTCTCTGAGGCATGTTTTCACAAGGGCCTTTAGCTCTGGTAAGCCCGATGCTGCCATGTCGGTGACGCACTCTCTGATCAAACTCTTGAACTCACCTTTTGTAGTTTTCACTGTTTCTTCTCTTCCTTTAACGCTAGAATCTCGTTTAGCGCTCTGTTGATCCTGTCAAACTGTGTGAAAACATGCTTCAGTTCTTCGGGATTCACTTCCCTGGACTCTGACAGTTGCATGAAAGCACCGTGTGTTGATGGCTCAGAAACAAAGTCCCAACAGATGATCTGGAGGTCTTTCTGGACAACGTCTACTCCCTCTTGCTTCTGTACTGATCCGAGAGCTCTTGAGGAGATACCTGGTTTGCCTCCCGCCTTGATGATTGCTTTGACGATGTTCCCACACGGTGTGTCAAGAAGTTGTACCTTGCCGTACACTACCTTGTCTTCGATCCATATCTCACGGATCATGTGTGACACGTTCTTTAAGTTAACAATGGCAGAATCAAGATGATCTAGTTCTCCGAAGGCTCTGTTTTCTTTAACCAACTTCGAGTAGTTGTTCTTGACTTCGTTCATCAAGATGTCATACGGATAGATTCTTCCGTTCTGGTTCTCGGTGTCAGCACGTTGAAGAATGCCCTTGACCATGACAGTTCCGTCATCCTTGTTCTCTTCGATGTCTTCTTTGCTGTACTCGAATGTTCTGGTTTCTTTTAGGAGTAACATGGCTTGTTAGTTATCCAACAGTTCTTGTTCTAGTTTGGAAACCCCCAAGTAGAAAGCTATGGTGGCTTCATCGGTTGTGATGACAGCGTTGTTGAGCAACGAACTGTTCACTTCTTGTAGTTTTTGTCTCAGGTCGTTATCGGGAAGTGATGTTGCCAACGTCTTGTCTATCAAGACAAGTGTTCTGTCTCTCACCTCTGTCATCAATGTTTTCAATGACTGTGTATCCTGAAATGCATATGACTGAACAATCTTCTTTTGGGTTTCGTTTAGTACGGATGCAAACTTCTGGTTGATCTTGTCCATCATGGTCTTGACAACAAGACCGTTGATCTCGTCTGTTGTCATGGACAACACAGAGGTTGGTTCTGGCTCTCTTGTTGAGGTTAGGTGTTGGACCAACTTGTCCTCAAGATCCACGACTTCAGTTATAGACTCTTGCAGAACCTCGGTTGTCTCTTCGGTGGTTCTCCAACGATTCAACAACACCTGAATGGTTGCCAGGGTCTTGTAGTCAGGGATAGTCTTGCTGAAGAACCTTTGGTCTTCGTTTAGTTGGCTGTTGATGTCATGAATCAGAGAGGTTTTCTCAAGGTCAAGTCTTGACTGGCTCTGTAGCCTTACTGTCTTCTTTACCTTGTCAATAAGAGACACAGCAGATTCATGGCTAGACACCCTTGATTCATGCAGCAGTTTGAACAATCGAAACTCTTTGTGAAGATCGGTGCCTTTGTTAAAGTGTTTTCTCAGCAAAGTTTTTGTCTTTGCTATCTTTGTGTCACTGTTGGTTAGAATAGCTTCAGCAAGATACCTCGCCAAGAACTCATACACTAAACCAACATTTCGTTTCTTGTTATGCTTCACAACACCGCGTTCCGTTTCGTTTGAGCATTGCTGTAGCTCATCCCAAATATCACAGTTAATTAGGACAACCTACGGCAATTCTTTGATTCCCAGCAACTCGGTCAAGAGGTTTGCCTCGTCATCACCTTCTTCGATGTCTTCGATGATGATCTGTTCGTTGCGTTTGAACTTCGTGCTGAACCGAGTAAGGCGTGACACCATGGTTCTGTCGAGCCCCTCTGGGATTGATCCTTTCCCTACACTCTTTCCTATTCCTTCTGGTTGTATAAGATCCATCACGTTCCCCGAGAATGGTCTTGGAGTAGGATTTACCTTGATAGGAAGTGCTGTAGAAGACCGTTGCTTCTGTTGAGTTGTGATAGTGGCACCACCTGTTCTAGCTGGAAGTTGCTGCTGTTGTGGTGATACTGGGCTGATTCCGGTTGGCAACTGATAGTTCGACGGATCGAACGGATCTACGATTGATCCATCTTCTCCGTGCATCAGAGACTTGGGAGGCTCTAGTGCCTCTATTGTCTTGCGTCTGATGGCATCCTGTTCTGCACCTATTCGCATCCTGATGATGTCATCTGCTCTGAATTCCATCACGGTCTTCTGAACCCACTCTGTGTCCACGATTCCATATTTTTCCGATAGCTCCAGGGCAGATCCAGCTATCTCGAACTTCATTTTCAACAGATTCAACTTCTGTTGGAGAGCTACGGTTGATGGATTCGACAACTTCAACTCGAAGTTCTTCAGGTCTTCACCGTCGAAGCCCCTTGCATATAGGTGCAGGATGGCAAGCTGGTTAAGCTCTGCTAGGAGGATTTTCTGTAGGTTTCCGATTGTTCTAGCGAACCTGATGTCCACCATGGACAGAGTAGACTTGCTAGCGAGGGCATCATCAAACCCCAGATAAGCCTTGGGTATCTTCAGAGCACTCACCAGTTTTCGCTGGATGTACTCAACGTCTTCTATTGCGGTTGCGTCGGATGCGCCTTCCAGCGTTTCTATCTTGGTTTGTGAGTTGGGCCTCGTCGGGATGTAAAAATCGTCTAAAATCTGTAATGGGTTAAACCTCTGGTCTATCCTTCCGTTCGTCTTGTCAACGTTTCCAACTGACTTCATTGACTGCTGAACTTGTTCCATGTAGTTTGGAATCTCGTTTGGATGGATTCCTGAACAGTCAATGTAGAACACTCTTCTGCTCGGGGATCTTGCAATGCGATAAGTGAGCATTGCATCCTCAAGCATCACCAGTTCCCTCCAGGGTTTTCTTGCAGGCTCAGTTATTGCTGAGCCATATGGGATAAAAAGGTCGTTGCCAAGAATACGAAAGTGCATTACCTGCCAGTTCTCTAGGTGTCTTCCTCCACGAGACAGCGCCTTGAACCTGACTGCGTATGGATCTGTGGCATCGAATCCTTCTTCCCTTTCAATCTCGTTGACTGGTATTGGTTCAATGTTCACGACTCCAACATCAGGAGCCACTTCAACATAGGCGAATGCGTCACCATATTTACAATTTGATACAAAAACCCCGTTTCGATCGAAAGATCCGTCTTCTTTCTTACTGCAAACAGCAAAGTTGTGACGGTCTTCTTCTCCGTTAGGTCCAACGACCGTCATGCAATAGACATCACACTCTTCTTGGATGAGTTCTGTTCTTAGAACAGAACTATCCATTGGTTCCTCGGAGAATGGCATGAGCGAATCACCAGACTTGAGATCGACTGCTTGTTTCGTGAGGCCACTCCTTAGAACAAATGGATGTTCTGGGGCTGTTTCCACGAAGGTTTCATTGTCCAACACAACTCTGACTATGGTTTTTGCTCTGTAGTTCTTTCCACACCAAACGACTTTGCCAGGAACAACTTTGTTGGTTCCGTCCTGAACAGAGTAAACCCACACCGGATTTTCGCTTCTCTGGACTTTTTCTGAGAGATCCTTTATCGTGATACTTTCTCCTGAAAGAAGAGGAATGATGGTATCTTCCTTGACAGGTAGTGTTCGTGCCCATCGTCTGAGTTCAAAATCTATGTTGGCAACTTCGTAGAACAACTCTTCGAGAGCACGCTGAATGCTTGGGTTGTCGCTGTAGACATGAAAGCAACGGCCAGTTTCATCCCCTGAACACGTTTCATCAGCATACAAGTCAAGAGCGGTGGAAATCTCGCTACAGTTATGAGAGATTACTGAGTCTGTGGCAAAGTTTTCGTATCCTTCCACGGTCATGTCATACAGTTGGACATCCTTCGCAAAGAATTCGACACTAACGACTTCGCAAGGTGGCATCATTGAATCACCAGGATTCAAGTCTTTTATTTCACAGTATGAACCGTCTCGTTTCATCAGACGATGATTGCTTGATCCAATGACCTCTCTCCCGTTGTCAAACACGACTCGGTAAGCGTCACAAACTCTGGTTGGCCTGGGATTCTTAGCCATGGCTGGGGTTATGCACTCTTTCACATGGTCATATGAGTACACCAGGAACTCTTCATCCTTGTCGTACATCTCAGCAAGTTCTTTGATTGTCTTGTAACCGCCGGGTATTGCTATCTTGGTGTCCGGGTACAGACAATACTCCATCTCCTGGGCTTCTTGGTATCTCGTTAGTCTGTCAAGAATCCCATAGGCACCCAGAATCGAGTAGTTGTTCTGGTCACGTCTGAATGCATGACCACCATAGAATCCTATCCCCTGGTTCGCCAACTGCTGCTTGCTTACTATGGCTCTGTAGTCATAGCCTCTGATCTTTCGTCTGATGGATGGACCAGAACGAAAAATCCTGGTTATCCTCTGGTAAAAAGTGTCTTTGATCTCTGGTGTTGCCATTACTGTAGTTGTAATTATCACAACTATTTCCAGGGGTGTCTCCAACCCATATTTACCGTTGCATGCTCTCAGACAATCTCAGAGAAACAATCATGTTCGTGGCTGACTATGTTGGAGACAGTTCCAACGACTGGCTCAGAGTCAAACAAGAACTTGTTCACCTTGCCAACAAGTTGGAACTGACTGGTGTCTTTGGTAAAAGACACCATACAACCAAGAAAGTCATAATCAACGACCTTGACCGAGAGGTGATGGCTTTCTGGAAAGAGTTGACAGGGGTTGACCTTGTCTGTGATGAATCCCGTGTACATGATCCGAGTTGTGTGATCAAGCCAAAGGGATGGGCGATAAAGGAAAGAAATGAACAGCGAAGGAAGAAACCAACATCTCCTTGAATCCTATGTCAACGAAGCCATCACCGAGGTTTTGACAGAGGATGACGATGGGGGAGGATATGGATACGGAGACGGGGGAGATTACTATGGAGGCGGAGGTGGTGGAGGATATGGATATGGAGGTGGTGGTGAAGGTGGACTATACAACACCTTCATTCGTCCATTTGTGGATGTGGTCCAAACAGGGAAGTATGCCATCAAAGCAATGGCAGCAACAACAAAGAGCTTGTTGAAACAAGTTCTTGTAAGCATCCCGGCTTTGATCTTGCCATTTGTCAAGGCTGACTTTGACAAGATCCGACAGAAGGAAGAGCAAGAGATAGGTACTATCAAAGGCAAGTATGCAGATGTACTGAAACGAAACATGGACATGCTTCGTGACCACGACCTGTGGGGAGTTGCCTTCATGTTAGACCCATCGTTGATGTTTGGAGCAAAAGCTGTTCAATACGCACCAGGAGTGATCAAAGACCTACTGGAGATGGTTGGGATCAACGTCGGACACAGTAGCGGCAAACACCAGTTTGAAGGAAGACAACGTCTTAGAGAGGCAGATGAGAGTCTGCAAGGTTTGGTTGCAAATCAACAGGTCATAGAACACGTCAAGCAGAAACTAGCAACTCACCCGGACGTGGTTGCAGTCAGAACAAGGATACTCAACGACTTCTTAGACAGAGCAAAAGAAGTCATGTCCAGCAAAACTCTGGAAGAGTTTGTCGCAAAGACCGGGACCAAGATTCCACAGATGAACGTGATTCCCAAAGACCTTCCAACATTCCAGAACGGGGTGTTGACAGCTCTCAAGGCTCAGTACCGAGACAACTATGTCAAGTATCTGACTGACATTGGAACAAAGGCTTCTGGAGCTAAAGATCAGATACAACAAACGGTCAAAGCCATCCAAGCCTTGAAGTAGCATACATCCCTCTAGTTCTTCCCTACAATAATAACCATGAAAACATCACCTGATGCCATGCCAAGTTCTATCACAGAACTTCGTCCAGTCGTGGAAGAGTTTACCAACAGACTGAGAGTGCTTGAACACGAGATAGAAACTCTGAATGAACAGAAGAAAGAACTGGTTGAAGAGTATTCTGACAGACTAGACACCAAGACGCTGAAACTTGCTCTTAGGGCAGTAGCTCTGAAAGACAAGGTTCAACACAAGGATACGTTTGACACATTCGTAACCATTCTTACAGACGAATAACAACATGAACATACCTCCAGAATATAGATGGAACACCATCCCAGAAATCTTGTACGAGGCACCCAAGTATCCCGGAGCCAAAACAGATCCTATTCCCTTCATAGAAGTTCCCAAAGACAAGAAGATGCCTCCGGTGTTGTTCTTGTTTGAGTATAAACTCACTGGTGAACTAGAACCAGACGAGAAGGGGATGCCACAAGAGATAACAGAACAAATACCACACAAGTACGTTGACCTAGAGTTTCTAATGGATCGACTGTCAGCAAACCCAGAGATTAGAGACAAGGTGCGCGTTGTTCTCGGAATGCAACCACTAGCAGAAGCCAAGGAACAGGGAGAAGAGCTGCTGAACCGAGCACTGTCCTCTGTCAACAACACACTTGTTGACAGCCTAAAAGCCACGCAAGAAGAACGCATCCAACGTATCAAAGAGATGGTAGAGACACAAACCAAGAAGAAAGACAAGAAGTAACACAACCATGAAACTACACAAGAGCGTTGTAGACAAGCTGATTGGGTGGTGCACCAACTACGGTGGACACTCCAATGAAACAAAGTTAGCAAATCTGTTCCAAGAACTAAGGGTTACTCCATACGTTCGCAGTGGGGAAAGTCCTAGCAAAGAAAGTATGGTGCTTGTAGAAACTCAACAGTACCTCTTGGAACTCAATCAGAGAGGACAGGTAACTGTTGGAGTGGTTCCAATGAAACTTCATGGCACCGTCTTGAACAAGTTGATGGAACTGTATAAGTCATTCAGTGGACACGCACATGAAACAAAGTTGAGAAGAGCGTTCCAGTCGTTGGATTTCACTCCATATGAGGCCAAGACAACAGGAACCTATTACGTTGTCATGATGGAAGACTACCTCAAAGCACTCAGGAACCAACCATAAAAAACGAGAGATGGACAACTCAAGACAGCGACAGTTCAAGTTTGGTCAGGTGGTTTTCGTGATGTCCAACCAGTCACAGAGGATCGTTCCGGGCTTGATCAAAGAAGAAGTCATAACCAGAAGAGTTGACGGAGAAACCATCTCCTATATTGTTTCTTTGGGACCTGAAGGCAAGACCAAGACCATGGACTTGTCAAAGATAGACGGAGAAGTGTTTGGCAGTCTTGAAGAAGTAAGACAAAAGACTGAACAAGACCTAGAAATCTTGATTGAAAAGTATCGAGCACAGGCAGTTGAACTATGCAACGAGGCAGAGAAACTGGCTACGTCTTGGTACGGAGAGCAAGTTGCGCAGCAGTCAACAGCCAACAAACTGTTTGACCCATCCACGGTGTTGGACAACACACAACCACCAAGAATTCAGGACAAAGAAGCCCTGAAGCAAGAACTGATCAAGAAGTGGTCGGTAATGCCAGAAGACCCCAGTGAAGGCGGAGAAGTTATGGTAGAGATAAATGGCAAGATAGTGCCAGTGAAAATGACAGGACCAGCAACACAGTGACAACGGTAACAGAAGTAATCTTTGGACAAGAAGCTCACAAACAGCTTCTTGAGGGCGCAACGATCCTGGCAATGGCAGTGGGTGCCACCATGGGACCCAGTGGTCACAACGTGATCATTGACAACGGAATCTCTGCGCCCATCATCACGAAAGATGGAGTTACGGTCGCAAAGTCCATCAACCTGAAAGACAAACTCCCGGCCATTGGAGCAGAGCTGCTCAAGGAAGTTGCAGCAAAAACAAACGAACTAGCTGGTGACGGGACAACTTCGGCTACCGTGCTGGCTCACTCCATGCTGAAGGAGGGAATAAAGATGATTGCGACTGGCAGATCACCTGTTGCCATCAAACGTGGAATGGACCTAGCAACAGAGGAGGTCTTGCTCTGGCTAAAGGCCAATGCAATTGACATCAGAGGCAAGGAAGACATAATCAACGTAGGAACTATATCAGCCAATGGGGATAGGCGTATAGGAGAGCTACTTTCAGAAGCAATAGAAAGAGTCGGTGAAGACGGAATCATCACTGTTGAACCAGCCAAGTCATTCACTACGTCTTTGGACGTAGTAGAGGGAATGCAGTTCGAAAGCGGATATACCTCTCCGTACTTTGTTACCAACCAAGAGAAGCTGACAGCAGAACTACACGACCCATTCGTGTTGATAGCAAATCGCAAGATTTCTTCACTGCAAGAGATCCTTCCAGTCTTAGAGTTGGTTGCAAATCAATCTAAGCCACTGTTGATCATTGGTGATGAAATCGAAGGCGAGGTGCTTCACACGCTGATTGTCAACAGAATGAAGGGAGTCCTGGCGTGTTGTGCTGTAAAAGCTCCAGGCTATGGAGAGAACAGAATGGACATACTGAGTGACATAGCGCTGATCACGTCAGGCCAAGTCATTGATGCATCTAGTCCAACGGCTATGAAGAACATACAGTTGACTCAGTTGGGGAGGTGTAAAAAGATTGTTATCACGAGGACAACAACCACGATGGTGAGCAACAAGCGTCCAGAACTGAAACAACTTGTGGAAGAACGAGTTGCCCAACTTAGAACTGCTCTTGCGGATGAAAACACACTCGATGAACTACAGAGAAGCAACTACAAGAAAAGGTTAGCTAAACTTGCTGGTGGTATAGCTGTCATACGGGTTGGCGGATCTACAGAGGTAGAGATCCTTGAGAGAAAAGACAGAGTTGAGGATGCCTTGAATGCTACTGTTGCTGCCGTGCAAGAAGGCATAGTTCCGGGTGGAGGGGTCGCTCTGTTCCATGCTGCCAGTGCAGTTGATGGTTTGATGTCTAGTCTATCAGCGGACGAAGATGAACAGGCTGGGATCAAAGTAGTAACCATGGCTTGCAGAGAACCTCTCAGGGTGATCGTGAAGAACACGGGAAAGAGTCCAGACGTTGTCATGAATCAACTAGCTGTCAACTCTCCCAGAAGTCTAAGATATGGGTATGATGCCAGAAAACACGAGTATGGAGACTTGGTTGACAAGGGCATCATAGACCCCAACAAGGTAGTACGACTTGCAGTGTCACACGCTGCAAGTGTTGTCAGTTTGATCTTGGTTTGTAACGCAGTAGTAGCCACAGAAAGAAAGGATGATACATGTCGGTAGGAGATAGAATAAAAGTCATGACAAGCCATTTGTTTCAAGCAGAGGGCAACGTCGCAATATATCACGTAAGTGTTGATTCAAACAACAAGTACGTCGTTGACAGCGAAGGAGTCTGTTCTCCTTCTGTCGTGGGAGGAGTGAAACTGGGTTCTACTGGAACCATTGACGGACACGCGGTGAGAGCTCGTAGGACTAGTCTCAAAGGGTTTGAAAAGGTAACAACCATGGGAGGTAACGACACTATTCTGTTGTATCCCATCTGGTTTGACCATTACAAGCAAGTTGGATGGCTTCCCATTGACCACTTCCAGATAGTATCTGGACAAACTACTTAGAGAAAATGGCACAGTGGCCCAAATCTGGCTTTGGCTTAATGTCCGAATATCAAGTTTCGGCTTTGCCATTCGCTACTTCTTCAACAGCAGTGACAACCTCCACAACAAAAGTAGAGTTTCCGTTTGTCACCAGATTCTTTACTGTTAGGAACACAAGTGCTTTTACACTTGGAGTTGGCTTTACCAACAGTGGGGCCTTGGGTGGCAACAGATTTACGCTGCCCCCTAGCGGGTCTTATGCGAATGAACACAGAGTGAAAGACTTGTACTTGATTGGAGTAGATGGAAACTCAACCTTTGAAGTTGTAGCAGGATTGACCATGATTGACCGAACCATGATGCCAACACTTACGGCATCAGGGGCACCCGGAATCGCCAGTGCCAGTTCTGACCTGTCTATCTGGGGTTATTCCCCTGGCCTCGGCTAGAAGAAGCTACTTCATCCCATCGAGTGGCACAGGCTTTTAGAACCAAACTGATGTTGGACTGTCCAACCAAGTCGTTGTAAGTCTTTACGTGATAGTCAAACAACTTCTTGTTGTAAAAATTCCCTGAGTTACTAATCAGTAGTTGGCCATATGTTTCCAGGAGAGCAACCATGTCAGTTAGAAACTCATCTAAGGTTGCCTTGCTGTCATAGTTAGATGCAGCACGAGCTATCATTGGATTCAGATAGATGATGTTTGACTGTTCTGGCTTCTTCTCGGTGGGCTCGGCATTCTCTTTGTCAAGGAACGTCTTGCAACCAACCAACAGTTGATGGATCTTGATGCACTTCTCCATGACCGGAACCATGGCTGACTTGCGGAGTTTGCTCAGGTTGGAACAGATGGAAGGAAGAGTGGTGTTGTTGTCATCGTTGTCAGACATTTCAGTGGTGGAGCCGAGAGGAATCGAACCTCTGTCCACAAAAGCGTTTAGCAACAACCTCTACATGGCTTAGTCTGGTTTATGGACTGACTTTGTCTTCGTTACCAACAACAGACAGGTTGAAGACTGACTTTCTTGTAGTGTTCTCGGGTTCACTACTTCAAGCATCTCATGAACCCACATAGTCTGATTGGTTTACAATTTCATTCAGGTCCAGACGGAACCATCAGAAACCGGCTCTAAGACAGCTTTGTTAGGCAGCTAGAGCGTAGGGTGCTTCTTCGGCACTTGGAGTTATCACTTTTTGTTAAGTGGGACGTGATACCCACTGCCATGCAGTCGTTGCCTCGCTTCCATGTCGAAACCATTACGGCCCCGTGTTGTGTAAGCTAACTATGGAGTGTCATGATGTCGGTTTGTAGTGCCACATTGCGTCCTTGAGATTCTTGTACAGAACCTCTGGGTCGTTTCCTGACAAACCAGAACATTGCCCGTCATTGAGCTCGATGACAATCCAGTTCCCAGATTGAGTCCTTGCCACGTCCACAACAACGAACTTGATGTTGTCTCCGATTCTGGACAAAGCTAGATTCACACACTCAACTGCTTCTGGTGGAGGGTCGTTTGAAACTGTATTCCCCAGGTCTTCGATGTAGTTTGTCCAGTAGAAACCAGAACTTAGGATTTTGCCATCACAGCAGAAGAACCGATACTCAAGTGCAATGGGTTCACCAGCTACGCCTGTCATCAAAAGTTCGAGGGGAACATACTTCCTCACGTATATCCTTTGTGTTCCTACCAAGTTGTCATCACTCAGTCTTTGAAAGACTTTTATCGCTTCTTTCTTGTTGCTGGCAAACATGTGGGTCTTCCACTTGCCTTTGCAACTGTTCGTTTCACCCTTGAGAATCACTGGTCCACAGTTGTCTGGTACATCTTCCAGACGAGACCACGTATACGGAGTCAACTCCTCAAGATCCACCACATAGTTCTGTAAGTCAGCCACATAACAGTGTTGTTCATATGAGTTGATCAGAGTTGCTCCGGTTGACTTGAGATCAGCCTCCAACTCATTGTAGTAAGGTACAACTGAATACCTTCCAATCACCAAGTCCCCTCCAAACATGCTCATCCGAGATGTTGTGGTAACGAAGTGTTTGTTTGCCACCCAGAGTTCCTTCTGATATTCACCATAGGGATCTGTGGGAACCCTGAACAAAACTACTGGTTGTCGTTCCATTGGTTGTATTCTTGCCCCTTTACTTTAGCTGTTTAATCATGCTTCTTGCGAGTGAACGCGAATTCAACCCCGCCGAACACATCGACCTTGTCTTATATGCCCAGCAAGAGAGAAACCTTGATGTCTTATTCGAAGATACGAATGTACCGTCAACCCAGGACACTCGATATTCTATCACTGCCCTGCTTCTGTTGATTGACTGTGCTTTCTTGCCTACAAAAGACACGTTATATTGTTTCATGACAACGCAAAAGACCTTGTCCCAAAAGATGTTCGAGACTTTTCACGCCCATAAACCCGACTACAAAGAACCCGTATTTGATGTGATTTTACGTGTGTCATACGATAACTGGGTGCCCATCTTGTTCTTGTTGAACAACAAGGTCGAGCGTCATGATACGCCTCAACAACCGAGCTGCAATAGTGTCTTCTAAACATGAACAACTGCTGCTTCACTTTGGCTGTTTAATGAACATGTCGCTTCTTGCTTGTTTACGCGAGTTCCATACCGAGCAGGAATGGGTCATCGACGTAGACCTATGGACACCGACGATCCAGGATATTCGATAACCTATGACCTCCCTGTTTCTGTGATTTGAACCCGCTATCTTGCCTGCAAAAGATATATTGCTAGTCATGTGAATGCACGGAAGACTTTCTCGCGATACCCACCCAAGACCAACTCCACTCATAAACCCGAGAAAAACGCGGAAATTGGTACTGATATCCTGCCCACGACATGCAACGACTAGATACCCGCCTTGTTGTTTTCGTCGGGCTAATGAAGTAAGCCCCGGCGGTGGAGGTGTATCGGTCCACAGCTAGACCCTAACACCACTGGTAGTGTACAACACATCACAGACTCGTGAATACCCCCAATGCGTGTTAACAACCGACTGTCTTCTGTTTACATAACGAAGTGTTTCTATGCGAGTGGCTGCAAAGAAGATAACAAATCTGTTTCTCGCTTCTGTCCTTAAGTTGTAGCTCATGACCTTGTATAAGACATACTTCTGCCGAATACCTGTGAATTTGCTTGCCCCAGTGATCCATATGTGCCAGCCATCGACTGTTTCTCGTATGTGCGGATTGTACGAAATCCTTCCCTGGTTCGACCGAAGGTAACTGTGAATGACAAGAAGACAACCCTGCCTCTTACTCTTGTATTGCGGAGTTGAGCGCTTACCACAGAACAATATCTTGGATGCTTATTCATGTTTTCCAACTACAGAAAATCTACCGCACCTACACTGCGAAAGCAGAGGATTCCTTGGAATCATGATCCATGACCGAAACTGGTTCTGACACCAGGACACCCGATACCCCAGCACTCTCCTGGTCCTGGTAACTAGGAAGTTGACTCCACCTACATAAGACCGAGAAATGGTGATGTTGTTCATTCAACTTCTAACTCTAGAAAAACCAATCCGTGAACACCGTGAACGTGGAATGCCTCTCGGACATCTGATCCAAGATTGAAACTTCTCACGAGACGAAGACACTCGATATTCCGTCATCGCCCTGGTCCTGGATTTCAGAACAGTGCTTGCCCATGTGTATGAACAAAGACCAATCACAGCGACACACAAGATCCTATTCGTGTATACCTGACGTAAGACATATCACGACTATCACACACTGAACGAGGGGGGAATCCAGTGTGCGTGATAGTTCTATCCTGACACCGGGATTTTCCACGCCTTCTCATCTCTCTGGTTTTCAAGACCATGGGGTTTAGTTTACTGGCAGTAGAAGAGATGACAAGTTTCATAGCGCCACACAAGACCATGCTTGCAGGTATCCGATGTCCTCTTCATAAGATACACCATAGCCATTGCATACTGAATAAACGCGAGCGTTGTTTCCATCGTGACAACGAGATTTCCCGTGGCTCTCATTTTCCTGTTCCTAAAAACCATAGATTCTCGTTTGCGAGCAGTGAGAGAGGTGACAAATTTCATGTTATTATATGCAAGACTTTCGTTGTGCTGACATGGAACAACTTCCTCTGCACGTTGAGTAAGAGAAAAAGCCACACTGCGGGTTGTTCTTGTCATAGCACCGAGACATCCTTCTTTGTACTACCGCTCTGATTCCAAAGGTCAAGAGTTTTCCTTTGCCAACAAAAGAACGAGGAACAACTTGTTTTACCATGACGTACACGACAAATGTTGTCTTGTTCTTGATCCCCCGGAAGTGCCATAACTTCCACACACAGAAAGGACGAGAGTTCTTGTTCTGCGGCACCGGCCCCGAGACTTCCTACTTGTTCTCACCCGTCTGGTCCTGAAATCTGTCCATGCTCTTTTGCCAGCATAGGAGATGACGTATTTCACCATGAAACGATTTTGTCCGTGTAAGACCGAGAAGCAAAGTAAATCATCGTGACGTGCAAGATTGCACTCTTCTTCCTCTGAGAAACCTCTTCCATTCGCATACCGAAAACCATGAAGACTTGACCATAGACTTCCCGTTTCTTGTTACTGCTCTTGTTCTGAAAGATGTTTGTGCCCTTTTACTAGCGTGAGAGACGATGTATTTCATCGTGACACGTAAGACGCTTTCTGGATTCCCGCCCAAGACTCACTCCACCCAAAGACCGAGGAAGAACACTGTGACATACAGTGTTCTACATTCGATGCGCTGTAGATGATCACTATCGTTCTCGTTCTCAATCGGTAAGAATACCTTGCTCTAACGACTGATTCACTGACTGAGCTGTTCATGATCGAGATACACACGACAAACGTTGACGTGACTGTCTGCCTTTGCTGACAAAGTGCTGTCTCCAGTCTGAACGCAGAATGTTGTTGTCTTTTCTCCTTTTTTTCCACGCTTGTGGCAGTGTTATGTGAAAGAATTCTAGTTTTTATTCCTGTTCTCGGGTATGAACTGCTCACCACTGAATAGATAACTTTTTTCATGATGAAACTACCGAACCTGACGAAGAACAACTCACCTGTGATCTTAGTCTAACATTCCAACTGCTCCACGAAAAACTGCATCTATACCCCCGAACACCTCCAGCCACGGGAAACCATTTATTACTAGCCTCGCCTAGTTTTCTTCCTTTTTGTTTGCGTTGCACGAGCCACTCGTGCAACAGAATAGCTGAGTTTTCTTTTCTTGTTATTCATAACCGAGACACAGACATAGAAAAATAGTCAGTTGTCCATGACCGTCGTATTGTTCCGAACTTAGCTTCCACATAACCACTAAACTTGTGCAACCATCGTAACCCAGCGTTTGCTGCGTGTGTCTTAGACATGTAACTGTTTGTCTGTTTTCTTACTCTCTTGCCTGTGGTTCGTCCACTTTGAGCCCAGACAACAGATCGAAAGACTTTCACGTTGGCCTTTCAACTCGCATCACGCCCATTTCCTCTTCTGGTGAGTCAGTCGTGAAGTATGCTTTCTTGATGCCATAAGCGTACAGGACAGCTTGGCACATAGGACACGGCTTGGCCATTGCAAGAGTAACCCCGTTCTTGTGAAGACGAGCAACGTAAATCTTGCTTCCACGAAGATCCGTCTTCCTTCGTGCCCTCAAGATAGCCTCTGTTTCGGCATGTACGTTGTGCTTCCACTCCCTTTCTTTTATCTTGTAGTGCTCGACAAGTCCAGAACTTCCAAACTTGTTGAAACCAATGGACAGGATCTTGCCTCCACGGACTACTACTGCACAGAGGTGATAGTCCAGGTTCTTGTCATAGAAGTGACCCCTCGCTAGATCTGCTGCAACACTCAAGTAGGAGTTCATTTCGATCCACACACATAGCTCATTCAGGTTGGGTTTTTTAACTCAGGCCAGATTGTTGATTTACATCACCTCAGATTGTGTGTGCGACACGCCAGACTGTGAACTCCTGCTTTGAGAGCTTGTTCTCGACCAAAAATCCAACAAAGGTTTTGGATATAGAATCCCAGTATCGACGTGACTCGGTCTCGCTCTTCGCTGTCGTTCGGCACCGTCTTCTTTTTGTGACACGGTCCTGCTGCCAAAGTCCCACAGCCCCTTTTTCCCGAGAACCGACGGAAGACTTGTTCATTATCTCGAAACACCAGAATCGGCACAAAAACCAACAGAAGATTCGTTGTGGACATTACTAACAACGAACAATGGCTTGCCCTCACATATCGACCTTCGAGCACACCTCACACATCTGGACCCATAGTCAGGGGACCATCTACCAGCAACAGATCTGAATACTTTGACCATGTCTCTATACTCCTTCTTGTTGAGTTCTCATTTTTCACCAAAAACCAACGGAACCGGACCAGTAAGAATCGACGCAAGATTCGTTTCTGGGGCCTCCCAAGATATGGGAGTGAGGGCCATATGAATTATTGTCACAAACAAATGTCTCAGATTTACACCTCGACCTCTGAGTGCTCAGCGTGTACCTGGATCTCACCGTCTGATGGGGGCCTGCTATTAGCGGAAGATTTATAACCAACTACCATGTTGTTCCTATAACCATACACCAGATTTAACCACCAACCAGATTGCTAGTCCAACCTAAGAAAGATGCGGAAGAGAGCCATACACACCATCTAGTTGCAGACTTCTAGTCCACGACCTTTCTCTTCGCCAGAACCCCACGGTAGACTTGGACTTGCGTGGTAAACCAACAACACTGCGTGTCGCTTCTAGACTATCCCTTGTTCTTTCCTCTCCAAGACAGCCCAACCAAAACCCCACAACTCCTTCTCTTTGCATGGTCATCAACCCGATGGCCCCAACAGAACAACAGAATCAACCCAACGATTAACAGAAGAAATCATCCGAGAATGGCTGTGGTCAATAATAGTTCTGCATGCAACACATCGCGACTTGCTAACATGTACTCCACGCCTGGATCTTGAATGAAGCGGTCGATTAAGCCAGCCACAGACGAAGGATTTGGTGGTGGTCACTGTGTCTTCGTACCATATGCCGGGTTGGTCAGTTTTTTAACACCCAGCCAAAGATGTCATAGATTGCTTTTGATTGATTTAACCTGGCTGTAGGTCCATGTTGCTGTGGAAGCACCTTAGCGTCTCTCCTGGCACACGCCAGAAAAGCTTTGTGCCAGTCCATGACCGTTCCTTGGTTCGGGTCTGGTGTCCCGCTGGGCTTGACAACGGCACTTCCAATGCACAGCGCCATGATCAAGTCATCGCTCTTCCCTTTGGCTGCTTGGCCCCTCTTTCCTGTCCAGATGAACTCAGAAGCCTGTTTCGCAAACCTAGAAGAATAGATCCTTAGCCGTTTGTTTCGAAGAACCTCTTCGAAATAGTTCAGGATTTCTTCTCTGCTCCCTTCTCCTTGTCCCGGTTTTACTGTGTAACCCGGCAACTTGGTTGCCAGCTCTTCTGGAGTCATGTACACTCGGTCTTCGGGAGTTACATCTGGATAGTAGAGGTTGGGATATGCTAAGTCCCTGAGTTTGATCGCGGTGGCTACTCCTACTGCGTTCTTTTCCTGGACAATCAACGCTTGGTTGTACTGTTTCCCTACTTGAACCAAGAACTCTGCATAACGATCTGGGGGTATCTTCCCGAGGTACTCGACTACAACTTCGTTCATGTCAACATCAATGACATGAAAAGCACTGTAGTCATCAGCATCTCCTCTGGCAACGTCTGCACAGATGACATACTTGCGCTTTTCAACTGGCATCTTCCAGATCCACATGTCTTTTCTGTGTTTGTCATCTGGTCCGTTGTAAGCTATGGGAGGAGCAGAGAAAGTGTAAAGCTCTTGAATAACATTGGAAGCAAAGAAGGTTCTACCAGAAGATTCAAAACTACAGTTATGAACGACGATGCCTCCAGCAACGTAGCTGTTGTCTTCTTCAACTTCGAAGTTGTAGACGGTTGTTGGACGTTGAGAATGCCCATCAACAAGTTTCACTGACTTTGCCAAGAAAGATTCGAAACTCAACGACTGTTCCCCCCAAGACCACAGTTGCAGTGAGAACTCATCTTCCAGCAACGAATCCATAGAAACCCAATCCAGGTTCTCTTCAACAGAAACCAGCAGAGGGTGATTCCCTGTCAGAATAGCCTCTATCTCGTGGTTCTCTGGATTTGTGACTCTGTAAGCGTTTTCTTTAGGTTCCAGCCCTCTACAAAAAACTTTCGTTACTCTTCTGAACTTTCCTTTGTGGGTTAGGACCAAGTCCCCCACCTTGATTTCGGAAGCCCAGACATTGCCAGTCATTGTGACAACTGGAGTGTTTGGACTAATGCAGTTCAGTTCTTGTGCAATTCCCCGTTCGTCCAACGCTTTGCACTGGTCTTCGTACCACTTGTCAGTTCTCTCTGGATGAACTGTCCACGGCAGTTCAATGGGAAAGAAGTCGTTCTCTCCCGAGTTTGCTTTCTCCCATATCTCGTGGAACAAGTTCCCCTTCCCAGACGGGCTTGAAAACATAACAATGCTCCCCCCGGTTGACACTGTGCTCCAGATACCCATCCATAAGTCACGCAAGTTTTCTATGTGCGCTGCTTCATCTATCACAAACAAAGAAACAGCAGAGCTTCTACCTGCATCAGAAGCAGTTGGGATGGCTTCGACTCTGCTTCCGTTTGTGAACTTGATATATCTTACGGATTCTGCTTCAAGTTCAGTCAGGTCAAGTCTTTCCAAGATCCACTTGGGAAGTGACTGAAAAGCTATCCTTACTTTTTGAATCAAGTTTTTACCAACCTGAAGCTTGGTGGCCATGATCAGAATCTCTTTGTCGCGATTGAACAAAGCCATCCACAAGGCATAAGCACCCGTGAGGGTTGACAGACCTAGCTGTCTGCTCTTGTTGATGATGACGAACCTGTGTTCCAGGAATGCTTTTACGACATCTTGTTGAAATGGGTAGAGCTTGAAAGGGAGTCTGCCTCTAATTGGATGCTGAATATCAAGATAGTTGGTGAAGAAATAGACAGGATCTTTGGCACACTTCAGAATCTCTTTGACCTGTTCAGACTTGGGTGGAGTTGGTTTGCTGTTGTTGGTTGCCATCACTGTTAAGATACATCAAGACAAACTCTATAGCAGTAAAACGCTGTTTTTATTGTCCCGTAAGGTTCATTTCTTGGAAACTCAAAAACCTCACGTTCAGTCTTGGGAAGAATCTTGAGAGAAATAGAGGATTTGACGGGCTCTACGTGTGGTCCCTTCTTTACTTCTTCTTTGTACTCGTTCAACACGCGATCTATTCCTGCTTTGATTGTCTCCAGAGCTTCCTCTCTGTAAGCCTTGGCTTCAGAAGTTGGGCTGGAGTGTCTTACAATCATCGTAGCAACAGCAAGAACAGAACCATCTTGGTTGATTCGAAAGTTGAGATAGTGAGTTGGATTCTTCGCTAGCGAAGATACGCCCCATGTCCTTTGTATGACATTGCCAAGAACAATGTTGGTTTTTGAGTCTACGGCCATGAAAGTAAGTAGAAGTTAAACGACGAAGTTTGTGTTAGCTGGTTGATAGTCCTGGCTTGGCTCTAAACCGTTGTTCGCGGTCAGCCAGATACTCTTGCCAAGATTTAGGATCGGTGTCGGGGTTTCGCTGAGACTTGATCCAGTGTAGGTCACACAACCAACACACCTGAACTGTTCGATAGGATACTAAGTCTTCTACAAAATCTATAGGAAACTTACACAGCGGACAGAAAATGGGAGTTACAGAAGCCTGTTTAGGACGAATACAGGTTACGTTGTCCAGAAGCAGAACTTCTCTTTGATTGTCAAGTGATTGCCACAGCACATCACTATCTTGTCACAAAACTTTGTATATGGCTGTAGACAACGGATCTTCGCCATGAATGTGTGTCTGCGTGAGACCAACCTCGTTGCTGTAAGACCCCAACGGGACGCGACATTCGCCAGTGTGCAATGCACCTAGTTGAAGGATTACAGCGTGAAATCCAGCTACCAGTTGTTGAATAAGCAACTTCCATCATTGTCTCGCCATTGATCTCTTGTAGCGCCACCGTCGAGTGCCAACAATGGTTTTCATTCTTACTATTCCATAGCCTCCATGCACTCTTGAGAAAAACTGGATACAACAACGAGAAAGCGAGGATGAGTTCATAGCAACATGCCTCCCTTGCAATCCTTGTATCCAATTTCCAGACCTGGAACGGCTACTCATTTTGTCACTGATTTTTGATAGAAATACGAAGAAGTGCTGGTTCCTGATGTTCCCCGTCCTCCTTGTGTTAGGGAGATCCACCAAGAACGACGAGGCCGTGAGAAAGATCTGCTTCTAACATTACGTCTTCCTCCCCTACAATCTCGTATCCAACACCCGGATTTCACTTTGTCACATAACTCTGTGAACTGCAACCGCTAATCACGGATTTACACCACAGATATGCCCACGATCTATCTTGGTATTCTTGTATCTTGCTGTTGTGTGGCCGCAACGACATTCTTGTATCCTCAACATACCTCGTTCTGACCTGGCCATTAGACTGGTCCGGGCTACTGGTGGTTGAACAATGTCTTGGTTTTCCTATCATTGCTTCGTCACCAAGCTGTGTGAATAATAACCATAAATCCACGAAGTACGAACTCCAGACACACAGGTTTGTGCCTTTGTCGCGATTAGGAAAAATCGACGCGAAGCAGGAAAAGATCGTGTCTTCATGACGTATCTTCCCTTTCCGTAATTCTGGCTCCAATTCCCAGACTCAGAACGACTAGTCCTCATTTCGTCACCAGACTCCGGGATTGCCAGCTCGTCCGCGACCGTATGCATATAAACTTTCGATCCGCTGCTCTCGACATAGACAGTGTACGGGGGTTGTAAGTTGTTTCTACTTCCGAATATCGCACTGAACAAAACCGCTCTTTGACGTACCTTCTGCGTAAAGGATACTGTGAGTCGTGGTAGCAAGTTTCAGACAGATAAGTCCTCATCGCTCACTATGACTTCGTTCTCTCCCGTGTACCCTAGAACTTTCTGGGTGGACAAACAACACCATCATGCCTGTTTTTGATGCCCACATAGCAGTCATTTTTCGTGACAAGTTAACTCTAGCAATACGACGGTAGCGGTATTTCCAGTAAAACCCCGTCTTGGATTTAGTAACAAAGTTGTAAACCGTGTGTGACTGTGTTGAACGTACCACGCATGAGTGTTGTGTTCTGTTGGCTCTTCTTGTCCTGCAACCATCCGATTGAAACTGGCTTCTACTGGTTGAATAGGCCAGCCAGTGATGGTAAGAAAAGACAGTTGTTGACCTGTAATCAGCATCCA
>ERZ1292629.382-Hain-H43-01um-R1-382-length-46990-cov-27_pt1 | contig 33311 bp, 40 predicted proteins | sample MGYA00564399_ERZ1292629 | MGnify/ENA primary metagenome ERZ1292629 (study PRJEB36523, sample SAMEA6512636) | groundwater metagenome | collected 2019-01-08 | study: AquaDiva: Metagenomics assemblies of 32 groundwater samples
AGATAGGCAGAAATCTCAATCAGCGCGAACGAAAGTTCGCGCTGATTTTCTTTTTTACAAACTTTAACTTTTTGTAAAATACCAAATCTATTGTATCATTTTCTTTATGCGCCAATACGACCACAAGAAGATAGAAAAAAAGTGGCAAAAAAAATGGATAGAGCAAGGTCTCTATCACACAGGTCAGTCGTCAGACGTCAGCAACCAAAAGTTCTACGTCCTTGACATGTTTCCGTATCCATCCGGCGAGGGACTTCATGTGGGACACCCGAAGGGGTATATTGCAACGGATGTAGTGTCGCGGATGAAGCGGATGCAAGGGAACGCGGTGCTTCATCCCATGGGCTTTGACGCGTTTGGCCTGCCTGCGGAAAACTACGCGATAAAGACGAAAACCAATCCGGAATCGGCGGTCAGAAAAAATGTTGCCCGCTACAAAAAACAACTTGAGATTTTGGGATTTGATTATGACTGGTCGCGCGAAATAAACACCACCGACCCAAATTACTACAAGTGGACGCAATGGATTTTTTTGCAGATGTTTGAGAAAGGTTTGGCATATCAATCCTTTGAGCCAATCAATTGGTGTCCGTCCTGCAAAACTGGCCTAGCAAATGAAGATGTGGAGGATGGCAAGTGCGAACGGTGCGGCACGCCTGTGGAGAAAAAACCAATGCGGCAATGGGTTCTTAAAATTACCGACTACGCGGAGCGGCTGCTCACTGGTTTGGATACTTTGGACTGGCCAGAGAATATAAAAGAACAGCAGAGGAACTGGATTGGCCGAAGTGAAGGGATGCTTTTTACCGCGCCTGTCAAAGGCACTAATCTTAAATTACAGACTTTTTCCGCGCACTTTGAGGCGTTCGCGGCCGATACTTTCGTAGTCATTGCCCCCGACCATCCACTTTTGCGTGAATTAGTTGAAGGAACGCCAGAGGCCGCGGCAGTTCTTGATTTCGCGCAAAAACTTATTGGGAAGAGGGCAGTCGCTGGTTATGAGGAGAAAGAACTTGAGGGTATCTTCACAGGTCGGTTTATAATTGACCCTGTTGGAAACGGTGACCTGCCGATTTGGGTAGCAAGTTACGCGCTGGCGGATTATGGCACTGGTATCGTGAAATGCTCCTGCCACGATGAACGAGACTTTAGGTTTGCCAAAAAATACGGCTTGCGCTTGAAGCCGGTTTTGTTTCCGAAGGATGCAAAGCTTCGGAGGAAAGTGGGAAATCTTGAGGTGTGTTTTACCGACATGAGAGATGGTATTTTGTCCGAGCCGAAGGAATTTGACGGTCGAGGGGCGCGGGAAGCGAGGAATGATATCATCAGCTATTTGGAAGAAAATAAAATTGCCGCGCGGAAGGTTACATACCGATTAAAAGACTGGGTTTTTTCTCGCCAGCGCTATTGGGGTGAGCCGATACCGCTCATTCACTGCGCGAAATGCGGAGTGGTACAGGTGCTGGAAAATGATTTGCCGGTGAAGCTGCCGAAGGTTAAATACTATGAGCCAACGGGGACTGGAGAATCGCCGCTTGCGGCCATAGAAAAGTGGGTTAATGTAAAGTGTCCAAGATGCTGCGGAAAAGCGAAGCGCGAAACTAACACGATGCCACAATGGGCCGGCTCCAGCTGGTATTACCTCGCCTACATAACGAAAAAATCTAACCGCTTTACGCTAAACGCTAAACGCCTGTTTTCTCATTGGCTGCCCGTGGATTTATACGTTGGCGGGGCGGAACACGCGACTAGACACTTAATTTACGCCCGATTTTGGCATAAGTTTTTGCAGGATATTGGAGTCGTGTCGGCGCCTGAACCATTTTTAAGACTCCAACCGGTCGGCCTTATTATGGGTGAAGAGGGAAAGAAGATGAGCAAACGGTTCGGTAATGTCATCAACCCGGACGAAATTGTGGAGCGGTTTGGCGCCGATTCGCTTCGCGTCTACGAGATGTTCATGGGGCCGTTTGACCAGGCAATTGTTTGGAACACTGACGGGATGGTTGGAGCAAAAAGATTTTTAGAGAAGGTGTGGAGAATCAGCGAAAAGTTCCAAGCTCCAAGCTCCAAATTCCAAACAAATTTTCCCGATTGCAAAGCAATCGAGGATCATCGATTTCGCTCAGAGCGAAATCGGGACAAATTCCAAATTTTAATAAACCAAACCATAAAGAAAGTTACGGAAGATATAGAAACAATGCGGTTTAATACGGCAATTTCGGCGTTGATGATTTTGACCAACGAAATGGATAAGATGGAGAAAGTGGCAAGGGAAGATTTTGAAATCTTGCTTCGGTTGCTGGCGCCTTTCGCGCCGCACATCACTGAAGAATTATGGACAGAAATTGGAAATAAAAAATCAATTCATCTTGCGCCTTGGCCAAAATATGATGTCGCTAAAATTCAGGAAGCTTCGGTCAAAATCGTTATTCAAGTGAACGGTAAAGCGCGTAGCGCCCTTGAAATTAGCCGTGATTTGCCGCAAATAGAAGTGGAAAAACAAGCTGCTATCTTGCCAGGAATCGCTAAATGGCTGAACGGCAAGTCCGTCAAAAAAATTATTTTTGTTCCCAATCGCTTGCTTAATTTTGTCGTCGCTTGACTTAAAAACCAGACAATGATAATACTATAACTATTAAAAGCAAATTTAAGTGGAAATAACATGGCGACTAACATAACATTGAATTTCAAACCCAAACAAATTACCAAACGGTTGTTATCGGTTTTACCGGTTCGGGCTCGCGATGTGCTGTCTTGCCGGTTTGGGCTCGGTGATAATGCCGAGCGGCTCACTTTGGAAGCAATCGGCAAAAAATACGGCATTACTCGCGAACGAGTTCGCCAAATAGAAAATTACGCCATCGGCAATGTCCGCAAGTCAGAACAGTTTGGCAAAGAAAAACCGGCTTTTGACGATTTGGAAAAACTTATTCACAAATTGGGCGGTATCGTTTCCGAGGAGGTTTTGCTCAATCATGTGGCTAAAGATAAAGGCACTCAGCATCATGTCGGTTTCCTGTTGGTCTTGGGTGACCCGTTTAAAAGAGAAAAAGAGGACGATGAATTCCATCACCGCTGGTATGTGGACAAAAGTTTATCCGAAAAAGTCCACGAATCATTGCGCAAACTTTACAAAAATATCGGTGATGACGATTTAGTGCCGGAGTCGGAAATAATCTCTTCATTTTTGGAGCATGTTAAGGATGTTTCCGAACAATATAAAGACGAAGAAATCGTTAAACGGTGGTTGTCTATTTCAAAAAATATCGGCAAGAATCCGCTGGGCGAATGGGGCAAAACCAGTTCACCGAACATTCGCGCCAAAGGCGTGCGTGATTATGCTTTTTTGGTGATTCGCCGGCACGGTTCGCCGATTCATTTCAAAGAAGTGGCTAAGGCGATAGAACGACTTTTTGGCCGCAAAGCTCATGTGGCGACCACTCACAACGAATTGATTAAGGACAAACGGTTCGTTTTGGTTGGCCGCGGTCTCTACGCTTTGACCGAATGGGGTTATGTGCCGGGCGTTGTCAAGGATGTGATTCGCCATGTTTTAGGAAAAAATGGAGCATTGACCAAAGAACAAATCATTGAAAAAGTTTTGAAAGAGCGCTATGTCAAAGAAAATACTATTTTAGTCAATCTTCAAAATCCCAAATATTTCAAACGCGACAAAGAAGGCAAATACACCGCCGTTCCCCAATCAGACAAGTAATTTTTTGGAAATTGGAAATTGGAAATTGGGTATTGTATAATATCCGCATGCTCAAAGATTTGTTTGTTCAGTTCTACGGCCAGTTCGGTTGGCAGGTGATTTCAATAATTGCCAATACGGCGGCGTATTGGTTGCCGCCGCTTTTGGCTTACGCGCTTTTGAAAGCTTGGACCGCTTATGTTCGGCTGGATTACATTTACAGCCAGGAGTATCTTTTGCTGGAAATAAAATTACCGCGAGAGTTGACCAAATCGCCGCAGGCGATGGAGATTTTTTTAACTTCACTTTTCTATGAAGGCGGCGAATCCACTTTTATTGAACGCGGCTGGGACGGTAAGACCAGACCTTGGTGGTCGCTGGAATTGGTATCACTGGAAGGACAGGTTCATTTTTACATTTGGACCCGGGCGTTTTTCAAAAATATGTTGCAAGCCCAACTCTACGCTCAATACCCGTCGGTGGAAATTCACGAAGTTGACGATTACACTCGCGGCGTTTATTACAATCCGAAAACGATGTCAATGTGGGGCTGTTATTTTGGCAAGGACAAGAAAAAACCTTATGCCTATCCGATAAAAACTTATATTGATTATGGTTTGGATAAAACCAATATAGAAGAAGAAGAGAAAGTGGAACCGATGGCGGCAGTTTTGGAATATTTAAGTTCCGTCGGCAAAGGCGAGCAGATTTGGATTCAGATTATTGTCCGGGCGCATCGTCTTGGCGGCGAGAAACCAATTCCCGATTTGACATTCGGAAAAAAGACCTGGAAAGATGCCGCCAAGAAAGAAATTGATAAAATAATGAAACGCGACAAGAAACCGGCGGAAGGCCAGTTCAATTTCGGCGAGTTTTTGTTGACCAAAGGCGAACGAACTTTGGTGGAAGCGATGGAGCGCAATACCGGCAAGTTGCCTTTTGATTGCGGCATTCGCGGCATGTATATCGCTCGCAATGAAAATTTTAATGCCATCGCTATTCCTGGCTTAATCGGTAGTTTCCGCCAATACAGTAGCGCAGATTTAAATGGTATAGCTTTTTACGATTGGACTGATTTTGATTATCCGTGGCAAGATTTTCGCGATATGAGAAAAGATTATATGAAACGAAAAATTCTCGCCGCTTACAAAGCTCGCTCTTTTTTCCACGAGCCTTATAAGAAGAAGCATTTTGTTTTGAGCGGCGAGGAATTGGCGACGATTTTCCATTTGCCGGGCAAGGCGGTGGAAACGCCGTCTCTGAATCGGGTGGTTTCTCGAAAAGCCGAAGCGCCTGCCAACTTACCCATTTAGCGGATTTACAGATGTCAGACATCCGTCGCAAAGATTTATGAATTTAAAAAATTACTTTCTCAACTGGCGCTATTCCCTTACGGGCTTTTTTGTTTTGGCGGTTATCGGTTATTTTTTTATTGAACAGCCGGTTAATTTTCCGCTTCACACTTTGGTGTCCGTGGAGAAAGGCGTAACCATCAAGCAAACCGCTGATTTTCTTGAACAAAAAAATTTCATTTCCTCAGCTTTTTGGTTTGTCGCTTTGAATCGGCTGTTGAGCGGCGGCCGCGGGGTTTTAGCGGGCGACTATTATTTTGATAAGCGGCAAAGTTTATTTACCGTTAGCCGACGATTGGCGCGCGGCGATTTTGGTTTGACACCGGTGGTTGTCTTTATTCCCGAAGGCAGTTCCATAAAAGAAACCGGCGCGATTTTGGCAAAAACTTTGCCGTCTTTTGCTCAAGAAAATTTTTTTGCTGAAGCGCAAGGCAAAGAAGGTTACCTTTTCCCCGACACTTATTATTTTCCGCCCAATATCAAACCGGCTGCCGTTATCGGCGCGATGGAAAAAAATTTCAACAACAAAATTTCCACCCTGAATGAAAAAATATCCGCTTTCGGTAAGCCGCTTAAAGAGGTGGTGATTATGGCGTCGCTTTTGGAGGAAGAAGCGCGGCAATTAGAAACGAAACAAATGATTGCCGGCATTCTCTGGAAACGACTTAAAATAGACATGCCGCTTCAAGTGGACTCTAGTTTCCAATATGTCAACGGCAAGAATACTTTCACTTTGACTTTGGACGATTTAAAAATTGATTCACCCTATAATACTTATTTTTACAAAGGTTTACCGCCGACGCCGATTTCCAATCCGGGTTTAGATTCCATTCTGGCCGCTATCACACCGACGGCCAGCCAGTATCTTTATTTTTTAACCGACAAAAACGGCAATATGCGATACGCTATCACTCACGACCAACATGTGGCGAATAAGGAAAAGTATTTAAGGTAACGGACAACTGGAGGCCTGCGATAATTTTTCCAAACCTTGCAGGCCGACGAGACGATGACTGTCCGAGAAAATCCAAGTTGGGGTGTTCTCAATTTTATTTTCGGCGCACTTATTCGGTTCTTTGCCGCAATCAACATAGGGCACGAGGCGGAAAGAGTCGCCGAATAGCGCTTTTTGTTTCTGGCAATAAACGCACCACTCGGTGCCATACATAGTCACATTTTTGTCGGCCAGGCATTGGGCGAAAGTATCAAAATTTACCGCTAGACCAACATTTTTTTTATTAAGAATGAAAAAAGCCGCGGTTATTATTAATGCTCCCGCTACAATAAACCCCAGAATTTTTAATGAATTATCTTTCCCCATTTATTAGTATTATTGGTAAACATTAGTATATTGGTATTGTTTACTCATCACAACAATTTACTAATTTTGCCACAATATCTTGCGTTGTCCAAGGTTTATCCGAAGCAGCTATACTTTTGAATTTTTCGGCGTCAACCAGTTTCAATCGCACCGCCCAGAACAACGAATAAAGTGAATAGGCCTTGTCAAACATTTCTTTGGCTTCGGATTTTTTGCCATCACCCTGAAGTTTGGTGCCGACTTCCATCAAGCGCATTGAAGCCGCCAATAAATGTTTGCCGATGCACCAGGTTTCGCCGAGGTGACGGTCAATTAACTTCGCCAAGGTTGCCTTGCGAATTTCTCTCACTTGACTCAAAAAATCAAAATATTCGGCATTGCTGGTTTTTTCGCCGGTGAAAAATAAGTGTTCTTCCAAACTGACTAAGTTCATCACGGCGATGCTCAAGTCCTCTTCCATAGACAAATCAATGGCGCCGCCTTTTTTTAATGCCTCCACTTTTTTCAAAATGTCTTCAAGTTTGTAAGTCGGCGATTTTATTTCCATTTTATTGAGTGATTAAAATAATAAAGCCAAGGATAATCAACGCGGCTGCGCCCCAAATTTTTATACCGGCATGTTTGGTTTTTTTCCATTCTTCTACTTTAGCGTGAAGTGTGTGGTTGCTGGCTAACGCCAAAATAATCAGCAAAGGCAAAACAAAAATCAAATTATATATTAGCAAATAACCAAAACCTTGCCAAAAGGTTTTTTGGTCGTGTAGCAAGCCGAGCACCAAAAAATACGGCCCACCGGTGCAGGGAAATTCATACATTGCCACCAAAATGCCTAGGATGAAAGCGGTTGGCATGGACGCTTTAGCCATCAGTTGCGCCATTTTTGGCTTGGCGCTGGCGGGAATCGCCAGCTTGATGGGGAAATTTGGGAAAATTTCGCTAGCTAGGTTAATTAAACCAAGGACAATCAAAATCAAGGCGCCGATTTTTGCCATGATATGCGGCGCGCCGAAAGCTGTCAGGGTTTGGAGAATGCCGAGTCCTATTAAAATGTAAGCGATGAAGACACCGAAAATATAAATGCCGCCGATCAGGAAAATTCGTTTGCGGCTGAAACCCAAGCTCAAAAGAAAACCAATGGTAATAAGTAAAACCGAAAAAGCGCAGGGATTAACGCTGTCAATCGCCGCCGCGCCGATAATCACCCAAATCAAATGTTCCATAGCGACAGAACTATATCATAAAAATAAAAAAATAAAAAAAGCCGAACGCGCAAAAGCGCGCTCGGCTGAAGAAATAGAAATCGGCGTTACTTGTCTCTACCGGTGAGCAAGTGTGTCTGGTATAGTCCATTGATTAAAGTGGCCATTCGAGGAACCACCTCACCAACAGATCTTTTGTTTTCCGCTTCAACCTCTAGCAGATGAAGTACTTCTATGAGTTGCAATTTGCTAAGACTGGTTTCCCAATCAATAAGCTGGCCTATCTGATGGATGGTTGTTGCGAAATGAGGCCTGTGTTTTTTGTATGTCTCTTCAAGTTGGTCAAGTTCCGATTTTACCAAATGTCTTTTTTTCATTATGTGCTGTGTGTACTGATTGCTTTTGTCCGTCAATTAAACTAACATTTAGTTCGTGAATAGTCAATCAGCAAAAAAGAAAAAGGTGTTTGTGGGTTTGTCGGGTGGTGTGGATTCTTCTGTTTCGGCGGCGTTGTTGAAAAAAGCTGGCCATGAAGTGACTGGCGTTTTCATCAAGGGTTGGCATCCGGATTGGGGACCGTGTGGTTGGCAGGAAGACCGGTTGGACGCGATGCGAGTTTGCGCCCATTTGGGCATACCTTTCCGCGATTTGGATTTGTCGCGAGAATATAAAAAGGAGGTGGTGGATTATATGATTCGCGAATACCGAGCCGGCCGAACACCCAATCCGGATGTAATGTGTAATCGTTATATTAAGTTTGGCGCGTTTTTTGATTACGCCGTAAAAAATGGAGCTGACTTTGTTGCTACAGGACACTATGCCTCCCGATTTTTGTTTACAAAAATCGAGGATCCTCGATTTTGCAAAGCAAAATCGGGACAAGTTATACGTTATACGTTACAAGTTTCAAGAGATTCGGAAAAAGACCAAACTTATTTTTTGTGGACGCTGACCCAACGAGAACTTTCGCGGACGCTTTTTCCAATTGGTCACCTTACAAAACCGGAAGTGCGAAAGCTGGCGAAAAAATTCGGTTTACCAACGGCCGAGAAAAAAGACAGCCAAGGTTTGTGTTTTGTTGGCAAAGTGGACTTGCCGGATTTTCTTTCGCATTTTTTGAAGCCGAAACGCGGTAAGGTGTTGAATGAAGACGGAAAAGAAATTGGCTGGCACAATGGTGTTTTTTTCCTTACAAACGGCCAACGACACGGTTTCACTATTACCAAAAAAACTCCCGCTGACGCGCCTTATTACATTATTGCCAAAGATGTTAAAAAAAATACCATTACTGTTTCCTATACGACTAACTTGGGAGTTGAGCTCCCAAATGAAGTGGTTTTGCGCGATGTCAATTGGATATCGGGCAACTTGGGAGCTGGACTCCCAAGTGGGAGTCCAGCTCCCAAGTTCAAGTTTCCTTTGTTGGCAAGATTCCGTTATCGGCAACCTTTGCAGGAAATCAAAATCAAGAGCTGTAGCAGTCAGACTGCCACAAGTTTGTGGCAGTCTGACTGCCTGCAGATAAAGTTCCAAAAATCCCAAACTGCTATCGCCCTTGGCCAGTCGCTGGTGATTTATACAAAAACTGGAGAATGTCTTGGTGGCGGAATTATTGTATAATGTTGTCATGTTCAAGCAGGGAATTTTGATAACAAAAGCTAACGGTAAAGTGGAGCCGTTTGATTATCGCAAGTTGGAAAAGTCGCTGAAAAAATCCGGCGCTTCGTTGCCGTTGGTGAAAAGAGTGGCCGAGAAAGTGGAGCGGGAAATTCACGAGGGCGCCAGCACCAGTTTGATTTACCAGCGCGCTCACCGGCTTTTGAGCGAAACTGAAAAACACTCGGCGGCGCGTTACTCTCTGCGCCGCGCCTTGTTGGGTCTCGGACCCACTGGTTTTCCTTTTGAAAAATTTGTCGGCCAAATTTTCAAAGCTCAAGGTTTTAATGTTTTGAATGACCAGATGATTAAAGGTGGTTGCGCCGAGCACGAGGTTGATGTGATAGCTTGGAACGATAAAAAATTATTGATGGCTGAATTAAAATTTCATAATCAGATTGGGGAAAAAACTGACCTCAAGGTCGCGCTCTATGTCAAAGCTCGTTTTGAAGATTTGAGCACCCAATATTTTGATTACGGCCGGCGGCGGCAATTAGATGAAGGCTGGCTGATTACCAACACCAAGTTTAGTCAGAGCGCCATCAGCTACGGTTTGTGCGCCAAAGTGGCGATGATTGGTTGGAGTTATCCGGCGCGCGGCAACTTGCAGGAGTTGATTGAGAGCACTCATTTACACCCGATTACTTGCCTGACGACATTGGGCATTTCGGAAAAACAAAATCTTTTGCAAAACGGCGTAGTGCTGTGTCAAGAAGTGAAGGCTGATTCCGGCCCCTTGAAATTTATCGGCTTGAGTGACGAAAAAATTAAAATGGTGCGTGATGAGGCAACGCTCTTGTGCGGTTAAAATAATTGCGCTATATTGCCTAAAGAATTATTAAATAAAAAAACATCATGAACAATTTCAATAAAAATTTGCCCTACACTCCGCCGGTTCAGTCAGCGACACCAAAGAGCGAACTTAGCACCTATATTATTATCGCGGTTGTCGCTTTCGCTTTGGGTCTTGGTAGTGGTTGGTTGTGGACGCAGAAAAATGTCACACCAGACGGCGAAATAAAAGACAAAAAAACCGCCGATAATGCCGATAAAGAAACCAATCAAACGCCAATAGGGAATTTGAACACCGGTAATTCAATTTCAGTAAAAGAACAAGTGGCTGGTATTGAGGTGGCGGTGGAGCAGGTGATATTGACCAATATGGCTTGGGTGGTGATTCACGAGGCTGACGGCGCGGGTAAGTTGGGTAAGATTTTGGGCGCTCAACTTTTTGACGCTGGTACTGGCGCAGGCAAGGTAGAACTTTTGCGTGGCACAATGACCGGTGGCAATTACTTCGCTATGCTTCACGCCGACAATGGCGACCGCGCTTTTGACCCGAAACTAGACATGCCCATTCTTGACAGCGCCAATCAGCCAGTAATGGCGATGTTTAAAGCTAATTAATAATGTTAATTTTAGTTTTTTCGCGGAAGCGAGAGTAATTAGCTTTACTCTCGCTTTTTTGTTTACATTTTCCTTTTTTAATTTTAAACTGGTGTTATGTCCCAATATTACAAACCTCACCGAAAAACTAATTGGAATTACGGCGGACCTAATTGGAAACTTTCGCGCTCAAAGATTGATCTGTTTCTGGAATGTCAGCGCTGTTTTTATATTGACAATAAGCTCGGTGTGGCTCGTCCGCCGGGATTCCCGTTCAGCCTCAACAGCGCCGTTGATAAGCTCTTGAAGAAAGAATTTGACACACATCGTGCCAAGAAGACCGCTCATCCGCTTATGAAAAAGTACGGGATTGACGCGGTGCCTTTCAGCCATCCGAAAATGGAAGAATGGCGCGATTCGCTCCGTGCCGGAATAAGTTTTTTCCATAAACCAACAGGTTTCCTTGTCCGTGGCGGAGTGGATGATGTGTGGGTGTATCCAACGGACGAGCTTATTATCGTTGATTATAAGGCAACCAGCAAGGATGGGGAGGTGAACCTTGATGCAAAGTGGCAGGACGGCTACAAACGCCAGATGGAAACTTATCAATGGCTGTTTCGGCAAAACGATTTCAAAGTTTCTGACACTGGCTATTTTGTCTATGTGAACGGAAAGACCGACAAGGAAGCCTTTGATGCGAAGCTTGAATTCGATGTAAAGATTATTTCCTATACCGGTGCGACTACTTGGGTAGAACCAACTCTTTTTGAAATAAAAAAGTGTCTGGATTCTGACGAGCTTCCATCTCCCGCAGAGCTCTGCGACTATTGCAATTACCGCGAAGCGGCCGGCCAGGCATTCAAAGAAAAGGTTTTGAAAAAATCTGTAGTCGAAAAATCAACCAAAAATTCCGGTACGCTTTTTTAGAAGTGATTATTTGTTGATAACTCGCTTGCCAAAAATAATAACTAGCGTATGATTTTAGTTGGAGGTGAACATGAAAAATGTTTTTACGCATTTGAAAAATTTGACCAAAAAATTCTAAATGCTAATCTCTTGGCAAGAAAGTTCCTTGCATTATGAAAAATCATTACTGGGTCGAACGCGACCTCTGGCAAATTGGTAAGGCCACTAAATTGTTCGAGGTGCTAGAAGTTTGTCTGACGGTAGTCGGACGCATGCCAATACCGGTGGCGATGGTATCAGGACCGATTACGACTGGCGGTTTTGGTTCATTAGAGAAAAATCTCCAAGTATTCACGGCTGTCATTGATGCGTTGGCGAAACAAGGCCATAATGTTTTTAGCCAAATGCCGGCGGAAAATTTTATGGTCCAGTTGTGGCGAGAATGGCGAACCCGCGGCAACGAAGATTATTGTTGGCCACTGCTCCATGATTTTTACCGGCCATTATTCCATTCGGGAAAAATCCACACCATGTTTTTCATTCCCGGTTGGGAAAAATCTTTTGGCGCCAGCTGGGAACACGATGAATGTGGCAAAGTGAGCATTCAGCGAATTAAACTCCAACCGAGTTTTATTGCTCCGTTGGGTTTCTAACATTTGGCAGTTTTCACAAAGCGGTGCTACACTAGTAGCATCGCTTCTTTTTATTTATTTTTACTATGACTTTCAACGATTATCAGAAAAAATCAAGATTTTCGGCAATGTATAAGCCAATCGGCGGCAAGAATTTTTTGTATCCGGTTTTGGGTTTGGCCGGTGAAACTGGCGAGGTAGTGGAAAAAGTCAAAAAAATTTTCCGCGACGATGGCGGCAAGGTGACAATAAGAAAAAAAGAAGAAATCCAAAAAGAGCTGGGCGATATACTTTGGTATTTATCGCAAGTAGCCACGGAATTCGGCTTGTCGTTTAATGAGGTGGCGAAAGCGAATCTTGATAAACTTCGTTCGCGCGTTGAGCGTGGTAAATTACAAGGTAGTGGTGATAATAGGTAAAAATATGGCGACGCTTGAAGAAATAAGAAAAACACGATTGGAAAAATTGGCGGCGTTGCGAAAAGCCGGTCTGGAGCCCTATCCGATTTCTGCGAGCGCCGATAGGCGCTCGCTGGCGGATGTCGCGGAAAATTTTTCTAAATATGAAAAAAAAGAAATTGTCATTGCCGGCCGTATTATGGCGATTCGTGGCCAAGGTGGTTTAATTTTTTTCACACTTCAAGACGGCTCGGGTAAATTTCAAGGTCTTTTAAAAAAAGATGAAAGCGGCGAAGCGCCGTTCCAGCTTTTTGCCGCCCTGGCCGACATTGGCGATTTTATTGAAGCTGGCGGGACGATTTTTGTTACCAAACGCGGCGGAAAAACATTGTTGGTAAAAAGTTGGCGAATATTATCTAAGAGTTTGCGTCCTCTACCGGAAAAATGGCACGGTCTTCAAGATACCGAAGCCCGCTATCGTCATCGCTATTTGGATTTGCTTTTGAATCCGGAATTAAAAACAATGTTCGCCCGCAAGGCTGCTTTTTGGTCGGCGACGCGGGAATTTTTACAACAACAGGGTTTTTTGGAAGTGGAAACGCCGACTTTAGAAATCACCACTGGTGGCGCCGAGGCCCGGCCGTTCAAAACTCATCATAATGATTTTGATTTAGATTTGTATTTGCGCATTTCGGTCGGCGAACTTTGGCAGAAGCGACTAATGGCCGCCGGTTTTGAGAAAACTTTTGAAATCGGCCGAGTTTATCGCAATGAAGGCACCAGCGCCGAGCACTTGCAGGAATTTACCAATATGGAATTTTATTGGGCCTATGCTGGCGCTAAGGAGGGGATGAAGCTTTGTCGCGAACTTTATATCGCTATCGCCAAAAAAGTTTATGGCAAAACAAAATTTGAAGCCCGCGGTTTTAAATTTGATTTGGCTGATGAATGGCCCGAAATTGATTATGCCGAAGAGATAAAAAAACAAATCGGTTTGGATATTACCAAGGCGTCGGATACGGAAATTAAAAATAAATTGAATGAACTTGGCATCGCTTACAAAGGCGAAAACCGCGAGCGACTTTTGGATACTTTGTGGAAACATTGCCGCAAAACCATCGCTGGCCCGGCGTTTCTGGTCGGTCATCCAAAAATTGTGGCGCCGCTTTCCAAATCCAATCCACAGGCGCCGGAAAAAACCGAAATGTTTCAACCGCTTATTGCCGGCAGTGAAGTCGGTCGCGGCTATTCGGAATTAAATGACCCATTGGAACAGAGAACGCGTTTTGACGAGCAGAAAAAACTTTTGGCGGCCGGTGATGAAGAGGCGATGATGCCGGACGAAGAATTTGTGGAAATGCTGGAATACGGCATGCCGCCGGCTTGCGGTTTTGGTTTCGGCGAACGGCTGTTCGCGATTTTAGAAGACAAACCGCTCCGCGAAACCCAGCTTTTTCCCCTGATGCGCTCAAAAATCTAGGAACGACAGAGAGAACAAATTTTAAAAATTCTAGGTGGGGGCGTGCCGCCCCGCCTTGGCGGGGTGGGGTTAAGGAATTTGTAAAATTTAGTTCTTGGAGTCGTTTTGTATTTTAAGGTATAGTGCGGTTATGAATCTTGGATTTTGGGGAAAATTGAAGAAAAAGGGAAAGCCGCTCATTTGCCAAGCGCCGATGGCTGATGTAACCGACGCGGCTTTTCGGCGAATGATTGCTAAATACAGCAAAGGTAAAAATGGCCGATTAGATGTAATGTGGACGGAATTTGTTTCGGCTGATGGCTTATGTTCAGCGGGAAAAAATAAATTGCTTCATCAATTGGTATTTTCCGAAAAAGAGCGGCCGATTGTCGCCCAACTTTTTGGCGCCAAATCGGAGACGATGCGCCGCGCCGCCGCCATCGTGGCGAAACTCGGTTTTGACGGTATAGACATCAATATGGGTTGTCCCGACCGGGCGGTGGAAAAACAGGGCGGCGGCGCGGCTTTAATAAAAAATCCACTTCTTGCTCGCGAGCTCGTTAGAGCGGCGAAAAAAGGCGCGGGAAAATTACCAGTGTCGGTAAAAACTCGTATTGGTTACAATAAGAATGAATTGGTTTCCTGGTTGCCAGCATTGCTAGCCGAAAAGCCGGCGGCAATAATTATTCACGCTCGGACGCGCAAAGAAATGTCCAATGTGCTGGCGCGTTGGGAACATATTCGTGAAGCGGTGGCACTGCGCGATAAAGTTGGTAGCCAGACTTTAATTATCGGTAATGGCGATGTCATTGATTTAACGGACGCCGAACGCAAAGTTAAAGAATCAGGCGCCGACGGGGCAATGCTCGGTCGGGCGTTTTTCGGTTGCCCGTGGCTGTTTTCTGATTCTTTAAGGCTAAACCTTAAATCTTCAGAAAGGTTTAGCCTTTCTTTGAAGATTCTACTGGAGCACGCCAAACTTTTTGACCAGCTTTTAGGTAAGCACAAATCATTCGCGGTGATGAAAAAACATTTCAAAGCCTATGTGAGTGGTTTCCCCGGCGCCAAAGAATTGCGAGTAAAATTAATGGCTACCAAAAATGTCGCCGAAGTAGAGAAAACTGTTTCGGATTTTTTGAATCATTCGGGTTAAACCACCTGATTGTTTTGTCGCGCTTAAACCAAGTCATTTGTCGTTTGGCGTAACGCCAAATTTCAGTGACAAGTTTTTCCACCATTTCGTTTTTAGAAATTTTGCCGCGCAAGAAACGAGAAAGATAACGATATTCCAAGCCCAGTTCCTCCATCCGTTTCCAGGACAAGCTGTTTTTGTGAAGATGTTTCGCTTCCGCGACCATACCGGTTTTAATTTGCGCGAGTAAGCGCGTGCGAATTTTTTCTTTCAATTTTTCTGGTGGCAAAGTCATGCCGATTTTGATTACTTGGGAGTTGAGCTCCCAAGTTGGATACACTAACTTGTTGCTATCGCTTAAAGTTAGTGTATGTTGCTTTTCTGCCAGATTTTTATGTTTATATAGATAGGATGCGATTTCAATCGCTCGAATCAGACGGCAGGGATTGTTCAGGTCGATTTTTTTTGCTTGCGCCGGGTTCAGTTTTTTCAAAATAGCGAAAAGTGCCGCCGCGGATTTTTTTAACAAACGAGCGCGCAGTTTTGGATTAGGTGGCGTTGATGACAAAGAAATTTCACCAAGCAAGGCGGAAATATAAAAACCGGTGCCGCCGCAAATTATTGGAGTTCGGCCGCGCGCCATTATGTCGGCAATCACGGCGCGCCCTAACCGCACAAAATCAGCAGCCGAAAATTGTTTATTGGGTTCAGCAACATCCAAAAGGTGATGCGGCACGCCTCGCATTTCTTTCTTGATAATTTTCCCAGTGCCGATATTCAAACCGCGATAAACCTGCCGCGAGTCGGCGGAAATTACCTCCCCGTTGAATTTTTTCGCCAGTCGCACCGCCAAAGCGCTTTTCCCCACTGCCGTCGGTCCGACAATCACTAATATTTGTTTTTTCATTAAAAATTAAAAAATGCCGGGAGAGAGAATCGAACTCTCATGGATTACTCCGCACGATTTTGAGTCGTGTGCGTCTACCAATTCCGCCATCCCGGCACTTGTTCGTCTAGTTTAAAAAAGTTTTCAACAAAAAGCAATTTGCCGCGATTTTTATCCGTGTTAGAATTTGAGTATTAAAGCTAATGAAGCTGTAAGCTAACGCAGCTAGTGAAGCTAATTTATTTATATGCCCTCGCAGTTTTTAAATAATTCAATTTTTTGGATTGAAGTGGACAAAATTCGTCCTAATCCTTTTCAGCCGCGAAAGGATTTTGACGAAGCGCGTATCAAAGATTTAGCCGATTCTATTCGGATGTATGGCGTGCTTCAGCCCTTGGTGGTGACTCGCCGCGAATCTTTGAAAGACGACGGCGGTTTGGCGGTGGAATACGAATTGATTTCTGGCGAGCGGCGTTTGCGAGCGTCCAAGTTGGCGGGTGTTCGAGAAGTGCCGGCGATTATTCGCAATGACAGCAACGACGCTCGGACCAAACTGGAATTGGCGATTATTGAAAATCTTCAGCGCGAAGATTTAAATGCTATTGATCGGGCGCGAGCATTCAAGCGGCTAGTGGATGAATTTGGCTTTAAACATCATCAAATTGGCACCAAAATTGGTAAGAGTCGCGAGTATGTTTCCAACTCCATGCGCATTTTGGCTTTGTCGGAAGAAATTCTTCAAGCTCTTAGCGAAGGTAAAATCAACGAGGGTCACACCCGGCCGCTACTGATGTTGATTGACCGGCCGGAAGAGCAGATGACCTTATTCAAAGAAATCATTTATAAGAAAATTAATGTTCGTGAAGCAGAAATGGTATCGCGACGCATTGCTTATGACCGAGCCCGCAAGCAAGTGCGAATGATTGATCCGGACATTATTGCTCTGGAAGAAAAGTTGGCGGTGTCGTTAGGCACCCGAGTAAAAATTCAACGCGGCGAGCAGGGCGGTAAAATTTCCATTGACTTTTTCACCGACGACGATTTGCGGATGATTTTGGCTTTGATGGAAACCAACAAAAAGAAACAGCCGACGGAAATGTTAGAAAAGTTTATTCAATCGCAAGAACCGTTGCAGGAAAATTTGGCGCCGATTGCCGTACTAGCAACGCCAGCCGAAACAGCGATTGTTGGGAACGAAATCGCGCCTGAAATTACTCCACCGCCGCCGGAACCAACCGAACCGCCCGACGACGACCTCTATTCCGTCCGAAATTTCACTATTTGAAGCACCAATTTGGTAAGGCGCAAAGAACAAATTTTAAAAATTCTAGGCGGGGGCGTGCCAAATTGCGAGTTCTGACGAGTAATTTGGGGTTAAGGAATTTTTAAAATTTAGTTCTTGGAGCCGCTTTTATATCTTACCAATCGCGTCCACCACATCGCGGATTTTTTTCTTGGCAAAATTAGTTTTGACGAAATTCAGCCACTTGGCGTTGGGGTGAGCGTTTTCTTTTACCAGAATTTCCACAATGTCGCCATTTTTAAGTTTGGTGTCAAGCGAAACCAATTTGCCGTTAATCTTGGCGCCGTTGGTGTGATTGCCGATATCGGAATGAATGGCAAAAGCGAAGTCAATCGGGCCAGCGTCGATTGGCAAGTCAACCACATCGCCTTTGGGAGTGAAAACAAAAACCCGATACTGAAAAAAATCCGCCTGCATGTTATCAAAATATTCGTCGTTGCCGCTTTTCAGCAGTTCCGTTTGAGAGTCGGCGATTTGCTTAATCCAGTCGGGCACTTCTTTGTTGTCTGTTGTCGCGCCGTTTTTCTTTTTGCCAATAAAGGGAATGAATTGAGCCAGCCAAAGCAAGCCGAGTGTTTTGTCGCCAACTTTTTTACCTTCTTTATAAGACAAATGGAAAGCGACGCCGTATTCGGCTTGACGGTGCATTTCTTCGGTCCGGATTTGCACTTCTACAATACCGCCGTCGCCGGTAAAAACCGTGGTGTGAATGCCTTTATAATTATTGGGTTTGGGAAAAGCAATGTAATCTTTGATTCGGCCGGGCAAGGGTCGCCAGTGGCCGTGAATGGCACCGAGCGCTTTGTAACAATCTTCCAACGATGGCACAATTACTCGCAAAGCCAAAATGTCATAAACATTTTCAATTTCCATATTTTTGCGTTGAAGTTTTTGCCACAAGCTGAAATAACTTTTGACGCGGGTGTCGGTGTGGATTTGAACTAAGCCGCTTTTTGCCAAAGTTTGTTTCATCGCTCGGCTGAATTTTTCCAATCGCTCGGCGTTTTCTTTTTCCCGTTGCTTCAGCAGGCCTTTGACCGTTTCGTATTCTTTGGGGAAAACATAAGGAAAGGCGAGATTTTCCAGTTCGCGATTAATTTTTCGCATTGACAGCCGATAAGCGAGCGGGGCGTAGATTTGCAAGGTTTCGGCGGCGATGCGCTCCTGCTTTTCTGATTTGACATATTGTAAAGTGCGCATATTGTGTAATCGGTCGGCCAGTTTGATGATGAGCACCCGCAAGTCCTGCGACATTGCCACAAAAAGTTTGCGCAAACTTTCAATGTGCCGTTCCGCGCCGTGGTAGCGCAGTTTGCCGAGCTTGGTAACGCCGTCAACCAAGAACAAAATTTCTTTGCCGAATTCTTTTTCCAAATCCTCCGGTTTGACGCCGGCGTCTTCCAAAGTGTCGTGAAGCAAACCGGCGGCAACGGAGACCGGCCCCATACCTTGCTCGGTTAAAATTTTGGCGGTTTCAAAACAATGATTGAAATACGGTTCGCCGGAAAATCTTTTTTGTCCACTATGTGCTTTTTCAGCGAACTGATAGGCTTTTTCCACCAGCGCCTTGTCGTTGTCCGAAATCTCACCAAGTAGAGAAATAAGTTGGTTTAGGTCTGCCATAAAAATAGCTTCGTTAGCTTGTAGCTTCAATATTCCCGAATCTTCTATTTCCCACATTATACCGCAATTATAAAAAGTCAATATACACTAAGTTTAAGCGATAGCTTTAAGTTAGTGTATGGGGAAGTATAAGGGTATTTCGCGAGATTCAGAATCTCACAGAAAATCTCACAGGAGCTAATTTTTACTTTTGAATACTCGTTTGGATTTTTTTGGTTCGGAAAGAATCTGGAGAGCGCGAGCGAGGGTGACGGTATAAACATCATCTGTTTTGAGCGAACGGAAGTCGCTGTCGCGGACAATGAAAGGACCGAACCGGCCGCGCGAAGCGGTGATTTCTTTGCCGGTTGAATCTTTACCCAGCAAGCGCGGTAAGGATAAAAATTTCAGGGCGTCCGCCAGAGTAACTTTGGTCGGGTCGGCGCCGCGCGGCAAGCTGGCGCGTTTTGGCTTGCCTTTGCCCTTTTCTGTTTTTCCTAACTGAACATATGGGCCAAATTTGCCGGACAAAAGTAACACCGGCAGGCCACTAGTTGGGTCAATTCCCAGCGGCGTGTCCTCTTGCTTTTTAACTTCTAAACCCTCCAAGGTCAGCGAACCGTCGCAAGCGGGGAATTTTTTACAAGAAAGAAAACGGCCGTTCTTGCCGAGTTTGATTTCCATTAGGCCGGCGCATTTCGGGCATTTAAATTTTGCGTCGGCTTCGCCTAGGTTAGTGGCTTTTTCCAATTTTTCTTTTTGCTTTACTTCTTGATGAAAAGGTTTGTAAAAATTACCCAGTACTTTTTCATACTCTTTTTTGCCTTCGGCGATAGCGTCCAAATTATCTTCCATTTCGGCGGTGAACGAATCGCTGATGTAAGTGGCAAAATGTTGTTCCAAAAACGAGCTGACCACATCACCGGTATCGGTTGGTTTTAACGAACGATTGATTTTTTCCGTATAGCCGCGTTTTTCCAAAGTGTCAATAATAGACGCGTAAGTGGACGGTCGGCCGATACCGCGTTTTTCCAATTCTTTGATGAGGCCGGCTTCGCTATAGCGCGGCGGCGGCTCGGTTTGTTTTTCTTCGGAAATAATTTCTTTGAGTTTCAGGGTTTCAGCTTTGGCAACTTTCGGCAATTCAATATCTTCGCCGGCGGAAGCCGGGTCGGCCAACAGCCAGCCTTTATATAAGGTGCGCGAACCGTTGGCGGTGAAAACGGGAATTGTTTTGTCGGAGGCGCCGGCGGTGATAGCGGTGCGGAGCAGGCGCGCGTCTTTCATTTGCGAAGCGAGGGTGCGGCGGTAAATAAGTTCGTAAAGTTTTTTCTCATCACCGCCATAGCCGGCAGTGGCGCGTTCAAAGTGGGTTGGGCGAATCGCTTCGTGAGCTTCTTGAGCGTTTTTAGATTTAGTCGCGTATTGACGGCCTTCGTGATGTTCAGCACCGTAGGTATTTTTTACGGCTTGGGCGATCGCGGCCAGCGCGGTGGCGGCCAAAGTTACGCTGTCCGTTCTCATATAAGTGATGAGGCCGGCTTCGTAAAGTTTTTGCGCCGCGCGCATGGTTCGCGAGGGCGAGAAACCCAAACGGCTGGAGGCGGTTTGCTGAATGGTGGAGGTGGTAAATGGAGCGCGCGGCGCGCGGCGCGTTTCGGTTTCGGTTACATCAGCCACTGTCCATAATGATTTTTTTGCGACGGAGAGAATTCGTTCGGTTTCCACTGCGGTTCTCGGTTCAATTGAACAACTGGTGCGGAAATCGCCGGCTTTCGCGTTAAAATCGGCGAAGATTCGCCAGAAAGTTTCCGGCTTGAACGCTTTAATCTCGCGTTCGCGTTCCATCAGAATCCGTAGGGCGGGTGATTGGACGCGGCCGGCGGATAAACCATAGCGCACTTTTTTCCAAATCAAACCCGACAGGTCATAGCCGACCAAACGGTCCAGGACGCGCCGCGCCTCCTGGGCGCGGCGCAAATTTTGGTCAATCGCTCGCGGGTGCGCCAGCGCTTCTTCAATGGCATCTTTGGTAATCTCATGGTAGGTAATTCTCTTAATTTTGGAACTGCCCAAATTATCTTTGATAATTTGGGCTAGGTGCCAAGCAATCGCTTCACCTTCACGGTCGGGGTCGGTGGCGATAATGATTTCATCGGCTTGCTGGGCGGCGGCGGCGATTTCCGCCACCACTTTTTCTTTGCCCTTGGCAATTTCGTAATGGGGAATAAAACCGCCATCAATGTCCACGGCGTTTTTATTGGATTTCGGCAAATCACGCACATGACCAATGGAAGCGCGCACCGAAAAATCATGGCCGAGATATTTCCCGATGGTCTTCGCCTTCGCCGGCGATTCCACAATCAGCAATTTCATACCATTTAGTATTACACAGAATTTGAAAGCTTGGCAAATTTAAGAAAATTTTTAAGGGAGCGATTGTAGTTTTCGCCCCCTTAGTGTTCGTCGGGTTCATATTGTTTCGGATTTTCCCTTATCATAACTTCCCCTCCTTCGGTTTTGATGTCTACTAGTTGCAGTGGCGAATCGTGAAGTCCGACAATAACACCTCTTGTTTCGGCGCCGATTCGTTTGACCCGTTGCCCTTTTAGGCAGTTGGTCCATTTCATTATTATCACCGCCTTTCTAATTCAATTATAGATTTTCTTAGTTGCAAGTCAATGTGATATAATTTTGCTATGTCACTTTTATCTTTTCTAAAAAGAAAAAACGAACAGAGCTATCTGCTGTTTGATATCGGTAGCGGTAGCGTCGGCGGTGGGGTGGTGACTTTTGACGACGGCAAACCGAAAATCATTTATACCAATCGTGAGCAATTTTCTTTTGAGCGGGAAATCAATCAAAAAAAGTTGTTTGCCAATATGGCGAAGGCTTTAGAAAAATCAGCGAGCGACATCCAGAAAAATGGAATGTCGCACCTGACTTTTACCACTTTCGGCGCTCGCCGCGTCAAAAATGTTTTTTGTGTTTTGTCGGCGCCCTGGTGTTTGTCGCGAACAAGAATTTTGAAAGTGAGAAAAGATGAGCCGTTCACCATTACCCCCAACTTTTTGGAACGAATTGCTGAAGCCGAGGAATTGGAATTTGATAAAGACGCGCCCAAGATTGGCGACGGCCTTTACGAAGGCAAAGCTAAATTAAGCGCCATAGAGAAAAAAATAATAAAGATTCGGCTCAACGGCTACGAGTTGCGTTTACCGATTTTCAAAAAAGCCACTAACTTGGAACTCTCGTTGTTTATCAGCGTTACTACGGAAGAAATTAAAGAGGCGATTGAAAAAGCCATCGCCAAAATTTTTGGTCATCAACAACATCTTGAATTTAATTCTTTTGTCCTGACTTCTTTTACTGCTCTGCGTGATTCTTTTCCGAATAAACACGATTTCATTTTTATGGATATCAGCGGTGAAGCGACTGAACTGGCTTTTGTTCGTCGGCAAATTATTTTGGAAACAGCGTCTTTTCCTTACGGCCGCAACACTTTAATTCGGCGCTTGGCGCAAATTTTAAAAACCGAACCGGCCTTGGCGGAATCATCCTTGGCGCTTCGCTTGAATGGCAAGACCGAAGAAGCGCTTAAAATTGCCGGTGATGAATGGTTGAAGTTTTTGGATGCGGCAATCGCTGATTTCGCTAAAGATGATTTTGTGCCGGTTAAAGTTTTTTTAACCGCCGACCCGGATGTTAGGAAATATTTTGAAGAATTAATCGGTCGGCAAATCATCAGCCAATTCAGTTTGGAAGGCGATAAATTATCGGCTATTTCTCTAGACGAAAATGTTTTGAAAAATTATTACCGCGCCAGTGGTCACGCCGAAATTGACCCATTCATTTTAATTGAAACATTATTCTTGCGCCGTCTCGCCCAAAATTCCCAGTTTTAATTTATTAAGTTATCAACAATTGCGTATTAGGAAAGGAGTGGTAAAATAAGCTTATGCCGAAACAAATGCCTCAAGATGTGGTGCCGCCCGGCCGCCGTTCAATTCGCCGGATTCCTTTGTCGTTCAGTCGCAAGAGCACCGAAAAAGAAATTGACACCGAACAAATTTTCAAAAAACGCGGTACGAAGCGCAATTGGAAACTTGGCATCTGGCTGGTGGCGGTCGGCGCGGTTTTATTTTTGTTGGTAGCCGCCGCTTTTGTTTTTACCGGCGCGACGGTAACCATTGAGCCGCGCCAAAAAATTGTTAATGTGGATATTGAAGCGGTGGCTAAAAATCCTAGTGAACTAACTTACGAAACAATTGCGGTCGGCGGCGCCAAGACCGTTTATCTCCAAGCCACCGGTGAATCAAAAGTAGAAAAAAAAGCCTCGGGCGCGATCGTTATTTACAACAATTACAGCAGTTCGCCTCAACGATTGATAAAAAATACTAGATTTGAAACGCCGACCGGTTTGATTTATCGGATTGAAAAATCAATTGTGGTGCCCGGTACGCGGCTAGAAAATGGCAAAACAATTCCTGGTAGTTTAGAAACGACCATATTCGCTGATTTACCCGGCCCCGATTACAATATCAGCTTGACCGATTTTACCGTGCCGGGCTTCAAGGGCACGCCGCGTTATGAAGGTTTTTACGCTCGTTCTAAAACGCCGATGGCTGGCGGTTTTATCGGCAAGGTGCCAACGGCTTCGGAAGATAAAATGAACGAGGCTTATGCCAGTGCTGAAAAGGAATTGAAGCAGGAATCAGCGCAAAAAATCAGTAGCCAAAAGCCCGACACTTTTGTCTGGTATCCGTCGGCGCTATTATTCGAATCGGTGAGACAACTGCCGACGGCGGCTGCCGGTTCAATGATTGCTCTTACCGTCAACGCCACTTCTACCGCCGTAGTGTTTTCCAAATCAATTCTTAGTCGTTATATCGCCGCGCATTCAACAACGGATTATGATAAAGAACCAGTGCTGGCGGATGAACTTAGTGATTTGATTTTCACGCCGAGGTTTGACGCTAAAGCCGGTGTCGGCGATTCCTTGCCGTTTTCCTTGAAAGGTCAAGCGAAATTAATTTGGCAATTTGACGCCACTAAACTTAAAAGCGACCTAGCGGGCAAAAGTAAAAAAGAAATTTCATCAATTATCGCTGTTTATCGCGGTATCGTTCGAACCAGCGTCGTCATCCGGCCTTTCTGGGAAAGCCAATTCCCAAATAATCCGGCAAAAATCAAGATTAACATTGTATTGACTTCAAATTAGCCATTTGCTACAATGCTTTTGTTCTCAAGTTTTAATGGAAAAATCAAAGGATAAAGAGGTATACGCATTCGGGATAGTCACCGAGGCGTTGCCCAACACGCTATTTAGGGTTGAATTAGAACCGAACAGCAAGATGATAATCGCTTATCTGGCCGGCAAGATGCGGCTCCATCGCATCAGGGTCTTGGTTGGCGATAAAGTCAAAGTCGTCGTTGATAATTACGGCGAAAAAGGACGAATTGTTCAACGGCTCTAGCTCTGGCGTTTTTTTAGTTTTTAATTATACGCTTTTTGTATGCGGGTTAAGGCTTCAGTTAAAAAAATATGTCCGAAGTGCAAAGTGGTTAGGCGCCAAGGTCACCTTTATGTTATTTGCTCGGCCAATCCGAGACATAAGCAACGGCAAGGTTAAAAATCAATATGCGCATTTTGGGTATAACATTGCCGGAAAATAAGCGAATGGAAATTGCCTTAACAGCGCTTTATGGTGTTGGTCGGCCACGAGCGCGACATATTTTGAAAAGCGCCGATGTTGATTTTGGCAAAAAAGCTTCGGCCATTACCGAAACAGAAGAAAATGCCATCAGAAAAATTGTGGAAAAGCTCCAGATTGAAGGCGATTTAAAAAGAGCCACCGCTAGCAATATCAAGCGTTTGAAAGATATAAAATGTTACCGAGGCTCGCGTCATTTGAGAGGTTTGCCAGTTCGCGGTCAACGCACCAAAACCAATTCTCGTACTCGTCGCGGCAATGTTCGCAAGACGATGGGCACGGGGAGAAAGAAAGTGGAAAAAACATAATCATATGGGTAAAAAACGAATTGTAAAAACTGAAGAAAAATCTACCCCGACGGCCGTCGGGACGGCAAAAGCATCAGCCGCTAAGAAAAAAATCGAGCGCGGTGTTTTGCATATTCAATCAACTTACAACAATACTATGCTTATTTTAACCGACGAAGCCGGCAACGCCGTGTTCTCTTCTTCCAGCGGCGCCCTAGGTTTTAAAGGCGCCAAAAAAGGCACGCCGTTTGCCGCCGCTAAAGTCGGCGAGGTGATTGGTGAAAAAGCTAAAACCGCCGGCGTTAAGGAAGTTACAGTGATTGTTAAAGGTGTCGGCGCTGGTCGGGAATCAGCCATTCGCGGTTTTATTTCCAAGGGCATCGGCTTGCTTAAAATAAAAGATATTACGCCGGTGCCGCACAATGGCCCAAGACCACCTAAACCTCGGAGGGTTTAGTTTTTAATTTTTATGATTCGCCATCCTAGATACAAAATTGGTCGGAGATTAGGTTCAATCGTCTACGAAAAATGTCAGACGCCTAAATTTGCTTTGGCTAAAGAACGAGGTGGCGCTAAAGATAAGCGACCGCGCGGCAAAAGTGAATTCGGGGTTGTTCTTTTGGAAAAACAGCGAGCGCGGTTGATGTATGGCGTGCCCGAACGACAGTTCAAACGGTATGTGCGAGAGATTATCAGAGAGGGCGGCGCTAATCAGGGTGAAATGCTCTATAAAAAGTTGGAAGCTCGGATTGACAATACTGTGTTTCGGCTCGGTTTGGCGCCGACGCGCGCCGCCTCTCGCCAAATGGTTTCCCACGGCCATATTTTGGTGAATGGCGTCAAGGTAACGATTCCTTCTCAAGCAATTGAAGAAGGCGATATGATTGGTATTCGCGCTAGCAGTTTAAATAGGAAGATTTTTGCCGAATTAGAAAATAAATTTAAGGAAGTTCAGGCGCCGAGTTGGTTGAAACTTGATGTCAACAAAAAGGAAGCCAAAGCCGTCGGTTTGCCTCGACTAGACCAAGGAGCGCCGCTCCTCAATTGGAGCGGTATTCTGGATTTTTACAAGCGCTAATTTTATTAAAAATTTATCAGCTAATTTTATTATTATGGACCAAAGCATAGTTTTGCCTTCTAAACCGAGAATCGTTCGTGAAAAAGATAATCTTGGTGTTTATGAAATAGACGGCTTATATCCAGGTTATGGTCATACGCTCGGCAATTCTTTGCGGCGGATAATTCTTTCTTCTTTGCCCGGGGCGGCAATTACTTCGGTTAAGATTGAAGGGGTGTCCCATGAATTTTCTACTATAGATGGAATCAAAGAAGATGTGGTAACGATTATTCTTTTGCTCAAGAAAGTTCGGATGAAAATTAACGGCGAAGAGGCGCAATCCTTGGAGCTTAAAATCAAAGGTCCTAAGGAAGTGTCGGCGGCTGATATCCAGGCGCCCGGTCAAGTGGAAATTTTGAATCCTGAACAGCATTTAATGTCCATTACCGGCAAGACCGAAGTTCAATTAGAAATTACCGTGGAACAAGGTCTTGGTTATGTGCCAAAAGAGGCGCTCCAAAAAGAACGGGTGGAAATTGGCGCGATTGCCGTTGACGCCGCTTTTACCCCGATTCGGCGAGTCAATTACGAAGTGGAAAATATGCGAGTTGGCAATCGAACTGATTTCAATCGTTTGCGGGTTATCATTGAAACCGACGGCTCGTTAAAACCGGCGGAGGCATTGTCGCGCTCAATTGAAATAATGATTAACCAACTCAAGGCGGTGGTTGGTTTTAAGGAAGAAGAATCAATCGCGTTGGAAAAAATTAAGACAGTGGAAGATAAGCCGACGGAAGAAAAGAAAAACAGAATAATTTTGGACCCGGAATTGCTGAAGACGAGAATTGAATCACTTTCTTTGTCTCATAGAACCATTAATGCTTTGACCAACGGCAACATCCGCACTTTGGGCGGTTTGGCGCGGAAGAAGGAAGAAGACCTTTTGGATATTGACGGTTTAGGGAGTAAGGGCGTGCAAGAAATTCGGAAGCTTTTGAATAGTTACGGTATTGTTTTGAAATAAAAAAATGAGACACCATCGAGCTAACAGAAAATTCGGCCGCGAAAAAAATCAAAGAAACGCTTTGCTGATTTCTTTGGCGAGCAATTTAATTCAACAAGGTAAAATTAAAACCACCGAAGCCAAAGCCAAGGAAGTCAGGCCCTTTGTGGAAAAATTGCTGTCTAAAGCGCGGCTCGGCACTCTTGCCTCTTTCCGTTTGGTGGCGGCGCGATTGCGCAGCGCGGAAACGGCGAAAATTTTAGCGGAAAAAATCGCGCCAAAGTTTAAAAATCGGCCGGGTGGTTACACTCGAATTACCAAGTTGCCGCGGCGCGCTGGCGACGCTAGCCCGATGGCGATTATTGAATTTGTTGAAACTTTGAGCTAATATGCCTAACTCTATGAAAAATTGGACAATTGACGCTACCAGCAGAGTTTTGGGTAGAGTGGCCAGTGAAGCGGCTTATATTTTGATGGGTAAAAATGAGCCGGATTATGAACCAAATGCCGAGGGGAAAACGATTGTCACTGTTACCAACGCCAGTAAAATAAAAGTGACGGAGAAAAAACTTTCGCAAAAAATGTATGAGAGTTATTCCGGTTACCCGGGCGGTTTGAAATTTTTATCGCTTAAAGAAGTAGTGGCGCGGAAAGGTTTTAGCGAAGCTTTGCGGTTGGCGGTCTACGGAATGTTGCCAGGCAATAAATTGCGGCCATTGAGAATAAAACGACTTAAAATTTCTGAATAAAATAAAATGGAAGAAAAAGAACTAAAGAATAAAATGTTAGCGGGCGGCAGATATTTGGAAGCGGTTGGCCGACGCAAGACCTCAGTCGCCAGGGTGCGTTTATTTGCTAGCAAAACAACGACGATGATTGTCAATGAAAAACCGTTGGCGAAATATTTTCCGACTAAAGAATTACAAGACATTCCCGTAGAGCCGCTTAAAGAATTAAAACTCTCTGACCATTTTGGAATTTCGGTGAAAGTCAAAGGCGGCGGTTCACATTCTCAAGCCGAAGCGATTCGGCACGGTTTGGCACGGACGTTAGTGGCTTATGATGTTGATTGGCGCAAAGCACTCAAGCCCGCCGGTTTCCTGAAACGCGACCCGCGCGCCAAAGAACGCCGCAAATTCGGCTTGAAGAAAGCCCGTAAAGCGCCGCAATGGAGTAAGAGATAATTTTTTGCTACAATTGTTTTATGGACGAAAACCTAGATGATTCCGTGGTCGCTGAAGAAGCGACGGCGGAAACTATAAAAAAGTTGCGTGAAAAGCTTAAGGCAACGCAGAAGGAACGCGATGAATATCTTACCGGTTGGCAGAGAGCCAAAGCCGATTTGATTAACGCGCGTCAACGGGACGAAACGGACAAAAAAGAATTTGTTAAGTTTGCCAATGAGCGGCTGATTGACGGCTTGATTCCGGTTCTGGACAGTTTTGAATTGGCTTTCAATAATAAAGAAAGCTGGGAAAAAGCCGATAAAAATTGGCGCGCTGGCGTGGAATTTATTTATAATCAATTGAAGAAAACACTGGCCGATGTCGGTTTGGAAGAAATTAATCCATTAGGTGAAAAGTTTGACCCGCTGCGTGATGAAGCCGCCGCTTATGAATCGGTTGCCGCTGAAAGCGATGAACATAAGATTTTAGCAGTGAGCCAAAAGGGTTACTTACTGAACGGCCGGCCAATGCGCCCGCCGAAAGTGAAAGTCGGAGAAATTCAAAAATAAAATGCTAACGCCATATTTAAATTCACAATTTATAGAAAAAATTTTGACCGATCGCTATGGCCGGCAATTTCGTTGTTTGTTTTTGGTGGCGTTGGTGGATGGGGAAGTCAAAGGCAGATTGGTTTCTGCCCGACCGATTTTTACGGATGTTACAGATGTCAGACATCCGTCATGTGACGGATGTCTGACATCCAAGAGATTCTTTTTGCCAATCATTCGCTCGCCCAAGAAAATTTTTACTGAGCGTGTTTGGTTACCTATTGTCAGTTATTTTGCCCTCAAAGATTTTTCTTTCGTTACTAGCCAAATGACTCGCGCCCCCAGCTCTCTCTAAATTCTTCTTGCGCTATCTTTTGCTATCGCAGAAAATAGTGCGTTTATTTTTAATTTACAATTTATATGAGTAAAATTATAGGTATAGATTTAGGTACAACTTTCTCCGCCGTGGCGATGATGGAAGCCGGCACGCCGAGAGTTCTTGAAAACGCGGAAGGTCAGCGGACGACACCGTCCATTGTGGCGCAAAGCAAAACCGGCGAGCGACTGGTAGGACTTCTTGCTAAACGGCAGGCAGTCACCAACCCGAAAAATACAATCTTTCAAATTAAACGCTTTATGGGTCATACCTATGATGAGACTGATGTTCAAAAGGATGCCAAGAATGTGTCATTTGAAACGCGCAAAGGTGCAAGCGGCGGAGTAGAAGTAAAAATGAACGATAAATGGCTGCGGCCCGAAGAGGTGTCGGCCATGATACTCACCAAACTAAAGAATGATGCTGAAGCGCGGCTTGGCGAAAAAATCACCGAAGCGGTCATTACCGTGCCGGCTTACTTCAACGACAGTCAGCGCCAGGCGACCAAAGACGCCGGAAAAATCGCTGGTCTTGATGTAAAAAGAATTATTAACGAGCCGACCGCGGCCGCTTTGGCTTACGGCTTCAACAAAAAGAAAGACGAAAAAATCGCGGTTTTTGACTTCGGCGGCGGCACTTTTGACATTTCTATTTTGGAGGTGGGTGATGATGTGATAGAAGTCAAATCAACCGATGGCGACTCACACCTCGGTGGCCGCGACATTGACTACACAATCGTCAATTGGCTTGCCGAGACCTTCAAGAAGGAAAACGGCATTGATTTAAAGAAAGACCCACTGGCTCTCCAACGACTTGATGAGGCGGCCGAGAAAGCCAAAATTGAGCTCTCAACGGCAATGCAGACCGAAATAAATATTCCTTTTATTACCTCCGGCACCGACGGGCCGAAACATCTTCTTGTCACTATGACCCGCGCCAGGCTTGAGGAATTAACGAGGGAATTTATTGACCGAGCTATGACTATCACCAAACGAGCAATGGAGGCCAGTCCGTTTAAGGTTGGCGAAATAAACGAAGTGGTGTTGGTCGGCGGTCAAACGAGAATGCCAGCGATTCAAGAATCGGTCAAAAAGTTTTTTGGCAAAGAACCACACATAGGTGTCAATCCGGATGAAGTGGTGGCAGTGGGCGCGGCGATTCAGGGCGGAATTCTCGCGGGTGATGTGAAAGATGTTTTACTTCTTGATGTCATTCCGCTAGCGCTTGGCATTGAAACCTTAGGAGGGGTGGCGACTAAATTGATTGAGAAAAACACGACGGTGCCGACGGCGCGAACACAGGTGTTTTCTACGGCCGCCGATAATCAAACTTCGGTGGAAATTCACATAACCCAAGGCGAACGGGCGATGGCGGCGGATAATAAGTCGCTCGGAAGATTTATTTTGGACGGTATACCGCCATCACTGCGCGGTATGCCTCAGGTGGAGGTAACATTTGATGTGGACGCTAACGGGATTCTAAATGTTACGGCAAAAGATAAAGCGACCGGTAAAGCTAATTCCATTAAAATTACCGCTAGTTCCGGCTTGTCCAAAGAAGAAGTGGAAAAGATGAAAAAAGAAGCGGCAGCGCACGAAGCGGATGACAAAGTAAAAAAAGAAGGAGTGGAAGCCAAGAATATCGCTGAACAACTAGTCTACACTTCCGAAAAAGCTCTCAAGGACGCTGGTGATAAAGTGCCGGCTGAACTGCGAAAGGCGATTGAAGACAAAATTTCCGATTTGAAGAGAGCTAAAGACGGCAGCGACTTAGCGGCTATTAAAACAGCTTCAGAAGCATTGTCGGTGGAAATTCAAAAGATAGGGCAATACATGCAGCAGAACCAACAACCAAAGAAAGATAATAGCGGTGAGGGAAATGTAAAGGATGCGGAGTTTAAGGAAAAGAAATAATATTCAGACAATCAAGATTCATATCTGCGATTTCCTTTCCTGAACCACTCTCTTCGCACTCTGCGGTGGCAAAGAACCGTTTTTCTGATTTGCAGAATAACAAATGAATGATATGATGTCAAGGTGTTAAAAGATTTTGCGTTCGGATATAATTTAACTATCAACTAAACATATGGCTTCACTGGCAATTACAATTAAACCCGGAACACGAAGACAAAAGTTTGTCGTAGAATTAAACGCGGTCCGGCTTGAACGGCTGGCGGCCGGTTTAGGTTTTTTCAGCGACGATTTTTTGAGAAGTTTAGCGCGTGCTGAGAGTGATTATCGTAGTGGCAGAACTCGCCGGATAAAATCGTTAGCTCAATTGAGAATGTCTTAATGCAGTTCAATGGAAATTATTACAACCAGAGAGTTTGAAGATCGTTATGTCAGATTGCCAATCATCATTCAAAAACGAGCTGAGAAGCAGGAACGATTGTTCTGCCACAATCCATTTTATCCGTCGCTCAATACAGAGAAGCTGGAACCGAAGTCAAAAAATGTTTGGAGTTTCCGTGTAGACAAGAGTTATCGGATCATTTTTAGATTTGTTGATAGTAAAACTGTTTTATTTTTAACTATCGGTCGACACGATTGGGTGTATAGATTGAAATTTTGAAACATGGCCAAAGATTATTACGAAACATTGGGGGTGGCGCGGAATGCCAACAAAGACGAAATAAAAAAAGCGTTCCGGAATTTGGCGCACAAATTTCACCCAGATAAAAAAGGTGGCGACGAGAAAAAATTTAAGGAAGCCAACGAGGCCTATTCGGTTTTATCTGACGACCGGAAGCGCTCCGAATATGATTCTTATGGCCGGGTCTTTTCCGGCGGAGGTCCCTCAACTGGTTCGGGGCAAGCGGGTTTCGACGGCTTCGATTTTTCCAATTTTACCGGCGAAGGTTTTGGTAATGCCAATTTCGATTTCGGCGACATCAATCTCGGCGATATGTTCAGTGATTTTTTTGGTCGTTCAACTGGCGAACGGCATCGCCAGCGCGGTCATGATATTTCCATTGATTTGGAAATTCTTTTTGAGGAGTCAATTTTTGGCGTGGAGCGCAAGATTTTTATCACTAAAGCTGGTATTTGCGATGTTTGCCGAGGCAATGGCGCCAAACCGGGGGTTGGCGAGAAAACTTGTTCGGCTTGCAACGGTAAAGGTAAACTTCATGAGACCAAACGGTCTTTTCTCGGCAGTTTTACCAGCGTTCGGACTTGCGGCACTTGCCGCGGCGCGGGCAAAGTGCCGGAAGAAAAGTGCCCACAGTGTCGCGGTTTGGGCGTGCTTAGAAAAGAATCGGAAATTATCGTTAATATTCCAGTCGGTATTAGCGACGGTGAAGTAATTCGTCTAGCCGGCGCCGGCGAGGCCGTCGCCAGTGGCGCGCCCGGCGACCTTTACGCCAAAATTTATGTTAAAAAACATTCGTTGTTCCATAAAGAAGGCAGTAATTTGGTGATCGATTTGAAAATTAAATTAACGACGGCATTGCTCGGCGGCGAATATAATTTAAAGACTTTGGACGGCGACATTGTCGTTAAAGTGCCGGTTGGTGTTTCTTTCGGCGAAATCTTGCGGGTGCGCGGCAAGGGTGTGCCGCTCGGTCGCGGCGGTAAGCGCGGCGACTTGCTCATTCGGGTAAAGATTGAATTGCCAGCGCATCTTTCCAAAGACGCGGCCGAGTTGGTTGAAAAACTAAAAGAAAAAGGGATTTAAAATTATACACTTATAATTCACTATAGGAAAAAATAGGAAATTTATTGGCGATGGTATATAATCGGCTTATGAATACCTTAATAATACAAAAAAAGGAGCAAGATTTTGAAACTATTATGAAAAAAGCCCGTCAAGTGTTGTTTGAGCTTGAGATTTTGCGTTCCGAGTGGGAGATTAAAAATGGTTTGGGAAAAGTTTATCCATCGGTGAAAGCTTTAATCAAAGATATGAAAGCCAAAATGGCGAAATGAAATGCGCCAGCTAATTACCTCACCAGCATTTGAGAAAATGCTCCAACAATTTCTTAGGAAAAATTCTAAGTTGGAGCAGAAATTAGCTAAGATTTTGGATGTTCTAAAAAGAGACCCTTTTCACCCATCGTTAAAAACTCACAAACTTCATGGCGAGCTTTCAAGATTTTACGCCTGCAGTATAAATCTTGTCTACAGGATTGTTTTTTCTGCTGATAATGAGGTGGTGGTTTTGTATGGTATTGGCTCTCACGATGAAGTTTATTAAATCAAATTAAAATGAACTGGTTTTATTACCTTGCCCC
>ERZ1292629.845-Hain-H43-01um-R1-845-length-33307-cov-23_pt1 | contig 33307 bp, 41 predicted proteins | sample MGYA00564399_ERZ1292629 | MGnify/ENA primary metagenome ERZ1292629 (study PRJEB36523, sample SAMEA6512636) | groundwater metagenome | collected 2019-01-08 | study: AquaDiva: Metagenomics assemblies of 32 groundwater samples
GCAAGTGGGGGAGAAAAAAGGTGAGAATTTTGTTTTTTCTTGCATAGATAATTTTTTAAAAGATTCTGATTTGGTGGTGGGAAATTTGGAAGGACCTATTACTGATAGCCCATCGATAAGTATGGGAAGTGCAATAGAAAGTCCGGAAAATTATACTTTTACATTTCCACCTACCACGGCAAAACTTTTAGCCAAAAATAATATAAAGTTAGTGAATTTAGGCAATAATCACATGCTCAACTTGTCGCGCGATGGCCTTTTGCAGACTAAGAAGTACTTGGAAGAGGCAGGAGTAAAATATTTTGGTGACCCCGATTCGGTTGAAGAAGATAAAGTAGCTCGGATGGAACTCGGGGGTTTGCCCGTTTCGTTTGTAAATTGGAGCGATTGGAATTCGGATAATACGGACATAACTGCGGCGCAGATAAAAAAAGAAACTGAGTCGGGGCGAAAAGTGTTTGTCTATGCGCATTGGGGAGAGGAATATGTACTGCCACCTGAGCGGGTCAGGAGACTGGCACATTCATTTGTTGATGTTGGGGCAGAAATAGTCATCGGTTCGCATCCGCACATCGTGCAAGAAAAAGAGATATACAAAAATAAAATTATCTATTATTCATTGGGTAATTTTATTTTTGACCAATATTGGAACAAAGAAGTTTCTACTGGATTAGTTTTAGAATTGGATATTAAAGGTGATAATATAAAAATAATTGAGCACAAAGTTTCTCTTAATCGTGATGGTAGAACTTGCCTAGTTAAATAAAACAGAATGGCCCTCACCACGGGGTGAGGGCCGAAAGAGCTACTTGACGAACTGAACGCCAAGCCGGATGGTCGGTTGCGTGCCGATCATCCAGAACTCTGACACAAATTGCGTGCGCGGAATTCTCGGATGGCGGAGAATGAGCTGTGGCTCACCGGCAGCGGCTCGAGGGCCGGGCCGGAAGCGCATAAACCCTTCGCTGGAAAGTTTCCAACCGCCGAGTAACGATGCCTCCCTGGAAACCCACGACAGGTACCACTCCCTATAATGCGTGGGGCCGCGGATACGCCACAACGAGCCGGCTACCACCGATTTAACAATCTTGGCGGTCTTATGCGGAAAGCCGGGAATCTTTACCAGATTGACCCGAGGGCCGACCTGAATAAAGCTTCCTCCTGCGATTGTTCCGCCGGACTCGAGTGTGAACATCGCGCCGCCCGACTTAGCATGGGCGAAATTCAGCGAATGGTTTGTGAAAAACTGACCCTTTCGTTCGCCAGCTTCCACGAAACCAAAGCCAGACAAAGTGAATCCTTTCGGTAACGCATGTGAATGCGAATACCAAGGAGAAACCATCAGCCCGGCGTCGATGCCAGAAGTCTGGGGGTACACCTCCAAGCCGTAGCCGAAAGTGTGCGACCCGCCTTTCCTCTGATTCTGCTTCGTCTCACTCTTGCCAGACTTACTGGGTTGAGCTTTAACGAGCGGGACCAATGGGCCAACTCCTACAAACGCCATCGCTATAGACGCTAGTTGGGCCACAAAATGAATCGCGGACTTCAACTGCTCTTTGCGGCGAATATCTCCGGGGTAGAAAGCTAACCCCAACGGCCAGAAAATTGATGCTGGCAGTAATCGCCAGATTTCCGGCCAGACCAAGAGGTCCCGAACCATCAAGCGCACTACGAAAACCAGAAACATCACCGGAACGCTCCAGAGATAACCCAGAACGAACTTCTTCAAAGCGTCGGTCTCAATGCTTGAAACATCAAACCGGTGCTCCGAATACGAATTTTCCGGTCTAGCGGCGATCATGACATCATTGCCGAACTTCTGAAGGAAGTTGAAGTTGACCATCGAGGTCGGAGACCCCATAGTCAGCGATCCTAAACGACTCTTCATTTCCTCTTTAGCCGAGAAATCATCTGAATCTGTTTCGACAAGCCGAAACAGCGCATCTTCAAGCATGCGCTTCCGATTCAGATACTCCCAGTAAGAACCAGGAGTGTTTGGCAGGACTACTTTTTCGGGTTTGCCCCACTTTTCCTCCCTGTCTCTAACCCACACATATTCCGTGCGGACTTTTTCCATGGAGTAGTTAGGGGACATTTGGATTCTGGCCGCAGTGTCAAGTGCGTTACCACGTCTAACCTCCTTCAACCACGGTATGAAAGCCGTGATCAACAAGAGAAAGAGCGGTATGTACCACTTTCTCATAACCTGTACCTTTCTAGAGTCAAGTCAAAGAACGATCAGGACTCTACTGTAATTATAGCATTTATGTAATACAAAGTCAATATAAAAAATAGTATCAAAATTTGTGGAGTCAGTCGGGATGTCTGACAAACTTTAGTGGGGAAAATATAAAATGTTTTGTCATTTCTGAATCGGAAATTTATTTTGTTGCCAAACAAAAGCGACTCTGCCGTGATTGTGGCAGAGCCGCTTTGTGATATCAGAATTTATTATCTACTGGCAAGCTGAGATCGCAGGATGGAGACTTGTTTTTCTAGGAGGCCTATTAACTGAACCTGGAGATTCTTAAGTCTCTGAGCCAAGGTTATATTCAGTTCCGTCTGCAGCATAGCTACCTTTTTATTAAGCAAGACAATCAATTCTTTCTGCAGAGCGTTCATCTGTAATTCAAGAGAAGCCGTGTTTTGTGTGTTTGTAGTATTGCTGTACTGGGCGTAGACCTTATCAGAAGGCAAAAATACCACAGAGAACACCAACATAATTGCTAAAAACAAAACTGTAAGATTTTTCATAAGCTATTGGGTTAAAATTGCCTATAAAATCGACCTCACAATATTAAGACGTTTAACATTCTCCAATCTTGCGTTGTTTTGGGGATTTAATAGTATCTTTTCTAGATTGCTCCTTGGTAGCTCAATGGTAGAGTAACGGGCTGTTAACCCGGTGGTTCTGGGTTCGAGTCCCAGCCAAGGAGCCAACCCATTTTGGGTTGTTGCAGAAGAAGTATGACCTGTTCACGAGAACAGGTTTTCGTTTATATAAAATAAAATTGTGGAGAAGGGGGCATTGAAGCCCCGTGCAAACAAGTTTTGATAATGTTTCTACGCGATGTATTCAACTTTAATTCGCTGGGTAGCGAAGATTTGGCAATTATTCTGTGAAGCTGAAGAAAAAAATAATCACCTAGTTTCTTAGTTTCAAATATGGAGCGAAACATTTTCCATATTCTGAGCCCGATTTATTACAATCATTCTTCCCTCCGGACGAAAGAAAGATGACCGTCGATTAGTCAGCCATTTTATGTTCTGACATAAGCGAAAGCAAAATCGTTGACTCCATAATATGGAGAAACAACAGACTTGGCTTGTGCAAGAATGTTTTTAGCATTTATGCGTTGGAAACTTTTTAAGAGTTTTTCCAGCTCTACCGCGCGCATTGTCAAAGAATCTCATCTGTCTAAACCTGTCATCCCCTCGAAATTTGTCTGCGAGCGCAGCGAGTAGCTACAAATTTCAGACCCCGCGAAGCTCCGATGCAATCGGAGCGAAGTGGGGGCAGACAAACTTTGAGGAAACTTTTGGTTATTTAATTTCTCTTCTTATCTCCCTCTCAACATCGCGTTTTTTAATCGTCTCGCGTTTGTCGTATTTTTTCTTTCCGCGGACAATGGCGATTTCTAATTTAAGCTTTCTGCCCTTATTATACACAGAAAGAGGCACTATAGTCAAGCCCTTTTGGTTCTCTTCGCCGCTGAGCTGGCCGATTTCTTTTTTGGTCAAAAGCAGACGGCGGTTTCTGGTAGGGTCGTATTCTTTGGGAGTGTTTGCCGGCTGATAGGGCGGAATTTGCATATTTACGACGAATGCCTCATTTCCTCTCACCGTAATATGGGAACCTTCCAGAGAGCCTTGCCCCTTTTTTAATGACTTGACCTCAAAACCAAGCAACTCAATACCGGCCTCTATTTTCTCAAGAATTTCATAATTAAAATACGCTTTTTTGTTCTGAATTAATGGCATTTATGGTGAGTTCATCGAACCCATATTCGTAATTTTAGCATTTTTGTGATATTATTGCTCCACCAAATCAAAATGGCAAAACAAAAAAATAATTCACCAATAAATGGAAAGAAAAAGGAACCCAAGGCTGGGAATTCTTTTTTGGGCAATTTTTTAATAAGCGTTTTAATTTTGTTTTTTGTTATTTCCATTTATTCCTTGATTGCCAATAACAAAAGCAAACCGGAAATTAGCATTTCAGAGTTAGCCAAAGCGGTGCAAACGGGAGATGTCAAAGAGATTTCGGTTAAAAGTGGAGCGATAGAAGCAACTTTTAAAGATGGTGTTGTTAAAACTTCTAAAAAAGAAGATGGCACTAATATCGCTGAAACCCTGACTAATTATGGAGTAACAACCGAAGAACTTGGTAAAATTAAAGTGAGTGTAAATCAAGAAAGCGGCTTTTTTTATTGGATTTTGAATCTTTCGCCAATATTGTTCCCCATTCTTTTTATAGCCATTTTTATTTGGATGATGACCCGCCAGATAAAGGGAGCGGGCATGCAGGCCTTTTCTTTCGGTCAATCGCGGGCTAGGCTGACCGAACCGGATGACCAGAAACAAAAAGTGACATTCAAAGATGTGGCCGGCTGCAAGGAGGCCAAAGAAGAACTTTCTGAAATCGTGGACTTTTTGAAAAATCCAAAAAAGTTTTTTGAAATCGGAGCCAGAATTCCCAAAGGCATACTTTTGATGGGCGCTCCAGGAACGGGCAAAACTCTTCTGGCCAGAGCGGTAGCCGGTGAAGCGGGTGTGGCCTTTTTCTCCATTTCCGGATCTGAATTTGTGGAAATGTTTGTGGGTGTCGGCGCTTCCCGAGTACGCGACCTTTTTCAAATAGCCAAGAAAGCGGCTCCGGCTATCATTTTTATGGACGAAATTGATGCGGTGGGCCGGGTGCGGGGCGGGGGACTGGGTGGAGGCAATGATGAAAGAGAACAAACCTTGAATCAAATTTTGGTTGAAATGGATGGCTTTGAACCAACCGAAAAGGTGGTAATGATGGCGGCCACTAATAGGCCAGATGTTTTAGATCCGGCTCTTTTGCGTCCAGGCAGATTTGATCGAAGAGTCACTCTTGATTTGCCGGATCGGGCCGACCGAGAGGAAATTCTTAAAATACACTCAAAAGAAAAACCATTTGCCGAAGATGTCAATCTGATCGTTATCGCCGAACGCACCCCGGGGTTTTCCGGCGCCGATTTATATTCACTCATGAACGAAGCGGCCATCTTAGCCGCCAGAGAAAATCGGAACAAAGTTTCCCAGTTTGACCTGATCCGTTCCATTGAAAAAGTGATGTTGGGTCCGGAGCGTCGGAGTCATATATTATCCAAGAAGGAGAAAGAAATTACCGCATATCACGAAGCTGGCCATGCTCTGGTTGCCAGTGTCTTGCCTTACGCCGACCCGGTGCACAAAATTTCCATCATCAGCCGCGGCCGGGCGGCTGGTTATACACTTAAATTACCCATTGAAGACAGGAGACTTCAATCTAGAAACGAATTTTTGGATGATATTGCAATGTCATTGGGCGGCTATGTTACCGAAAAAATTATTTTTGAAGATTTAACCACCGGGCCGTCAAATGATTTGCAGATTTCTACCGCCTTAGCTCGGGATATGGTGACCAAATACGGCATGTCTGAAAATTTGGGGCCGGTGGCCCTGGAAGGCATAGGCGGCAAAGCTCTTTTTGGCAGAGGCGTAAACGATAAAGAATATTCCGAGGAAGTTGGCGCTTTGATAGACAAGGAAGTCTCAAAAATAATGAAAGACGCTTTTGATAAAGCTCAAAAAATTATTAATGAACATAAACCGCTGCTTAATATCATAGCCAAAAGATTAATGGAAACAGAATCTATTGAACGCGACGAATTTGAATCAATACTGGTGGCCAACGGCATTCAGCCAAAGAGAAAGGAAGACCTATCCCAATAACTTATTAACAGATAAACGTTGATGAGTTTGATAATTGTTCTATAATTGCAGAATATGATAAAAAATAAAGGCTTGCCCAGCAAAGCCAAAGCGAAGTTGGGATTTACTCTCATAGAGTTGTTGGTAGTAATCGCCATTATCGGCATTTTGTCCTCAGTGGTTCTGGCCAGTTTGAATGTGGCTCGTAGTAGAGGCGCTAATGCAAAAGTTAAGGCGCAAATAGCCGGTGCCAGAGCTTCGGCTGAATTGTATTTTGATAAAAACGGCAGTTATAACGGGGCTTATGGCGATGTCGTGTCCAGTTGCGCGGAAGATGTTGTCAACAGCGCGACCATGTTTCAGGATGTTGATTCAGGTATGGCCCAATATACCGACCCGAACAACTATCCATCGCCTGCCACTATTGACCTCAGATGCTCTTCAACCGCTGACGCGTTTGCGATAAGCGCCGCCCTTAGCGATGTTGGCGAATTTTGGTGCGCTGATTCAAGTGGTGTTTCTAAACAGCTTTCACCAGCTGACGACTTGCACACCACTGCCCATCCGGACATTGACACCACCTGCGATTAAAATAATTTATTCTCCTTTTTTGTGCGCGCGGTAGGGCTCGAACCTACGACCCCCGAGGTATAAGCTCGGTGCTACTACCAGCTGAGCTACGCGCGCAACAATTCTAGAATAGTATAAATTGAACAAAATTTCAATTTTATTCCATATGCACTGCATTTTTTGAAACTAGATATTTGGCGAGCAGGGGATAATTTTTTAAGTCGGGATCTTTTTCAATCAAAAGGCGGGCTTCCAAACGGGCGGCCTCAACCATTTTTATATTTTTAAGAGCTTCCATGGCTAAGTCGGAAACGCCCCACTGCTTGGCTCCGGCCAAATCGCCGGCGCCTCTCTGTTGCAAATCCGCTTCGGCCAGTTCAAACCCGTTTTTAGCTTTTACAAAAGATTTAAGCCGGCTGATTGTTTTGGCTGACTTTGATTCCGCAAAAACAAAACAATAAGGTTTATAGGAACTTCGGAGGATTCTGCCTCGGAGCTGATGAAGCTGGGCCAAACCGAATCTTTCCGCGTTTTCAATTATCATAACGGTGGCATTGGGCACATTCACTCCCACTTCCACCACCGAAGTCGCCACCAAAATATCAATTTTTTTATCCTTAAAATCTCTCATTATTTTTTCTTTTTCGGCTGGTTTTAATTTTCCCGTGATTGCTCCTACTTTGAATTCTTTAAAAATTTTATTCTGCAATCTTTCTGTTTCTGACTTTACTGATTTTGCATTAATAGCCGTTTCCTTATTCGGGTCGGGGTCGTTTATGCGTGGACAAATGACAAAAACTTGTCTGCCCGTCTTAAGCTCCTCTCTCACTTTTTCATAAATTTCTTCTCTTTCGTGAGACAAAACAATTTTAGTTTCCGGCATCTGACGGCCTGGAGGCAATTCGTCAAGCAAAGATAAATCCAAATCTCCAAAAATAGTTAAAGCTAAAGTGCGGGGAATGGGGGTGGCTGTCATAGAAAGGAGGTGTGGGGCAATATCGTGCTTTCTTCTCAACTGCATTCTCTGTTTTACGCCAAATCTGTGTTGCTCGTCTATTATTATAAAAGCTAAATTTTTGAATTTAACTGTTTTCTGGATGAGGGCGTGAGTGCCGATAAGTATAGGTATTTCTCCATTTTCCACCCATTTTAAAAGCTGGGGTTTTGAAATTTTGGTGGATTTTTCGCGGTCGCTCTTGGATGGAAATTTTTTGGCTCCGCTGCCGGTAATCAGCCCGACTGGCAGTTTGTATTTTGCAAAATATTCTATAAAAGACTCAAAATGCTGTTCGGCCAAAATTTCAGTTGGCGCCATGTAGGCGACTTGCAGATTTCCAAATTTGCGATCTGGAGGCGGAGTAGAAACTACGGCAAAACTGGCCGTGGCGGCCACAGCTGTTTTGCCAGAGCCGACATCTCCTTCAAGCAGGCGAGACATGGGATGGCCGGTTTTGAAATCGTTCAATATCGCTTCTATTGATTTATTTTGGGCTCTGGTAAGGGGAAAAGGAAAAGTTTTTATAAATTCTTTCATTTCTTTTTCTTTTTTTTGGATTGTAAAAGATTTCTCTTTTTGGGCGATGTATTTTTCTTTCTGCCGGTCAAGTTGGATGAAAAATATTTCCTCAAAAGCAAATCTTTTTCTGGCTATCTCGGCGTCTTCTTTTTTGCGGGGAGCGTGTATCCAAATCAAGGAAGTTTTCAAAGATGGCAAGCTGTATTTTTTTAAAATTTCTTCCGGTATTGATTCTTCCAGATTTTTCAATACCCCGCTTTTAAATATTTTTTGAATGGCGTGATAAATCCAATTTGAAGAAATACCTCGGCTTTCGGCATAAACAGGGGAGAGATTAAAATTATCTTCTCCGGAAAAAAGAGAATCGCTTGTTCCATCCGGCATTTGAGACACTTTTTCTATTTTGGGGTTTGAAAAGTAAATCTCTCCGTTCTTTTTGACAGAAACTTTACCTTCAATTCTTACTAACATTCCTCCAAAAAACATTTTAGCTATATAAGGTTGACTAAACCAAATAATTTTTATTTTTCCAGTAGAATCTTCTATTTCTGCCGTTGAAATAGGCACTTTTGATCTGAAAGTTTTAGCTGTTTTCAATTTGGATATTTTGCCAAACACCACCGCGTTCTCCCCAACATTTAAAAATTCTATGGCTTTAATCGCGCCGGCTTCTCCGTATCGAGTCGGGAAATATCTTAAAATATCATCAACTTTTTTTAGGCGCATTTTAACCAGCGCCTTTTTTTGAAAAGGTGAAAGTCTAAAAATGATTTCAAGAGGCGTGTCTAAACTAATCATGGGGTGGTTGTGGCTGAATTATTTTCAACCCTTTTATACTCCACCGGGTCGGGATTGTAAATGTAAAGCAGTCCTCCGAGAATGAAAACTACAACGATGAATATGAGAATAAAAATTTTGTTGTTCATCCCAGCGGAAGGAGTGGGAGTCGAACCCACAAACCGCTTTTTACACGGTTACGGTTTAGCAAACCGCTGGCTTACCATTCGCCGCACCCTTCCTTCGGCCCGCGAAGTTTTATACGAAGTGGGCCAATCCCCATATTCTTGCACGAAATCAGGCTTTTATCAAAGATATTTAAATTTGACTCTTTGGTCCGGATTTGTTAGCTTTAAGGGAGCCCGAGAGGGTGTTTTAATTGATTTATTAGAATTTATTAGATATGGCGAAAACTTCAGTCATAGCAAGGTCTCAAAAAAAGCCGAAATTCAGCTCTCGGATTGTTAGACGATGTTTCAAATGCGGCCGAGGCAGGGCTTATATGGGGGATTTCGGCCTTTGTCGGATATGTTTCAGGGAGTTGGCCAATGAAGGCCGGATTCCGGGAGTAAAAAAATCATCATGGTAGGCGACCCGATAGGAGATTTTATAATAAGAATAAAAAATGCCGGAAATGTGCGCAAAGAGAACATTTCAGTGCCTTTTTCGAAAATGAAGCTGGCTATTGCCGAGTTGCTTTCAGCGAAGGGATATATTGGCGCTGTGGCCCAAAAAAGCAAAGGCAATGCAAAATATTTAGAAATAGCTTTACTTTATACAGAAAATGGAAAACCGGTAGTTTCAGATGTCAGAAGAATATCAAAGCCTTCCAGACGTCTGTATGAAAATGCCAAGAATATCAGGAAATTCCGCAGAGGTTTCGGCCTTTCGGTTTTTTCCACTCCTAAGGGCATTATGGGGGATATGGATGCCAAGAAGAACAACCTGGGAGGAGAATTTTTATTTAATATTTGGTAGTTTTCGATAATCTCGCTATAAACAATGAGCAGAATAGGCAAAAAAGGAATAGTGATACCGGAAAGAACGGAAGTTTCAATAAATTCTGGCGTTGTTTCGGTCAAAGGCCCAAAGGGCTCTTTGGAAAGAAGTTTTCGCCCTGACATTTCTATTGGAATTGACGGTCGGCAAATATCACTGGCGGTTGCCAAAGAAAACAAACAGACCAAAGCTTTGTGGGGGACTTATGCTTCTCACATAAAAAATATGATAAAAGGAGTGAACGATGGCTTTGAAAAGAAGCTTATTTTAGAGGGAGTGGGATATAAATCTCAGGTAAATAGCGACAAATTGATATTGGCTCTGGGTTTTTCCCATCCGGTGGAAGTGGAAATACCGGCGGGTTTAAATGTTAAAGCCGAAAAAAATCTTTTGACGATATCAGGCATTGACAAAGAATTAGTTGGCAGTTTCAGCGCTAAAGTAAGGGCTTTAAAGAAGCCGGAACCTTATAAAGGGAAAGGTTTTCGTTACCATGATGAAATTATTAGAAGGAAGCAGGGCAAGAAATCTGTATAAAATATGGATACTAAAATAAAAAAAATACAAAGGGGCAGAAGAAGAAAGCGTATCAGAGCAAAAATTTTTGGAATAAGCAAAAAACCAAGGCTTTCCGTTTTCCGGTCAAATAAATACATAACCGCCCAGCTCATTGACGATGCCAAAAGTGTTACGCTGGCTTCAGCCACCAGTAAAAATATCAAAGGCAAGAGCGTTTTGGAAAAAGCCGCAGCGGTTGGATTGTCAATTGCCGAGCAGGCCAAAGCCAAGAACATATCGGCGGCGGTTTTTGACCGAGGGGGCTATCTTTACACCGGGTCCGTTTCAGCTTTGGCGGAAGGAGCAAGGAAAGCCGGCCTAAAATTTTAAATGAATAAAATAGTATGATAGATAAAGAAGAAAAAATAATAGAAGAAGAACTTATCCCGCAAAGCGATAGCGAAGTGAAAGGAAAAAAAGAAGAAGCGGTAATAAAGAGCAGGCCTTTAACGCCGGTGGCCGGTAGTTTTAACATGGGCAATAAAGATAGGCACAAGAATGAGCGCCGACCGTCTAGAAGGCCGGAAAGGGTCAGGCAGGAATTTGATAATAAAATCATCAGCGTTAGAAGAGTGACCAGAGTTGTTTCTGGCGGCCGCCGGTTTAGTTTTAGCATTGCCATGGTAGTTGGCGATAAAAAAGGAAAAGTGGGAGTGGGCATAGGCAAAGCCGGAGATACTCCAATTGCCATAGACAAAGCCATGCGCGCGGCCAAGAAAAATGTAATTAAAGTTTTTTTGACTAATAAAAATTCAATTGCTCATCCGGTGGAAGCCAAGTATTCCAGCGCCAGAGTTTTTATAACGCCGGCACCGGGCAAGGGCATAATCGCCGGCAGCGCGGTCAGAGTGGTGCTTGAACTGGCCGGCATTAAAGAAGTTTCCTCTAAAATTTTTTCCAGATCTAAAAACAAGCTGAATATTGCTAGAGCCACCATTAAGGCATTATCACAAATTAAAAATGTAAAAATCAAAAATCAAGATGATAATGCAAAATAAAAAATTAAGTAATTTTTTATTTTGATATTTTAATTCTCAATTATTAACATGCAATTCCATAATTTAAAGAGGAATAGATCAAATAGAAAGGCCAAACAAGTTGGCCGGGGCGGCACCCGCGGCAAGACTTCAGGCCGCGGCACCAAAGGCCAAAATGCCAGAGCTGGCCGAAAGAAAAGGCCGGAAATGCGGGATATAATAAAAAGACTGCCAAAACTTCGTGGCCGAGGCAAAAATTTCCTCAAGTCCAGATTTGAAAAACCACTTGCCATAAATCTTTCCCGTGTTAAGAAATATTTTAAAGAAGGAGAAGAAATTAATGCTAAAACTCTTTTAGAAAAGGGTCTTATAAAAACAAGAAACGGCAAAGTGCAAAAAATAAAAATTTTAAATGGCTAATCTTATTCACAAAATTAAATTAGTGCTGGGGGACAAAACTTTGAGAGGCAGAATTTTATTTACTCTTTTTGTTTTGGTTTTATTCCGCCTGATGGCGGTCATACCGATTCCGGGCATTGACCCTTTGAGATTGGAGCAATTTCTGTCTGGCAATGATTTTTTTGGCTTGCTGAACATATTTTCCGGCGGCGGCCTTTCAAATCTCTCCATCATAATGCTTGGAGTTTCTCCGTACATCACTTCTTCTATCATTATGCAGCTGATGACTGTTATGTTTCCAAAACTCAAAGCCATATATCAAGAAGAGGGAGATGCCGGCCGGAAAAAATTTGCCCAATATTCAAGGTTGCTTACGGTGCCTCTGGCCTTAATGCAGGGATACGCTTTTATCGCCCTGCTTCAAAATCAGGGTGTTTTGGCTAAGCTGGCCACTTTTGATTTGATAACAAACCTGATTGTTATTGGTACCGGCTCTCTTTTGTTGATGTGGCTTGGCGAACTGATAAGTGAATTTGGCGTCGGTAATGGCGTTTCCCTCATCATCTTTGCCGGCATTGTTTCCGTTTTGCCAAGCTCCTTAAGCCAACTTATTTTCTCTTTTGATCCTTCACAATTGCCGGCTTATGTGGGCTTTTTGGCTGCCGCTTTGGTGGTTATCTGGGGGGTGGTAATTATAACTGAAGCCGAAAGGCCAATACCAGTTACTTATGCCAAGCAAGTGAGGGGCAATAAAGTATACGGCGGAGTTTCCACTTATCTGCCGTTAAGAGTAAATCAGGCCGGCGTCATTCCCATCATTTTCGCCCTTTCCATTCTTCTTTTCCCTCAGATGATAATGCGTTTTCTGTCCAATGTAGACAACGCTATAATCCAAAAAGTTTCCGCTTTTATACTTTCTCTTTTATCAAACCAGACTTTCTATGGAGTGGCCTACTTTCTTTTGGTTTTTATTTTCACCTATTTTTATACCGCTATTACTTTTGACCCGGATTCAATATCCAAAAATCTGCAAAGAAGCGGCGCTTTCATACCAGGAGTTCGTCCCGGTATTTCCACTTCCGCTTATATTGCCAAAACCCTTTTTCGTTTGACCATGATTGGGGCGCTCTTTTTGGGCATCATCGCGGTCTTGCCGCTGGTAGTGAAAGCCTTCACAGGCATCAGCGCGGTGGCTGTCGGAGGCACCAGCTTGCTCATTGTCGTCTCTGTCGTCATTGACCTCATAAAAAAGGTAGATGCCCAAATTTCCGCGAGAGAATATTAAAATATAAATACAAATGGCTCACCCTGTAATTGGATGAGCCACTGGATGAGCTATCGGATTCGCCGGGCTCGTAGCTTGGCCAAAACTACAATAAAAACAACTCCCGCGGCGATCCAAAGTAAAGATTTCAACAAGATTTCCATCTCAATTTCTCCTCTGCTTCAAATTATATCATATTCAATACAAAAAAGTCAAGGAAAATGAAAAATGTGTTGAGGAATAAGGAGATTTTAGACTAGTTGGATTTGTTTACCGAGGGCGGTGGCGATACGACTTATGGTTGAGAAAGAAAGTCCCCTTTTTCCACTTTCGATACGGGCGATTACAGATTGTGGCATATCAGCTTTCTTAGCGAGTTTTTCTTGGGTCATTTTTTTAGATAATCTGGCTTGTTTAATTTGGTGAATCATGTTTAATCTGGCTACTTCTTTTTCGTAACCATCTTTGAATCCTTTTATTTTCATTTGTTTTTTGAGCATATCCTCAAAAGTCACAAATTTCATTCCTTTAATTGTAATTGTTTTCATATTTTAATTAGTAATTAATTTATAATGTTTTTCCGCTATGTCTATTTCGTTTCTCGGCGTCTTGTTAGTTTTCTTTATAAAAATTCTTACAAAATAAACAATTTCTTCATGAATAAAAAATATTAATCTAAACTTTTTAATCCTTAATTCCTTGATGCCCCCTTTTAACTGTTTTATATAGATGGAATCAAATCTTTTGTTTTTCAAGGCCTCAATGGTTCCAGATATTTTATCTTGGTCATCGGGTGGTAAATTAGACACAAAAGCTTCAATATTCCTAAGCAATATTATTCTGAATTTATTTCCCATTCTTTAATTATAAAGAAACCCCCACTAAAATCAAGTATAGCAAATTCGCTATATTGGTGTCAAGCGGTTTACTTATTTCTTTTTTTCATTTATCCTTAATACATAATATTTAACCCATAATACATAATTTATGCAGCCTCAAACTTTTATATTTTTTGGACCATCGGGTTCGGGCAAGAGCACTCAGGCTAAACTTTTACAGGAAGAAATTAAAAAGAGAGATCCTGAAAGAAATATTCTTTACATAGAAACAGGAAAAAAATTCAGAGAATTGGCAGAAAGCGATTCTTTTACCGCCAAAGAAATTAAAAAAGCAATAGAAAATGGAAATTTACTTCCAGAATTTTTGCCTATATGGGTTTGGACCGGATTTATGATGGATAATATAACTGGCAATGAGCATATCTTTATGGATGGACTTGCGAGGCAGCCTAAAGAGGCGCCAGTTTTGGATTCGGCCATTAAATTTTATAAAAGAGAAAATCCATTTGTTATCTCCATAAACATTTCTGATGAATGGGCAACAAAGCTCCTCAAAAACAGAGGCCGAAGCGATGATAATAAAGATGAAATAAAAAAAAGATTGGATTGGTATCATGAAAATGTAATACCAGCCATTGAATACTTCAAAAATAATTCTTATTATAAATTTATTCCCATCAACGGCGAGCAAACCATTGAAGAAGTGCATAAAGAGATAATGAAGAAGATGGATTTATGATTAAATACAAAACAGAAGAAGAGATAGCCGTTATGCGGGAAGGGGGAAAAATTCACGCGCGGATTTTGAAGGAAGTGGCTAAAAAAGTTAAGCCGGGAGTTAAGACTGATACACTCAATACTTATGCCGAACAGCTCATTGATGAAGCCGGCTGCACCGCTTCCTTTTTGGGCTACCAGCCATATGACGCTAAAAAACCTTTTCCAGCCGCTCTTTGCGTTTCCATAAACGAAGAAATAGTCCACGGCATACCAAACGACGGCAATGAAAGGATTTTATTTGAAGGCGATATTGTTTCTTTAGATATGGGTTTAACTTACCAAGAACTTATCACAGACGCTTCCGTTACGATACCGGTGGGTAAAATAACTAAAGAAGCCCAAGTTCTTATACAAGCGACCAAAGAAGCATTGGATAAAGGCATTAGGGCAATGCAACTTCACGGCCATATTGGAGATATTGGAGACGCTATTATGCAAGTAGCTATGAAATATAATTTGGGCATTATTGAAGGGCTGTCTGGTCATGGAGTGGGCTACATCGTGCATGAAGAGCCATTCGTCCCGAATCGAGCTAAGCGGGGAGAAGGTCCTGAGCTCTGCGAGGGATTGGTCATCGCTCTAGAACCCATGTTTTCTTTGGGTAGTCGAGATATAAAGAGGCTAAGCAATGGCTACACTTTCATCACTCGCGACAAATCTCTCTCGGCTCATTTTGAACACACGGTGGCGGTAACCAAAAATGGTATTGAAGTTTTAACAAAATTATAATTTTTATTTATGAATCATCCAAAACAAGAAAAAACGCTTGTTATTATAAAACCAGACGGAGTACAAAGAACTCTGATAGGTGAGATTATTAACCGGTTTGAAAAGTTGGGGTTGAAATTAGTGGCCATGAAAATGTGTGTGCCGACTGAGGAGTATGTTGAAAAACATTATACTTTGGATCCGGAATGGCGAAGAATTACAGGAGAAAAGAGAATAAAAAATGCGAAAGAAAAAGGGGAGGTTTTGAAAACTGAAGATCCTCTGGAAATAGCGGCTGTCATTTTGGAAAAATTAAAAAAGTATATGACTTCGGGACCGGTAGTGGTCATGGTTTGGCAAGGAGCCCATTCAACAGAGCTGGTGAGAAAGATCGTGGGCGGAACAGAACCAAGGTCTTCTGATGTCGGTACCATAAGAGGGGATTATGTTTTGGATTCTTACATTATGGCCGATACTGATGGCCGGGCGGTCAGAAATTTGATTCACGCTTCTGGTACGACAACCGAAGCCGAAAAAGAAATAAACCATTGGTTTAAGCCAGAAGAGCTTATAGATTATCGCTTAATTCAAGAACAAATTTTGTATGATGTAAACTTGGACGGGATTTTGGAATAAAGAAATGACCCCGCACTTTTGCGGGGCCGTGTCGCTTTTTGTCCAATTATGTCCTGTTTTTTTTTGATCTGAATCCAACGGTTTTTGGCGCTGTCTCCGGAGGCTCACGGCCAGAGCCAGAGCCAGCGCTAGCCGCCAGTGCGGCCAGGGGGGTGTTGGCCACCTGCGCCATAATGTGCAGCGACATGCCCTCGGCCTCTTTCAAGAACCTCAGACCGCGGTTGGTATGGTCAAAATCCACCTTAACCCAGTCGCCGGGGGCAACCTGGTCCGAAGCGATCAGGTTGGAGATTGGCTGAACCACTAGACGTTCGATTGCCCGTTTCAAATGCCGTGCGCCATAGCTAGTGTCAGTTCCCTCTACCAGCAGATGCTCGCGGACGGCATCGGTCACGGTGAATAGGAATGACCGGTCGCCCCAGGAGTGGAAGACGCGCTGCTGCACCATGCGCAGCTCAATGTCCAATATGCGGCGCAGTTCCCGCGTACCAAGCGACTTGAAAACGACAATCTTGTCCAGGCGGTTCATAAATTCCGACGTGAACTTTCGACGAGCAGCCTCCATAGCGCTACGGGTCACCTTACCTTCCGTCTTGCCGTCAAGTCCCTGACCAGTTTGTGCCGGTTTGATGGTAGGAAATCCCAGTTTGGGACTCATAATGGAACTCATCTCACCGGTGCCGAGGTTGCTGGTCAGGAAGATCATGGCGCGGGAGAAGTCCACTTTGCGGTTGTCGCCGAGGGTGAGTGTGGCTTTGTCAAGGATCCCTAGCAACAGATTCCACAACGCATCGCTAGCCTTTTCAATCTCGTCGAAGAGAATGAAGCTCACCTTGACGCGCTCCGTGTGGTACTGATTGATTATCTCCTGGCTGAGCAGCGGATGCGTTTCCCGGTGGCCCAGATACCCCGGAGGGGAGCCGATGAGCTTCGCAATCTCGTGAGAATGCTGGAATTCCGCGCAATCGATCTTGATCAGCGCACGCGCGGTCCCCACCAGGATTTCGGCGGTGGCTTCGACGATGCGCGTCTTGCCCGAGCCGGTCGGACCGAGGAACAGGAAGTTCCCAATCGGTCTGTCGGGCGGACTAAGCGCTGTCTGGTACATCTGGTAAATGTTCACGATCTGCTTGATCGCCTCGTCCTGGCCGACTATGAGTCCGCGCAGACTTTCTTCTAGTTTCTGCGCCTCGCGGCCTATTTTCGTTGGATCTAATGCTACTGCTGCTACCGCTGGCATATTTCCCTTTCTTTGACAAAAGACAATGTCTAATCTGTTTATATCAACATTTACATCTGATAGCAAGTATCCAGACTTTTCTAAGTTTGATACAATTAAAACAGGGTTGCTTGGATATTTTCTAAGTTGCGCATATTCAGGGAGGCCGACTTTTTTCAACGTAAAGTTGGAATCGGGGCCACCCACCTAATATTTTTCAATTAGGGAATTATCTCAGGCAGCCCTACAAAAAACATCTCTTCGACAAGCTCAGGGTGTTTTTTGTTATAATTAACTAATGCTAAAAAAACCCCTTTTTATTGAAATGTTTGTTTTGCTGATAATAGTTGGTACGCTCCATTTAATTGCCAATATCTTTCACCTTTACTGGTCTGTTTATGAGTTTGATTCTCTGGTTCATTTTATTGCCGGTGCTGCTCTCTCTTTATCTTTTCTCTGGCTCTATTTTTATTCTGGTTTTTTTAATTCTCAAAAAAGAAATTTAACAAAATTTTTAATCATTTCTATTTTAGGCGCAATATTTATAGTCGTATCCCGGGAAATTTTTGAACTTTTGTTGGGAGAAGCATTAATACAAAAGTCAGAATATCTTTATGACACTTCGCTTGATTTAATAATGAGTTTTTTGGGTGCAATAGCGGGGTCTTTTTATGCTCATTTAAAAGAAATTAACCTCATCTCTTAATATGCAAAATCCAAAGCTTACATTTTTTGGCGCGGTAGGTTCAACAACGGGAGCAAACATAATGCTTGAATTTGGTAATCATAAAATTTTAGTAGACTGCGGATTTTTTCAGGGAACAAAAAATAATGAAGATAAAAATTTTGGTAATTTTAAATACAATCCATCTAAAATTGATTTTCTTTTAATTACCCACGCCCACATAGATCATGTTGGAAGAGTGCCTAAATTAGTAAAAGAGGGATTCAGAGGCCAAATAATTTCAACTATTGAGACCATGGAACTAGCTCGGCCAATGCTGGAAGATGCATTAAAAGTAATGCGGGTAAAATATCCAGATAAAACACTTTTTGATAAAAATGATATAGAAAAAACTTTCTCTCTTTGGCAAGGCAAAAATTATGAAGAGAAAATTGAATTATTTAAAGAATGCTTTTTAGAAATGCAAGACGCGGGGCATATTTTGGGCTCGGCTATTTTAAATATTTCGTGCAGTGGTATAAAAATTGCTTTTACGGGGGATTTGGGTAATTCACCTTCGCCTCTTTTGCCTGATACAGAATTTCCTAAAAACGTTGATTATGTGGTGATGGAAAGTGTTTATGGAGACAGAAATCACGAAAGCAAGGAAGAAAGAAGAAATAAATTAAAACAAGCTATTTTAATTGGTATAAAAAAAGATGGCACAATAGTCATCCCCGCTTTTTCTATTGAAAGAACCCAAGTCTTTCTCTATGAAATAAATAATATGATTGAAAATAAAGAAATTCCGCCAACACCTGTTTTTTTGGACTCGCCTCTGGCTGAAAAAGTGACAGATATTTATAAAAAATACCAAAAAGATTTTAAGGAGTCAGTTAAACAAGAAATAAGAGCAGGCGATGATATTTTTATTTTCCCGGGATTAAAAATTGTAAAAGATGCAAAGGAGTCGGAAGAAATAGAAAAAACGGCGGGAGCCAAAATAATATTGGCTGGCTCGGGTATGTCAGAAGGGGGCAGGATAGTGAATCATGAAATGCATTATCTGCCGGACCCCAAAGCGACAATTATTTTGGTTGGCTATCAGGCTGTAGGTACTCTGGGGAGAAAGCTGGAAGATGGGGCCAAAGAGATAACTCCCCCAACCCTCCCTTACATTAAAGGGGGGAAAACAGAGAGTAATTCTGGCAAGATAAAAGTCAGGGCTAAAATAGAAGTTATAAAAGGCTATTCGTCACACAAAGATTCGGAACACATGCTTGAATTCGTTGAAAAAACAAACGAATCCAAAAAATTAACAAAAGTTTTTGTAATAATGGGCGAACCAAAATCTTCTCTCTTCCTTACTCAGCGCATCCGCGAATACCTTGACATTGACGCCGTTTATCCGGAGGAGGGAAAAGAGTATGAATTAAAATAATTTACCTTGCAAACTCTATGGTTCTTGACTCGCGAATGACAACCACACGAATTTCACCCGGATATTTGAGTTCATTTTCTATGCGGACGGCGATGTCGCGGGCTATTTCCTTGGCTTGCAGGTCGTTTACTTCAGTCGGAGTGACGAATATCCTGATTTCCCTGCCGGCCTGCAGAGCGTAAGCTTTTTCCACTCCGGCGAAGGAAGTGGCGATGGTTTCAAGCTCGCCCAGTCGCTTCAGATAATTTTCCACACTGTCCCTTCTGGCTCCCGGTCTGGCGCCAGAAATAGTATCTGCTGTTTGAACGATATAAGATTCCAGAGTGGCATAAGGATATTCTCCATGATGGGATTCCATGGCCCTGATTATTTTTTCATCCGCGCCAAATTTCTGCAGAATTCTGCGGCCTATTTCTACATGGGTGCCGGCGATTTCGTGGTCTACCGCTTTGCCGATATCATGGAGCAAAGCCCCGGCCTTAGCGACAGCCACATTAGCTCCTATTTCGGTCGCCAACATTCCGGCGATATGGGACATTTCGATTGAATGTTGCAGGACATTTTGGCCATAAGAAGTGCGAAAATGCAGTCGGCCCAATATGCTTACAATTCTAGGATCAAGATTGAAAACTCCGCATTCATAGGCAGCCGCTTCGCCTTTTTCTTTCATTATTTTATTTATTTCTTGTTTGGCTTTTTCCACCATTTCCTCAATTTTAGCCGGCTGAATCCTACCGTCTTGAATCAAATTTTCCAGAGCCACTCTGGCTATTTGCCTCCTAACAGGGTCATAGGAAGAAATGGTGATAAGACCCGGAGTATCGTCAACTATCACTTCTACCCCGGAAACTCTTTCAAAAGCCTTTATATTTCTGCCCTCTTTGCCGATAATTTTACCCTTTATTTCATCGGAAGGAATAACAACGGCAGTGGAGAAAACTTCAGAGGAAACAGAATTAGCCAGCCTTTGAATTGAAGTGGTGAGAATTTCTTTAGCTTTTGAATCAATTTTTTCAGAGCCCTGGTTTTCCAGTTTTTGCAATCTTACCGTAATATCTTCTTCATATTTTTTTTCTATTTCTCTGATTAAAAAATCTTTGGCTTCCTCTTCGGTCAGATTGGAAACTTTCTGCAATTCGGCGTATCTTTCTTTTTCCAAAACTTCCGCTTTTTCCCTGATGGCTTTTATTTCAGAAACTTTTTCCTTTACTTGTTCAATTTCTTTGTCTATATCAAGTTGTCTTTTATCCAAAAATTCCTCTTTTTTTATGAGGCGATCTTCGGTCTTTTTGATTTTTTCTTCTTTTTCCTTAAATTCTGTTCTGGTTTCTTTTAATGTTTCTTCCGCCTTATTTTGAGCTTCTTCCGTAATTTTCTTAGCTTCTTCTTTGGCGTGAAGCTCCATCTGCTTGATGCGAAGTTCCACCGAGCCGCGCTGACCCAAGGAAATAATCCATCTTAAAAAATAACCAAAACCAACACCTACCAAAGCCGCCAAGCCGGCAAAAAGCATTGCTATTTTTAATGACATATATTCTGCTGTAATTCCGCTTTATTTTATAGTGGCGAGAGATTTATGCTTGATTTTGTTGGAAAATAAAGACATTTTTGATTTTTATACGAATCCTTCACCGATTATTGACGAAATTACTTGATTTAATAGTAATGCAGACATTATACAAAATTACAAAATTTTGTCTACAATGCCGTATTTTTTGGCTTCGTCGGCGGTCATAAAAAAATCGCGCTCGGCATCATTTTCTATTTTGGAAAGTGGTTGGCTGGTGTTTTCAGCCAGCATTTTATTCAGATTTTCCTTAGTTTTTAAAATATGTTTAGCTGTGATGGCAATGTCTGTGGCTTGGCCTTCGGCGCCGCCGATTGGTTGGTGAATCATTACTTCGGCGTTTTTCAAAATAAATCTTTTGCCTTTAGTACCAGCCGAAAGTACCAGGGCGGCGCCGGAAGCAGCAATGCCGACACAAAAAGTGGAGACATCCGGCTTTATAAATTTCATAGTATCAACGATAGCCAGAGTAGAGGTGACTGAACCACCGGGAGAGTTTATGTAAAGGGAAATTTCTTTTTTGGAATCTTCCGATTGCAGGAAAAGAAGCTGGGCGATAATAAGGTTTGCCATAGTGTCTTCAATTGGCCCGCCCAAAAAAATAATCCTGTCTTTTAAAAGCCGTGAATAAATATCATAAGCCCTCTCTCCGTTATGTGTTTTTTCTATAACCGTCGGCACAAGTATTGAATTTTGGGGGTCTTTTTTCATATAGTGGCATTATAGCACGTTATTTCTAAAATCCTAACTCCCCAAACCCCGCTTAATTTAAGCGGGGATTTATAGTGTCAAAATTGCATTTTGACTCTTTTTTTAATTTCGGAAAGAATTTTTTCCAGAACTTTTTCTGTATCATTTTCCACTTTATCGTTCCAAAATCTCACAACATGAATATTTGAAGCTTGTAAAATTTTTTCTCTGTCCCTGTCATAAATTTTTAATTCATCTTCATTATGTTGATTTCCATCAAGTTCTATTCCAAATCTAAATTCCGGGCAATAAAAATCTAGAATATATGCTCCAATACTAAATTGTCTGTGAAATTTCAATCCATGAAATCTTCTACTACGAAGCAGTTCCCACAACTTTTTCTCCGCGTCTGTCTGATTAGTTCGCAGCTCTCTTCTACGATTTTTCAGAGATTGATTGTTAAAGTTATATTTATACATAAATACATTATAACCCAACTCACCTACAACGAAATCCGTTGGAGGGCGGATTTTGTTTGTGGTTTTTAAATAAAAAGTGTGCGAAGCACGCCATAAATCCTCTCTTAAATTAAGAGAGGTTTGGTGAGTTAGGTTTCCAATATTTTTAAAACTTCGGAGTTAAGGAGGATGGTAGCTACATAAATGCGAGCGTTGGTTTCGGAAGCGTTAGGATAATGCTTCATAACTTCCTTGATTTCATTTTCTAAAATTTCTTTGTTGGGTTCCAGTTTTTCTGTCTCAGCAATTTTATTAAATATAAGCTGGATTTTGGCTTTCTTTTCTGAACTTTCTCTCAAATCTTTTTTTATGTTCTCTTCAGTTTTCTTTGCTTGTGTTAAATAATCTTCAAATTTGCCCCCCATTCGCACAATGTCATCTTTCATTTGAGCCAAAGATTTTTGAATTTCACTTTCCACCAAGATCTCCGGCAGTTCTATTTCTGTATTTTTGACCAGTTCTTCCATAATGCCCGCTCTTTTCTTTTCTATATTCCTGATTTTCTTTTCTTCAATAATATTTTGCTTCACTTTTTCTTTAAGTTCGTCTAGGTTTTTAAAATTGCCCGCTTCTTTGGCAAATTCATCATTAAGTTCAGGCAAATCATCATCTTTTATTTCTGCATGGTCATGCCCTTTATCTTCCGGATTGTTTTTATGATAATCAAAATGCGCTTTATTTTTTCTTATTTGCAAAAGCACATCGTTTATTTCTTCTTCGCCCGCCGTAGCTTCAGCGGAGGCGGGTTTCGTGGTTATTTCTTTTGAAATTTTTCTATAATCCGGCAATTCAAAATCCGGCATTACTGCAAAAACCGCCTTAAATTCAACAGGATTTCCCAAAGCCAATTTGGTTATGGAAATTTTAGGCTGGCCGATTATATCCAATTTTTCCTGCTCTATTATTTTTAGATAATGCTCTTTTAAAAGCAGGTCAGTCGCTTCTTCCAGTATTTTTCCTTCGCCCACTTTTTCAACTATAATATTTTCAGGCGTATGGCCTTTTCTAAAACCGGGTATTTCTATTGAATCGCAAAACACCCCAATCGCTTTTTTGCGGGCGAAACCTAAAAAAGTGGCAGGTAGCGACACCTCCATCTCCATCTCCGATTTCGGCAGTTTTTTTATTTTAACTTCGTACAGCACCGAGCTAGTTTACCAAAATATTTAATTACTGCAACTCTGCTTCAATGGCGGCGGCGCCTTGGTCAAGATTGTTTAAGTCAGTGGCGTTTAAGTCCGCTTCTATTGAATTCAAATTGTCAGAAGCGCTTTGTTGATTCAAAGAGGTGGTGATATTGTCGCCAGTTTCAGTTGGGGTGTAAATATTTTGGTCTGACCTTGTTTTTAAGAAATACAAGCCAGCTACTACTATGAGAGTCAGAATAATAATAACGGCAATAAGGGGGCCAATTGACTTTTTTTCCGCCTGATTTGGCATTGGAGGCATTTGGTTTGGATTGAATGTGTCCATATTTTTGAAATTTTTAATTTATAATTTTTTTAATCCTCAATTTTAGTAGTGGTGGCAGTAGAAGTCGCAGTGGTTGAATTTCTCATTTTATTGTCTCCCGGCTTGAGATTTTCGACCACATTTACTAAAGCGGCATGAGCTATTTTTATATCTTCTTTAGCTCTCTCCATCTGCGTTTTTATATCCTCAAATTCTTTTTTAATGGCTCCGGTGGTGCTGGCCAACGAGCTAATACTGGTAGTGCTGGCAATATTTGCCACGCTTATTTTAGCCGTTTCAATTTTAGATCTGGCCACGGTCAGGAGCTCCTTTGCTTCTATAACATCAATATTTCTGGATTCTATTTTAGTTATTCTTGATTCTATTCTGTCCGCTAAAGTTTCAAGCCTGTTTGTGGCGGCTTCGTATCTGGCGACGACATTTTCAACAAACTTATTTATCCTCTCTTTTATTTTGTTTACAGCATTTTGCCTTCTTTCCTCAACAGAATTCTTGATAGATTCTTTCTTTGCGTCTATCTCAGATTTTATAGTTTCTTTGTTTGTTTCAGCAAAAGATAAACTCGGCAGAATCATTAAAGAAATCACAATCAAAAGCAATAATTTATTTTTCATATATTTAATTTTATTAATAAATAAACACATTAGAACATTTCCTATTATACTACATAGTTTTTTATTCAGCCATCTGCAACTCTTCTCCTTTGGTTGATTTTATATCAATGCGCCAGCTAGTAAGCTTAGCTGCCAATCTGACATTCTGGCCGCCCTTGCCGATGGCCAAAGATTGCTGATCTTCAGAAACTACTACATTGGCCTGATGGTTTTCCCCATCTATTTGGACGGAGACTATTTTGGCCGGCGAAAGAGCGTCCTCAATAAACTCGGCCGGATTTTCTGACCACTCTATAATGTCTATTTTTTCTCCTCCGAGCTCACTGGTAACGGTAGCTACTCTCACCCCTCTTTGGCCGACCAAAGAACCCACCGGGTCAATATAATTGTCGTTTGTTGCCACCGCCACTTTGGAGCGCGAGCCAGCTTCTCTGGCCACCGATTTTATTTCTATGGCGCCATTAGCCAGTTCCGGCGCCTCATTTTCAAAAAGTTTTACCAGAAAACGCGGGTGGGAGCGGGAAAGGCGAAGGGCCACACCCTTGAGGCCGTCTTCTACTCGATACAAATAAGCTCTGACTCTCTCGCCCTGGCTGAATCTCTCGCCCGGTATTTGCTCCTCGTAAGGCAGAATGCCAACCGCTCTGCCAACATCTACAAAAATATTACCCCTTTCAATTCTTTGGACCGTGCCGACGATAATGTCTCCTTCCCGTTCTCCAAATTCTTTAAGCACAGAATATCTCTCGGCCTCTCTGATTTTTTGCATAATAACCTGCTTGGCTGTTTGAGAGGCGATGCGCCCGTAATCTCCTTTTGATTCAAGGGGGAAAATTATCTCGTCTCCCACTATCACTCCCTTTTTTATTTTTTGGGCGTCAGGCAATAAAATATGATGCTCCGGATTAAAAAGCACCCTCTCGTCATCTTTGGCCTCTGCCTCTTCCAGGGCTTCTCCCAATGATTCCTTGTCCATAAATACTTTTGAATCGTCCACCACAATTTTTATTTGATTCATTTCCACCGACCCGGTGCGCAAATCAAAACTGGCGCGGATTATTTGGCCGCGTTTGCCGTATTCTTTTTTGTAAGCGGTGGCCAAAGCCATTTCAATAGCTTCAATCACTTTTTCTTTTGGGATGCCACGTTCTTCCTCCAGCTGGTCCAAAACCGAATTTATGACTTTTAAGTCAAACATATTAACAAAATTATACGAATAAAATAACTCAGAAAGAAAAAATCCGCTTTCGGGCGGAATATCAATCTTTCAGTATTGTTGCTATTATATACCCAAAGCAATAAACAAGTCAAGCTTTGTTTCTAAATGCTATTGCCGTATAATTTATTATATGGAATCCAATTCTCAACAACAAATTAATCCTAATTGGCCGCTTTATCGAAAAAATTCAGGACAAGAAACAATACCCTCCGATTCTCTTCCCGAAATTGAACAATCTTTTGGGGGGCAAAACGGATTAGTAAAATTAAATGCTATTCTGACAACAATAGAAACCGACCAACCGGAAGTAGAAACTAAGAAATTTAAAAAAATTCCTGCAATAAACGGAGCCGCGTTTTTGGAAAATATTACTGATGAAAAAGTTTTGGCGCAAAAAGAAATGGTAAAAGAAACAATTGCAGAAAAAACTCAGGCTCCAAATCAAATTCCAGAAATTCCCAAGTTTTCTGAAAGCAGGTTAACGAGAGGAGTTTTTGAACCCGTAACTGTTCAACCTCAAAACAAAGAGCCCAATAAGCATGAAGTGCAAGAGGGAGAAACTTTGCAGAAAATTATAGAAGAAAAAATTAAAAATAATTAAATGGGTATTTTAAATGATCAATTTAAAAACATGACCCCGGCTCAAAAAACTTATGTTTTGAGCATGTTGATAAATAAAATATATAAAAATCCAACGGACTATGGGTTAAATGAAGACGAGGTTTTAAGAGTTGGAAATAAGTTGGATTTCTCCAAACTTTTTGAAAACACTGAAGAATTAAAATCAATTTTTACAAAAGCCAAAGAAACTATTGTTGAAGGTGGTCTGCAGGAGAAATTGATTCTGGAAAATAATAAAAAAATTGCTGAATGGGTAAAAAGATCCGAAAACTCCTGGGTAAAGCTGACCAACGACAAAGTGGCCGAAATTTTGGCTGTTAAACCAAAAGAGGAAATTATTTCCGAACCATCGCTGGAAGAACTAATCAAACCAAAAACAGTTATTGAAAAACAAATACACAGAGAAATTGAAGATGCCAAACAGAGGTTGCAGGTTTTGGAGGGAGGCAAAAATCAAAGCGGGGTGAGGTCAATGATGGGCGATGCTTCTTTGGGGCGGGAGACAGAAGATGCTTTTAGAAATGAAATTGACAGCATATACGGCAAGAGCGGTTTATTGGGAATTGGCAAGGTTGCAGGAGTAAACACCAAAGAATGGGGAGAAATGGCAAGACTTCCAGCCGGCAAGATAGTAGAATATTATACAGGCGATTCGGCCAAATCTGGCCTACCTGCCGATATAGCTGAAAAATTATCAAAGTCCAGCCGGCATGAGGCTTTCATGGAGCAAGCGGTCGGACTGATGGAACAGTCAAATAGAGCAGTCAAGCCGTTTGAGAATGAAAACATGGAGCAGTTTATCAGACGACTTGGTGGTTATGTTTTGAGAGCCCATTTACAAAAAGTGGCATAAATTTTAAATTATGGATGAAAATTTTAAAAAAAAAATAATAAAAGATTTTGGGCTGGAAAATATAGATTCCCGCGAGCAGGAAAAGATGATTGAAAAAATAGGCAATCTGCTTTTTGAATCGGTGGTGGAGCGGGCGGTAGACATAATGGACGAGAGCGTTATGAATGATTTTGAAGAAGTTGTTGCCAATGCCGGCAGCGATTATCAAAAAATAATTTCTTTTCTCAAACCCCATGTTCCCGGCTTTGATGGAATAGTTTCCGAAGAACTCTCCCGTCTGAAACGCGCCACCTCCGGCATATTTGCATAAAATTATGCTTTTGGTATAATGCTAATCATTGATTAAAAAGAGCGCTTTTAATTTTGCGCTAAAAATTTATTCGTTATTTAATTTAAAATTATGGCAGAAGCATTTGATCGTTCCAAGCCCCATGTCAACGTCGGTACTATCGGACATGTTGACCACGGCAAAACAACTTTGACCGCCGCCATTCTTAAGATTCTTGATATGAAAAAGGCTGAAGGGTATGGCGCCCGGGTTGAAGGTGTTGATAACATTGACAATGCTCCGGAGGAAAAGGCCAGAGGCATTACTATTGCTTTGCACCACAGCGAATATTGGACTCCTCAGAGACATTATGCCCACGTTGATGCTCCGGGACACGCCGATTACATTAAAAACATGATTACAGGCGCCGCTCAAATGGATGGCGCTATCTTGGTGGTGGCTGCCACTGACGGAGTGATGCCTCAAACCAGGGAGCATATACTTTTGGCCTATCAAGTGGGAGTGCCTAAAATAATAGTTTTTCTGAACAAGTGCGATATGGTGGCCGAACAGGACTTGATTGATCTAGTTGAAGAGGAAATCCGCGAACTTTTGACCAAAAATCATTATGATGGCGCCGCCACTCCTATAATCCGCGGCTCTGGATTGAAAGCTCTGGAAGCCAAGGGCGCGGATGATGAATGGGCCAAAAAAGTTATTGAATTGGTCAATACCATTGATACTTATCTGCCCACTCCGGTCCGCGACCTTGATAAGCCGTTCCTGATGCCGATTGAAGACATTTTTTCTATTGAGGGCCGAGGCACAGTCGTGACTGGCAAAATTGAAAGAGGAGTCGTTAAAGTGGGCGAAGAAATGGATGTTATCGGTCTTAGAGACGCTCAAAAAACGACTGTCACCGGCATTGAAATGTTCAACAAACAGCTTCAAGAAGGCATAGCTGGAGACAATGCCGGCATTCTGCTTCGCGGCCTCAAGAAAGAAGATGTTCACCGCGGCCAGGTTATCGCCAAACCGGGTTCTGTCACTCCTCATTCAGAATTTGAATCCGAGGTTTACATTCTAAAGAAAGAAGAAGGGGGCAGACACACTCCATTTTTCACCGGCTATAAACCGCAATTCTATATCAGGACTACTGATGTTACCGGAGAAGTGACTCTTAAAGAAGGGGTGGAAATGGTTATGCCCGGTGATACTGTCACTTTCAAAGTGAAATTAGTGGCTCCGATAGCCCTTGAAGCTCAGCAAAGATTTGCCATCCGCGAGGGAGGCAAAACTGTTGGAGCGGGAGTGGTAACCAAGATTGTCGCTTAATTCATTAGACTTCGTCAGAATGAAAATTTGCAAAAGTCCTCGGGTCGCCTCTTTCAGGGCTCAACCAGACTTTTGAAATTTTTTTCTGACTCGTCTTAACAAACATGACGGAAAGCACATTAAAAAAACCAAAGAGGACAACAAAACCAAAGGTTAAAAAAGAAGAACCTATTTCTAAATTGCGCATCAGAGTGATGGCTTACGAGTACAAAGTGCTTGACCTCTCAGTTAAGCAAATCATTGATACCGCTCTCCGCTATGACGCCAAAATTGTGGGTCCCATACCTTTGCCGACTGAAATTAAAAAATGGACCGTCAATCGCTCGCCATTCGTCTACAAAAACGCCCGCGAGCAGTTTGAAATGCGAGTGCACCGCCGTGTCATAGACATCATAAACCCGTCTCCCAAAATAATGGACTCTCTAACCAATCTCTCTTTGCCGTCAGGAGTAAATATAGATGTTAAAATAATATAACTCACCTTTATCCTTGACAGGATATATACATCGTATATACTTCTTATATATGGATACAATAATATTTAAAGTAGATAAAAAGATTAAAGAAAAAGCCCAAAAGCAGGCCAAAAAGGGCGGTTTTTCGTTATCTGATTATTACAGACATGCGACAGTATCTTTGGCTGCAGGGGAGTGTACTGTTGAGATTGTGGAAAAACCAAAACTTAATGCCAGAACTATCCGTGAATTATTGAAAATTTCAGAGGACATTAAGAAAGGCAAAAATCTTTCCCCAGTTTTTCACACAGTTGAAGAAATGAGAAAATATCTTGAAAAATAGATGGAGATACAACTGCACAAAAATTTCAAAAAAAAATTTAAAAAGTTATCTCCTAAAATAAAGCGTAGTTATTTTGAAAGGGCGGGACTGTTTTTAAAAGACCCATTTCATCCATTATTAAATAATCATTCAATTGAACCCATTTATCCTCCTGGATGGCGTAGCATAAACATAACCGGTAATTATCGCGTTCTCTTTGAACACCAGAACGAACACACGGTTTCGTTTATGAAAATAGGCACCCATTCGGAATTGTATAAATAAAATAAGGCTTTCATTTGCAAAAAAAGATGGTTTCTGTTAGTCTATCCAAAAGCCCAAAAGGCGTTTTTCTTCGCCCGCGCTCCGTCGCCAGAGGCTTTGGCGGCGTGCGACCGAAGCTAAAAGCGGAGGAGGGTTGTTTAATTGTATGAAATTTATATTGGCAAAAAAAGTGAATATGACCCAGATTTTTGGGGAAGACGGCAGCGTAGCGGCGGCTACCGTTTTGAACGTGGAGCCAAATGTGGTTTCCTATGTCAAAACCAAAGAAAAAGACGGCTACAGTGCCGTACAAGTTGGTGCAGGTTCCAGGAGAGAAAAAAATATTTCAAAACCGGTCAAGGGGCACCTCAAAGATTTAATGAATGCGGAAACGAAAAGAGGCCCGGCTGTTCTTAGGGAATTTAGGATAGAAGATGCAAGCGAGTTGAAGAGGGGGGATAAAATATCAGTGGAAAATTTTGCTGTTGGGGATAATGTAACCGTTTCGAGTATTTCCAAAGGCAAAGGCTTCCAGGGAGTGGTCAAAAGACATGGTTTTCATGGCGGTCCGCGCAGTCACGGCCAAAAACATTCTGAAAGGGAGCCGGGTTCTATTGGCGGCGGCGGTAGAAGCGGTGGTAAAGTTATCAAAGGCATGAGAATGGCCGGCCGCATGGGTGGTGATAGAATTACCGTTAAAAATCTCAGAGTTCTTGGCATTGATAAAGATAACAATGCAATGTTGGTTTCTGGAGCAGTGCCAGGGAGGAGGGGAACATTGGTTGAAATAAGAGGATAAAAATATGGAAACAACTATTTACAATCAGCAAGGAAAAGAAACGGGAACACTTAAACTTTCTGATAATGTCTTTGGTTTGCCTTGGAACGAAACTTTGGTGCATCAGGTAGCAATCGGAATGACGGGTAATCAAAGGATGCCAATCGCTCACACCAAAACCAGAGGTGATGTTTCCGGCACGGGAGCAAAGCCCTGGAAACAAAAAGGCACCGGCCGGGCCAGGCACGGCTCCCGCCGAAGCCCGATTTGGGTCGGCGGCGGCATTGCTCACGGACCGAGAAATGAAAGAGATTATTCAAGAAAAATAAATAAAAAAATGAAAACTAAAGCTCTTTTTACAGTGCTTTCTCAAAAATTTAAAGATGAGGAAGTGGTTTTTCTGGATAACATTTCTCTGAAAGCTCCAAAAACAAAAGAAGCCAGAAATATCATCGCCGCTCTTTCAAAAGTAAAAGAATTTAGTGGAATTGGAAGAAGAAATAATGCAGCCTTTGTTGCTCTGCAAGAAAAAAATGAAAATGTTTTGAAAAGTTTCAGTAATTTTGGCAATTTGGAAATTGGTCTAGTAAAAGATTTGAATGTTTTAGATCTTTTGCAATACAAATATTTAATAATAACTGACCCGGAAAAATCATTAGCAACTTTAAAATCAAGGAAATAACCCCACCCAACCCTCCCCTTAATTTAAGGGGAGGGCAAGGGAGGAGTTAGTAAATTATCATGACAAATTTAAAAGCAGAACATTCCAATATTCTCATAAGGCCTCGCATTACCGAAAAGGCCAGCTTTTTGGCAGAAACTAATGTTCACACCTTTGAAGTGGCGCCAAAAGCGACTAAAAAGCAGATTGCCGAAGCGGTCAGGATTTTTTACAAAATCTCTCCCGTAAAAATAAATATTGTTAAAAATCCGGCTAAGGAGGTATTTATAAGAGGTAAAAAAGGTAAAAAAGCAGGAGTAAAAAAAGCTTATGTTTATTTAAAAAAGGGAGATAAATTGGAATAATTTTATGGCAATCAAAAATTACAAACCGACATCAAAATCCAGAAGGCACATGTCCGGTGTGTTTTACAAGTCAGTTTTGACTGGGGATGCTCCGACCAAATCTCTGACTTTTGGCTTTAAAAGGTCGGTTGGCAGAAATAATGCCGGCCGAATAACTGTTCGCCACAAAGGTTCCGGGCATAAAAGATTATTTCGGGAGATTGATTTCAGGTACGGAAAAATAGGCATTCCCTACAAAATCGTTTCAATGGAATATGACCCGAACCGCACCGGCTTTATCGGCTTGGCTGTCTACAAAGACGGCGAGAAAAAATATGTGCTTTTGCCAAAAAATATTAAAGCTGGAGAAGAGCTTTTGACAGCTGAAAACGCGGAAGTGAAGCAGGGTAATCGCCTGCCACTCAAAAACATTCCGGTCGGCGCTTTTGTCTATAACGTGGAACTGAAGCCTAATGGTGGAGCTAAAATCGGTCGTTCGGCAGGTAATTTTGTCCAAGTGGTGGCCAAGGATGCCGGCTCAGTAGATCTGAAAATGCCATCAACCGAAATACGAAAAGTGAAAGAAAATTGCTGGGCCAGCATTGGTGAAGTTTCCAACGAAGAAAAAAGATTGGAGAACTATGGCAAAGCTGGACGTTCGCGATGGAAAGGTATTCGCCCAACAGTCAGAGGCACCGCTCAAAATCCGGTTGACCATCCGCATGGCGGAGGCGAGGGTAGGCAAGGCCGGGGCCGCAGACGCGCTATTTCTCTTTGGGGCAAGCCAACCGGTAAAGGCCAGAAATCCAGACGCACTAAAAAATATTCAAATAAATTTATTGTCAGCAGAAGAAGAGTAGGAAAACAAAAATAAATAAAATATATGAATATAAAAATTTCACCGGTTAATATGGAAGAAAGAAAAAATTTGGATATCAGATCCGGCGATAATGTTCGGGTTACCCAAAAAATTATTGAAAAAGACAAAAAAACGGGCAAACCAAAAACCAGGCTGCAAGATTTTGAAGGCTTATGTTTGGCGGTGAAGCATGGCAAGGAAGCCGGCGGCACTATCACCTTGAGAAAAACCGCTTCTGGAGTCGGGGTGGAAAGAATTTTTCCTATTTATTCACCGATGATAGAAAAAATAGAAGTGGTTAAACGCTCCAAAGTTCGCCGGGCCAAACTTTATCATATTCGCAAAAAAGCGGCCAAAGAAATCAGAAGGCAAATGAGAAATATAAGAGAGGTGCCAGAGGTTATTGAGGAAGTCGCAGAAGAAACTCCTACTCCAGAAATTGAAAAAAGTTAAAAAATGGCTATACTTTTATAGTAATTTGCGCGGGTGGCGAAATTAGAAGACGCGCTACCTTGAGGTGGTAGTGGGAGTTAATCCCTTGCAGGTGCAAGTCCTGTCCCGCGCACAAATTGGCGGTTGTTCACATTTCTGTTTTGTGTTGGATCAAATAACCTTTTATAATCAAAAGGTGGCTTTATTAACAAACTACAAAATCTAACAAAAAACATGACTCAAGACATAATGCTCAAGCTTCTCTCAACTCTCACTTCAATAGTTTTAGCTCTGCAAAGTATGGTTATGGGCTTGCCAAATTTGGCAGCGGTTCAGCAATCATCTCAAGGAACAGTGTTAGGAGCTACTACCGGTGAATTTTATGTTTCTCCCAGTGGCACATCTTCCGGCGATGGCTCTATTACCAGTCCCTGGGACTTGCAAACCGCGCTGAACCAGCCGGCATCGGTTCAACCCGGCGATACAATATGGCTAAGGGGCGGGACATACGCGGGAACTTTTACCAGTAGATTGCTTGGAACCCAATCTTCCCCTATTATTGTAAAAAATTATCAAACAGAGCGAGTAATAATTGACGGCAGTAGAGCGGGGCAAGCTAATAAAAATATAACCGTATTACAGCAAGACACCGGAGGATATGTTTCGTATTGGGGTTTTGAAATAACGAATTCCGGTCTAAAGCCCTTTTAAGCAGTCTGTTTTCTCAGAATCTCTGTGGCAATCTTT
>ERZ1292629.846-Hain-H43-01um-R1-846-length-33293-cov-68_pt1 | contig 33293 bp, 41 predicted proteins | sample MGYA00564399_ERZ1292629 | MGnify/ENA primary metagenome ERZ1292629 (study PRJEB36523, sample SAMEA6512636) | groundwater metagenome | collected 2019-01-08 | study: AquaDiva: Metagenomics assemblies of 32 groundwater samples
TCTTTTGGGTGAGTCTCTTCGAACGGCGAAGCTCACGAATCTGGCGAATAAGGCGAAGGCGAGCCATTTCCATCTCGAATCTCTCACGATTTTTCTTTGATTTGAGGAGGTCACCGAAGACTTCATCGAAGGTGTGGAATTTTAATATTTGATTTTTTTTCATATCATTTGTTATGTCCTAATTGTTTTAATAGTAAGAGATACATATGTTCTCCAGCATCAAGCTCTTTCTTTGGAGTTTTCATACTTTTCTTTGTGAATGCTCTTAACACATAAAGTGTATTATTTTCAATACAAAATATAATTCGTCTTTTCCGCACTATCAACTCCTTTATTGGTCCTCTCAATGTCTTTATATAAGCTGATTCAAAGTCGCCTTCTCGAATAGATTCGAGTTCTGTAGCTATTTTAAACCGCTCTCCATCTGGAATAGAATGAAGAAATTGAGTAACCTGATCAAATACTTGTAACTCAAGTTTATACATCTTGTGCAGAAATTAAATTGTGAATAATTCGACCTAATAATAATATAGCAAAGTTGCTATATTAATGTCAAACAAATATTTTTAAGTTAATTATTTCTCCGCGCCATCCGCCTCCGCAACTTCATCGCCTTCAGTGGATTTGATATTAGTTGATATTACGTTTGCATTAGACCAAGTAAACTCAAATAGAGCTTTTTGCATTTTATACAATGATTCATCTTCAATAATAATGCCTATCATCACTTCATCTGTGAGGGAAATGTGCGATACCTTTCCATCATATATTTGGACAATACTCTGAAATGGGGAAGTATCAAGCTTAATGGTTCTGGTATCAGTGACATCCTTATTGTAATTAGATAGGATTTTCTTTGATTCAGGTGTTTCCAGAAGTATTCCTCGCTTTTTTACACCCTTTCTTTTTCGTTGCTCCACATACCATTCATTGATTTTTGGGATGTATTTTACGATTGATGTAATATCAGCATAGGATAATATTTCTTCTTTACTATACAACGAGTCCTCCAGGACCTTCTTAATTCCTTCTTCACCTTCAAAGAAACGCACATTGGGTTTTCCCATAGTCATATTATAGTCTGATATCATTGGTCCCAAAGTTCCGCTTAATGTAGATTCGGTAGCTTTCAATTCACCGGTCTTTTTTTGAATCATTTCTGTCAATTTTGACGGGTGATTGGGGGCAAAGAGAGCTACTTTCTTGTCAATTTTTTCTACAAGTCCCATTGTTACAAGCTGTTCTATAACCCTATATCCAAGCCCGCGCTTCAATCCGACTTTCAGCGCTATCTTACTCGCTGGTAATACTCCATTTTTGAGTAGTACTTCATAAGTTTTTGATTGGTCAGTGGTTAGCCCTGCTTTTGTTAGAATTTCTTCGTATAACATAAATGTGAGTCTATGAATAATAGTTTAATTGTATCTTTATGTCATAAATTGTCAATAATCCGTGACAAAATAATGTGGATAAATCAGAATACTTTGCATAATAAGGCTATTGTAGGGCCTGTAGCAAAGATATTTGTCATATGAGTGTTGACAAGAATGACACGGCATGCTATACTATTACCAGATGATGAGATAAGGAAGAAACGAAAGCAAGACCACACAGTTCATTAAAAGGAGATGTATATAAGATTGTTCTTCACCCTCTGATCCTGAGCCTGTATAGGCGAAGGACGGTGACTACAGCCGGCAAGTGTAGTAAGAGGAGAGAGTGGGGAATATAGCCAAGCCATAATGGTGGCGGGTGGAAACCAATCTTTTATTTGTCTCGTTTCAAAGGTGAGATGTTCTATTTGGAGGGAATGGCATTGAAACCTATTCTCAATATATGGAACTATGTCTATATAAGGCCTCGGTCTCACCAAACGTTGTTCGCGAATACATTTGTATTCGCGGGGACATCGATGATACAGGAAGTCTAACCAACTTTATGTATCAAAATGTCCTTACTCCGTGAAGTTTCTGAATTCTTAGAGGAGTTCGGAAAGATTGAACGGAAAGAGTAAGGAAGTAATTTGACAATAAAATAGCGAAGTAAAGTTCAGGAATGCGAGTATTCAACATACATGTGTTCTTGAATGGGAAAACGCGGAACATATAGTTCTGCAATGTTATTCCTCTTCGTCATGCTGAATTGATAGCTTGTCCTACATCTTTAGAGGATCAGGACAGGAAACTAGTTTTCGGCATGATAAGAGGGGTCGCAAGATCCTTGGTGATAGAAAGTCAGCATCTCCCGTAGAGTGCAATGTTGAATGTTCAACTTCACCTGCGTATGCTGAGACGGCTCAGTTGAATTCCGGAGCGTGGTAGTGTGATGATTATCACATTTATCAACTGCACTTCCTGGTGTCATACTCGTCTCTCGGTAGAGACAGATGACTAGACAGGGAGAGGAAGTTTCTATCACCATAAATTTCAAGGACAAGCGCCGTTGCTTGTCGCGAATAAAGTCGTTGAACCAACCGACTTAAAACAGGTTTGATGCATAGAAATATGTAGAGAGGAAACAAATGAAAACAAATGAAAACCGTCAGAGCCAGGCGAACAATCTGGCGGCGCAGTGCCGGCTAACTCATGTAACGAGGGGTGAGGGCAGTTGCACTGCCCACTTCTCAAACGGCGGCGCCGGCGGTCGTTGGATCAGTGGCCATGACGGCCAGAGTCAATGCTCAGGAAGCTTGAGCATGAGAATTGACGGGGTGGGGGTTTTCATGGATGTAAACCTCCACGAGGCGTGGAAGCACGCCAAAGAAGAGTAAAGGAAAAAGCGACTTCCTTCCCAAGGTTGGGTAAATCGTCGCAAGGTTATGGGAGATGCTTTTGGTTAAAAGCTTCTCCCTTCTTGTGAAGTTTGCAACAGCAGGTTGTGAATTTCTAGGAAATTGATTTCCGAAGCGCGATTCCGGCGTAACAATCTGGAAAGAAAATTAGAAAAGGTACGAAAGTGCCGGAAAGGGAAAGATGAATACGAATAAAATTTTTTCACTGGACGCAGAAGTTGACGGCCTGTATGGGTCGTCGTTCGCGATCGCTGTGACCGTCCGGGTGGACGGTCAGGAAACGGTCCGATTCGTCGGGCGTATTCCCGACTCGGTCGTCCATGACGACTGGGTCATGAAGAACGTCATGCCCGCACTTGCGGGCATGGCAGTAACCCACTCCTCTTCGGAGGAGTTGGAGGAGGCCTTTTGGGCTTTCTGGGTCGCCCAGAAAGAGGGGGCGATCGTGATCGCCCACTGCGGAAGTCCCGTGGAATCGGGGCTCTTCCGCCGGTGCGTCGAGCGAAATCTCGACGAACGGGCCTTCGCTGGTCCGTACCCATGTCTTCATGATGTGGGCACCTTGCTTCTTGCGTTAGGCGAGGACGCAGGGTCGGTGGACGGGTACAACAAACGGAACGGCATCGCTGTTCCGTTTGACGGGGTGAGTCATCACCCGATGTACGATGCCGCGGCGGCCGCGGTTGCGTGGGAGCACGCCGTGGGACGACTCCAAAAGTAGGTTAAACAAGGAATGGCTACTTCCTTTCCGTGGCGGATAAATCGTAGCAGGTATGGAGGAGTTATGGTTTAAAACTCCTCCACTTTATTGAGCTAGCGACAAAGGAATCGTTGGTTCATAGAGTGTCAAAGACAAAACAGGTTTATATAGGTGGCCTAAAGTTATCACCAGTAGGAGAAAAGTATGAAAATAGTTATTTCACCGGCAGTCGGACAGGCTGTCGCCGTATACATCGTGATGGTGTACATCTCGATGTTCCTCATTTCGAGGAACTTCGAGAAAAACGGCAAGATTGGATTTTTGTCTAACTTTGTTTCGGCAGCATTGGCCATGGTATGGCCGATGTCGCTGGTGGTTCTTTCAATCCTTTGGGGTTGCAAGAAGAGTAATAGTCGTTGAATCAATCGACTTTAAATAGGTTTATTTTAGGCACTTTATTGTGCCAGAAAGGAAGAATGAAAAAGGTTTACATCTGCGTCTGGGTAGACGCCATCGACTCATTCGTCGATGTAAAGAAGTTTTCCGCCTCGTCGGTTGACGAGGCGGTTGGCATCTTGGAGGGGATGCTGGAATTCAAGGCTGGTTCAATATTGGACCAGCCGAGTGCGGTCATTTCGGTGGAGGGCCGGGTGGTTCTCACAGCGAAAATGACCTTCCTCGACAGTAATTCCTGGTCGAGGATAGGTTGGGAACAGGCGGATTTTGGGATTAGAATCCCCAAATTTGCCCGTTCAAAAATTGAGCCACATCTTAGTCAACCAAACCATGTGGTTTGGGATTAAGGCTGTTGACTCTATAGGTTGAAATTGAACCTTTAAAATTTTTCTCGGCCGCAGAGTGAAGCGGTAATGGTTCCGAGAGTGGTTTCTCGGATGACTTTCTAGTGTAGTTGTCACCGTGCAAAAATGGTGAGGCTGGCATGCAGTGCTATGGGAAGGACGATTTCCTGAGAAAAGATAATCGCAAGGTTACGGGAGAAGTCTTTGGTTAAAGGCTTCTCCTTCATATTAAGCTCGTAGAAATTTTATGGGCTTACAAGAATTAGTCGTTGAACCAACCGACTTTAAATAGATTCATTCAGGCATAACCTGCCGGAAAGGTAAAAATGATAGAAAAATTGTTTGTGTCGTGGCTAAACCATGACTGTGGCTCATATCCCTCATACAGGGAATATGGGAACGAGAGGATAACAGGTCGACCAAGTCGTATCGATAGCGATACGACGAAAGGTCGAAGGTGCCCGCCAAATGGCGGAATCCATGAAATTGGGCGAAGAGCTCAATTTCAGAGACTGGCATTCAGCCGGTCAGGATTGGGGGTTCCTGCGGGTACAGTAGGGGACCCCAACAGTTCCGAGGATGGTATCCTCGGCAAGTTGAATGATGTTCGCATTGTTCTGGGGTAAGACTTGTAAAAACTTACCCCACTTTATTGAGCTTGTAATAATAGAGGATTATAAGTTCATAGAGTATAGTTACATTATCAACAACAACTAAGTCCCCATAATGCTATTGGTCAGATGACGGAATCAGATCAGGAAATAGTGTGAGTAAGATCGTCTTGGGCCGCGTAAGCGAGAAAAGACGCCAGCCTTCGCTAAGCTTCGGCTTGGCAAGGCAAATCTCTCTCCTCTAAACACGATTTCTTGGCCTGTCTATCCAGTCATTCTGGCCTGTGGCATCATGGGGATTTTTTGCTTTACAAATTGCCGAGCTATAACGCTATATGGTGAGCAATACTGTGACAGTGTATAATTCACGCATGGAAGGTATAAAACCTGATTTAGGACAGAATCAAGAAAGAATGCCTGAAAGCGTCATTGATAAGCATTTGATTGATGAAATATTAGGGAAGTTGACGATAGAAAATGATATACGGTCAAGTGAAGACGAATGTGAAAGAAATTATTTTATTAGATCAACCGATGAATCGATTTTCGTCGCAGGACAATTAGCCGACATTTTTCAGACTATTTACGATGAAGGAAAGACCGAGAGAGATACAAAAGAAGATCTTGATAAACATGGCAATATAGATTTGTCGTATCTCTATCAGGATTTTTGGGCTTCCCAAGACATCAATGATAATAAAGTTGTACTTTTCACATTAAAAGTGTTGCTTGAATATAAGCTTGCTTTGGGACCAACAAAACTAAAAAAGATCGTAGAGAACATCTATGATAGATGGTCTTCATATGTATCTTCCGCTAAACACCATGACGCTCATATTATTTATTCGAAAATGAGGCAGATCATGTTTGTATCATTACAAGTTTGTGACGATAAGTTTGGAGATGATGTTGGAAATAGAGGGAATGAATTATTGCAGGTGGAGATTATTAATGGTCACGATATGGCGCTTGACGAAAGAGATATTGATCAGATGGAGGAAATCTACTCGGTCAACTATTCCGACAAGCCGGAGTTACAGGAAATTCTCGTTAAAGCATTCATGAAAAAGGTTCGAACCAATCCCGGGGAATTCATTTTAGTCAGATTTGATGGGGATATTATCGGATATTATGAACTTGATAATCTCGGAGGTAAAAAAATTCATTTTAGAAAATTTAATGTCGCTCCGGGTCTTGAGGGTGTTGGTATTGGAAACTTATTATTGGATAAGAAACTTAATATCGATGCCAAACAAAATATTATTTTGGCGGAGTGCGACTTGTTTGGTGGATCAAGTCGGAATTATCTTAAGAATGGATTTGTTGCGCATAATGTAGCCTTATTAGGTGAAGATATTGCATTATCTATAGTCAGAAATGATTCTTATAATGATTTGTTTAAATCAAAAAATATTGATGCAAATGCTATTTTCGATGAAGATCCTCAACCGGGATCTAATCTGAGCGAATATAATTTTTCAGGTGACGATATTATTGTTCTTAAAAGTTTATGGTGGACTGATCCATATATAATCGCGTCAGGTGAAGTTTTTCACAGAATTAATGATCTATTTGGCGGTAAAGTTAATGGCAGAAAATATGTAATGACGAGAATATTTCATAGGAATATTAACCCCGATGAAAGAGAATGTGCTACATATTTTGTTTTTGAATCTATAGGAGATAAAGAGATGGATTCATATTTGAATGAATTTAAACAGTAGGCAAAAATTATCTCATGAATTATTTCTTCGCTTCCTCCGCTCCATCCGCTTCCGCGACTTCATCGCCTTCAGTGGATTTGATATCTATTTTCCAACCCGTAAGTTTTGCGGCGAGACGCACATTCTGGCCACCTTTGCCGATAGCGAGCGATTGTTCGTCTTCGGTCACCGTGATGATGGCGCGATGTTCCTCATCGGCGAGTTCAAGAGAGATGACTTCGGCGGGGGAGAGAGCTTCTTCGATGAATAGGGCGGGGTCTTCGTTCCATTCAACGATATCGATTTTCTCGCCGGAAAGTTCGCTGGTAACGGTGGAAACGCGGACTCCGCGCTGGCCAACGAGTGAGCCAATAGGGTCAATATGCGAGTCGTGAGAAATGACGGCTATTTTCGAACGAGAACCGGCTTCGCGGGCGATAGCTTTTATTTCGACGACGCCTTGGGCAATTTCAGGCGCCTCTATTTCGAAAAGCTTCGCCAAGAATTTCGGATGGGCGCGCGATAACTTCAAGACTATGCCTTTCGGACTTTCTTCCACGGCATAGAGATAGGCGCGAATGCGGTCGCCGGTTTTCCAACGTTCGCTCGGAATCTGTTCCTCGTATGAGATGACGCCGAGAGCTCGTCCCATATTCACGAAGACAGTGCCCCGTTCGACTCTCTCGACCGTGCCGGCGACAATCTCGCCTTCTTTCTGGCCGAATTCGCTCATAACAGAAACTTTCTCGGCTTCGCGAATCTTCTGAATGATGATTTGCTTCGCGGTCTGGGCGGCAATGCGGCCGAAATCGGCCTTATTTTCCAATGGGAAAATCAGTTCATCACCAACGACGGCGTCTTTCTTGATTTTCCGCGCGTCCTCGAGAAGCATATGCTGTTCCGGATTGAAGCGGATTTTGATATCCTCGACGGCGGTCTCTTTCAACTCTTCATGCGCCATCTCCTCGTCGCCTTCCATGATGACTTGGGCGCGGTCAACGACAACTTTCACTTGCCAGAATTCAACTGAACCGGTATTGGAGTCGAATGACGCGCGGACAATCTGGCCTTTCTTGCCATACTCTTTTTTGTAAGCGGTGGCGAGCGACATGGCGATGGCCTCCAAAGTTTTCTCGCGCGGGATTCCGCGCTCTTCTTCGAGCTGTTGAACTACCGAATTTATTATTTTTAGGTCAAACATATATTTAGTTGTTATTTAATTGTCTATTAAGTTTTTACTCGCTTCTAATAGGATTTTCAGGCCTATATTTAACAAATAAGTTCGCACGAAGCGAACTCTACTGATGGGGGTAGTGTAACATAAGTGGGGAATAATACAAGGGATTAGAAACTCGGCGCGAAATAAATACTCGGACCCGAATAAATGAATACGCGCCGAGTTTTTGAATCAGATTTATTAGGACATGAATAGGGAATAAAACAATATTTACAAAATCATTGAGAGGCATACAATTCATTTTGCCAATGCCGGCAAAATGATGAAAGTTAGTCATATATTTATTATGAAAATCAAACCCAAGATAATAAAGAAGAGAAAAGAAAAGGCTTGTTCAATTTGTGGTAAACACATGAAAGTTATTATTTATACTGATCGTTCATATCGTGGTGGGCATTATTTCGGGAAAATCCCACTTGTGTCAAAAGCCGAAATGGCAAAAGCTTTGAAACTTGGAACTAAAAAAGAAAAATTTGGTGATTTGAGTATGCAAATCATGAAAAAAGACCCGAAAGCTTATGGATCTTTTGAATATTGGGAATGCCCGAAATGCTATTGGAAATAATGAAAAAGTTATGAACTGATGTTAATTGTTATGAATTCAGTTAGCATTAATTGAAAAAGACTTGAATGAATGGTAGTGTTTTATTATGAAAACCCTAGACGAAGCTATTAAGAAGGTTACATCTTTTCGAGATGCACGAGACTGGAAACAATTTCATAACCCCAAAGACCTTTCTCTGTCATTGGTATTAGAGGCTACTGAAGTTATGGAACATTTTCAATGGAAGAGTAAAGAGGAGATTGATAAATATATTAAAACAAATAGAGCTGATATTGGTGAAGAGTTGGCAGATGTATTCTATTGGGTTATTCTCATGAGTCACGATCTCGGAATAGATATTTTAAATGCTCTTGAAATTAAATTAAAGAAAAATGATGAGAAATATCCGGTTGATAAAGCGAAAGGAAAGCATACTAAGTACAATAGATTTAAATAATTTGATTTGTGTTTTGTATTGTATGATACAATTGGTGCATGGTAGTAGCCGAAAGAAAAATACTTTCAATAGTTAAAGACAAGCCGTATTTTATGCAGGACAATTTCGTGCTGTATCTCGGTGATTGTAACTAGTCTTCCCACATGAATTTATCTTTTAATATAAAATTAGCTGATGAATATACTAATTCTTCTCAGAAAATAAGGGTTCTAACAGAGGATTGGGTTGATAAACAAGTATATTGTCCAAATTGTGGTCATGCCGATATCGACAAATATGCTAATAACAAACCCGTTGCTGATTTTTTCTGTTCAAATTGTAACGAGGACTTTGAATTGAAAAGTAAGAAAGGATTTATTGGTAACAAAATTCTTGATGGCGCGTATCATACAATGATTGAACGTCTGCGAAGCACAAACAATCCAAATTTTTTTATACTCAAATATGATATACATGATTTTTCGGTTTTAGATTTTTTCGTTATTCCGAAGCATTATTTTGTTTTAGATATTATTCAAAAACGTAGGGCGTTATCTCAAACAGCGAGACGTGCGGGCTGGATTGGTTGTAACATTTTACTGCAAAGCATTCCACAAACAGGGAAAATATTTTTTGTAAAAGACCACCAAATTGAGTCGAAGGAGAGTGTTATGATAAATTGGCAGAAAACACTTTTTCTTCGCGAAGAGAAAGAAATATACACAAAAGGTTGGCTTTTAGATATTATGAATTGTATCGAAAGACTTGGAAATAATGTATTTTCTCTTGATGAGATTTATGTATTTGAAAAGTTCCTAGGTAGAAAACATCCTGAAAATAAACATATTAAAGACAAAATCCGTCAGCAGTTGCAAATCTTGCGAGATAAACGGTATCTCAAATTCACTAAACGAGGAAATTATCAATTAACATAAAGATATGGAATTCCGAATCCTTCAATCACAGTATAATAATTTACATTCCTATTTTAAAACAACATGTGAACCTTTCGATTTTTTAGAATGGGATGGAAAGACATTGAATGTCTGGAATAGGAATAAAATTATAGAAACATACAATTATAGAGATTTGAAAACACTTAACATTTTCCAAACTTGATTTTGACTTAGAAACTTCTGAAGTTGGTGATTCCGAAATGCAACATTTGGATTTTGCTTATGCTTCAAGTCTGATTAGGACTTTTGTTGATGATAATAGTCTCGTTTTAACTATTCGTGGTCGTAAATATACTCCAAGATTTGACTTCTTTGTTGGAGAAAATAAGATTGAGTCAGGGAGTGTTCAGACTGAAGTTGATGCTAGATACGAGGGAAAAGACAAAGTAGTATTAGTTGAAGCAAAAAATGGCAAAAGTAAAAATGTAATAATTCGGCAATTGTATTACCCGTTCAGACAGTGGCAAGAACATACAAAGAAGAAAGTTTACACATTATTCTTTGAAAAAGACAAGGATAATGTGTATTCTATCTGGCAATTTCAATTTATAAACCCAATGGATTATAATAGTATAAAATTAATAAAATCTGGTAAGTTCTTGATTAATTAGAGTGGTACTATTAGTTAATTTCTATTGCTACTCTAGCTCTATTTGTCCCCAATCTCCAGAACGGCTTTCCGCGTAAAATGGTATAATTTGCCTAATGCTCATTGAAGATACACAACTTTACAAGTTTATTCTGGACTCCGGACTGGTCTCGAAGGTAGATTTGGAAACCGCCAAGAAAGATTCGGAGAAGGGTAAGAAGCGCCTAGGCGATATTCTAGTCACCCAAGGCAAAATAACGGCCGATAATCTGCGCCGCATGCAAGCTTATGTGCTCGGCATACCCTTTGTCGACCTAAAAAACAAGAAAATACCGAGCGACATCCTCTCGATGATACCCGAGCCGATCGCGCGCGGGCATAATATTATCGCATTCAAGAAAAGCGATGTGTCGCTCGAGGTCGCCATGCTCGATGTCAATGATTTGTCGGCAATAGACTTCATAAAGAAAAAAGTCCATCTGAAAATATTGCCGCGCTTGACCGATGCCGACTCAATCAAGGAAGCCCTTGTCCAGTATCAGAAAAGCTTGAAAGCTGAATTCGGAGATATTATCCAGAAGGAAACAGAGACATTGAAGATGATTTCCGATGAAAAAGGCGAGTCGTTGTCCGCGGATGATTTAAAAAAAATCGCTGGCGACTTGCCGGTAATACGCATTGTTGACACGCTCCTCAAACATGCCATTATCCAAAACGCTTCGGATATACATATAGAGCCGATGGAAGAACAAGTTCTGGTGAGATACAGAATTGACGGGCTTTTGCATGACGCTATGGTTTTGCCGAGACAAGCAGGCTCGTCGATAACCGCGCGCATAAAAGTACTCTCTAGCCTCAAACTGGACGAAAAACGATTGCCTCAAGACGGTCGTTTCAAAGTGGATGTGAACGGCGAGAAAGTGTCTTTTCGCGTTTCAATCTTGCCGACATATTATGGGGAAAAGACCGTGATGCGCCTTCTCCGCGAAAATATTTCCGGCTTTACTCTCGAATATTTGAATTTTCACGGCGAAGGGTTGGAAAGAATACATAAGGCCCTAAACAAAACAACGGGAATGATACTCACGACGGGTCCGACGGGTTCGGGGAAGACGACAACGCTCTATACCATGCTAGATATTTTAAACACTCCGGATGTGAACATTTCAACGATTGAGGACCCGATAGAATATCAAATGGCCCGCATAAACCAGACGCAAGTCAGGCCGGATATCGGTTTTTCTTTCGTACAGGGAATCAGAACGCTGGTTCGCCAAGACCCGGATATTATAATGGTCGGGGAAATTCGCGACGGAGAAACGGCCTCTTTGGCTGTGAACGCGGCTCTTACCGGCCACCTAGTACTTTCCACTCTTCACACAAATTCCGCCGCTGGCGCCATTCCTCGCCTTTTGGACATGAAAGTCGAGTCATTCCTCCTTGTCTCAACGCTCGATATTATCATCGGCCAAAGACTGGTTCGTTCCTTGACTGATACAAAAGAAAAATATTCGCTGACGAAAGCCGAATTCGAAGAACTTGGAAGGGTTGTTGACCTTGATAGAGTGCTCACGGCCCTGAAAGCCGAGAAAATCGTCAAAGCCAATGAGACTTGGAAGAATATTTCCTTCTACAAACCGACTCCAAGTTCGGAAGATGACGGTTTCAAGGGCCGTGTTGGTATTCACGAAGTCTTGAATATGTCCGCGCCGATAAAAGACCTTGTCATGAAGAACGCGACTTCGGCGGAAATAGAAACTCAAGCCAAACAAGAAGGCATGCTTACGATGATTGAAGACGGAATATACAAATGCGTGTCGGGATTGACGACAATCGAAGAAGTTTTGCGCGTGATTTCGGAATAATATAAATGTCCCACTTTATCTTCAAAGCAAAAAGGCCCGGCGGAGAGATATATTCAAGTGAAAGAGACGCCGCTGACCGTTTCGAATTGTATCATCTGCTCAAAGAAAGCGGCGACGAGATTATTTCCATGAATGAAAAGACCATAGGGCATGGTTTGCATATTGATGTCTCTTTCAATCGAATATTTCATCGGGTTAAAACTATAGAAAAAATCAATTTCGCCAGAAATCTAGGTTCAATGCTCGAAGCGGGACTCGCGCTGTCTCGCGCTTTATCCGTTCTGGAAAGACAGACTCGCAACAAAACATTCAAGAATATGCTGACCGGCATTATCGCGGATATCAGCGGCGGAACAACCTTTTCCGATTCATTGGCAAAATATCATCGCGTTTTCCCGCAAATATTCATATCCATGGTGCATGCGGGGGAACAGTCCGGCACTTTGGCGGACTCTCTGAAGATTGTGGCCGAACAAATGGACAATTCCTACGCGCTGGAAAGGCGAGTCCGCGGCGCGCTCATATATCCCACGGTTATATTATTCGTCATGGTAATCATAGCCATTCTCATGTTTATTTTCGTGATACCGACTTTGATGAAAACATTCACGGAGATGAATGTCACCTTGCCGTTTACGACGAGAATTGTTTTAGGAGTTAGTACGACCCTGCAACATTATGGAATTTTGGTATTGATCGGATTTTTAAGCTTTGCCGGGATTATATATTGGTGGTCAAAACGGGCGATAGGGAAGAAAATCAATCACGCGCTCATACTAAAGATGCCTATATTAGGCTCTCTAGCGCAGGAAGTGAACGCGGCGCGTACGGCCAGAACGCTCGCTTCTCTGCTATCCGCGGGCGTCCCGGTAATCGAATCCGTTAGTATTACCGCGGAAGTCGTACAGAATGTTTATTTCAAAGCTGTTTTGCAAAAAGCCAAAGAAGCCATCAAAAAAGGCGATTTGATGTCGAAGATATTCAATGACAATGCCAATCTATATCCGGTTTTCATGGCGGAGATGATGAGCGTGGGCGAGGAGACGGGTAAAATAGCGGAAATGTTACTCGGAGTGGCGCGTTATTATGAAGATGATGTGAATCAAAAGACAAAAGATATGTCCACGGTCATTGAACCGATTCTCATGGTTATAATAGCGGCGGCCGTGGGATTTTTTGCCGTCTCTATGATATCGCCGATATACTCGCTCGTGGACGCGGTGTAGAATATAAAAATGAAAAGAGGATTTACATTAGTCGAAGTCTTGGTTGGCGCCGCGGTTTTCGTGGTTATAGCCATTGCCGCCTATAACGCTTATGTCTCTTTGTTTCAGCTGATAGAGCTCAATCAATATAAAGTTTTGGCGATAAATTTAGCGAATGAACGGTTCGAAATTGCCAGAAATATGCCTTACGCGATAGTAGGGGTACAAGGTAGTATTCCAAATGGCAGTATTCCGCGTACGCAGGCATTGACGAGGGGCGGTACGACCTTTATGGTAACGACAACAGTACGGAATATTGATTTGCCCTTTGATGGCACTATCGGCGGAACTCCGAATGACCTTTCCCCGGCGGATAACAAACTGGTCCAGGTTGAAATATCGTGTTCTACCTGCCGTGGAATGCAGCCAATCATCCTTGTCGGACAAATATCTCCGAAAAATCTTGAGACGGCTTCGACCAACGGCGCGTTGTTCATCCAAGTCTTTGATGCCAATGGACAACCTGTTCAAGACGCTTCCGTCCATATAGTGAATGTGGCTACGACTACCACAATAGTTATTGATGATGTTACGGACGCAAATGGAATGTTGCAGTTGGTTGATATACCGCCACAGGGCAATGCCTACAGGATTACCGTCTCTAAATCCGGCTATTCAACCGATAGGACATATCCCATTGGCGGTTCCGGCAATCCAAACCCTTCTAAACCCGATGCCACCGTTCTACTCCAACAGGTAACGCAGATTAGTTTTGCGATTGATAAATTGAGTTCAATTCATTTTTCCACCGTAACTCCGACTTGCGAGACAGTTTCAAACTTTGGTTTCAATATAGCCGGTTCGAAGCAAATCGGAGCAAATGTCCCAAAATATAATCTCGATACTTCGACTAATAGTTCCGGAAAGCTCGATATTAATTCCATGGAATGGGACTCCTATGTTATTTCGCCGATTGATGCCACGCGGTATTTATCCGGTATAAATCCCTTGAATCCAGTAGCCGTAAATCCAGATGGCTCGCAGAATATCCAATTGATTGCCGTGCCGAAAAATCCGAGCGGACTTATCGCGACTATCAAGGATTATTCCACCTTATTGCCGCTTTCCGGAGCCACGGTCAAATTGGCTAAAGACGGCGGAGGTTTCGAAGAGACATTGTTAACCGGCCAAGGTTATATTTCACAAACAGACTGGTCTCTCGGGCCGGGACAAGAAAGTTTTTCGAATCAGTCGAAATATTTTTCCGATGACGGCAATATGGATACTTCGCTCACGAGCGGGCAGATAAAATTGCGCAATGCTTTCGGCGAATACAATCCGAGCGGCATATTGGAATCATCGACTTTCGACACTGGTTCAGCGAGTAATTTCTTTTCGCTTGTTTGGTCGCCGATAGACCAGCCGATTCTCGCTGGCGTGGATAGCGCGCGCTTTCAGTTCGCCACGAATGCCACGATTACGCCAACTACGACTTGGGCTTTCAAAGGACCGGATGGCAATGACACAAGTTATTATCTATCATCCAATTCTTCTTTAAGTTCCACGCATAATGGCGATAAATATGCTAGATATCGCGTTTATCTTTCCACGCAAACCGCGACTGTCACGCCAAGTATTTCTGATATCGCCTTTACTTACACATCAGACTGCGTTCCCCCCGGACAAGTTATTTTCACCGGGTTATCAGCGGGAAATTACACGCTAGAAGTATCCAAAGCCGGTTATTCTACTTATACTATTTCGGTTGAAATTGGAACTAGTTGGCAAGAATCACAGATCCTTTTGAGTCCGTAGTAAAGAAATGTTTAATAAATCATATTTTATAAATCATATTTCGAATAGAGAGAGACGAGGCATGACCCTTGTTGAAATACTTGTTGCCGTTTCTATTCTAGTTATCGTCATGGCCGCGGTCGCGACTTTCCAGTATAATGTCCTCGACTACAATCGCTATTCGCAAGTCGCGCTCACGAATGTTCAGGACGCCACGAATATTTTGAAGTATATGAGCAAAGAATTGCGCACGATGTCGCCATCGGCAAATGGTTCATATCCTATTTTGTTCGCCGCCACGAGCTCTCTTACATTTCATTCTGATATAGAAGGCGATGGCGCAAAAGAACAGATTCGTTATTATATCGCGTCGACGACATTGTATCGCGGAATTATCGTATCCTCGGGGTCCCCGCCGACTTATAATCCGGCCAATGAGAATAAAAATATTATCGCTAGCGGTGTCAGGAATGCCACATCTTCGGCGCTTTTCGAATATTTCGATGGTTCATATGATGGCAATGGACAGCCATTAACATATCCTTTGACGATTTACACGATAAGACTTGTTAGGATAAACATCATGATTGATTCCGACCCAAAGAAATCGCCTCTACCCATAATATACACAACCCAAGTTTCGTTACGAAATATAAAAGATAATATATGACTCATAAAATCTCAAAGTTCAATTCGCCGACAGTCGGACAAAGTTCAAATCTTAAATCTATTTATTCTTCGAGACAGGGTATTATTCTTATAAATGTGATAATTTTCGCCGCTATTGCCATTACAGTGACTATTGCTTTGGTGAATTGGGGAGCTTTGGTCTTGAAGACGACGCGCCTAATGGTTCTCCGAGAACAAGCCTTCCAAAATGCCGAGGCGGGAATTGACTATTACCGTTGGCATCTGGCCCACGCGGCGACGGACTATTCCGATGGTACTGGTACGGGAAATGGGCCATTTACTCATGATGTCAAAGACGCGGGAAGTAATGTTATTGGTCAATTTATTTTAACGATTACGCCTCCGCCGATCGGCTCAACTATAGTCAAAGTAAGGTCAGAGGGCGCGGTTTATTCCGATTCAACAAACTCGACAACTTCCAGAACAATTCTGGCGACAATGGCTATACCGTCATTGGCAAAATTCGCCGTTGTCGCCAATGATAATATGCGCTTTGGCGCGGGTACGGAAGTTTTCGGCCCCGTTCAATCCAATGGCGGCATCCGATTTGACGGTGTGGCTCATAATCTTGTTTCAAGCGCGAAATCAACCTATGACGACCCCGATGACGGGACTTCGCAACAGAAATTCGGCGTCTATACCACAGATAGTCCCGCTGACCCGAACCCGCCTTCCGCCGTGCCAAGCCGTCCCGATGTTTTTATGGCGGGCAGGCAGTTTCCCGTGCCGGTTTTCGATTTTACCGGACTCACGGTCAATTTGTCGCAAATGAAGACCTCCGCGCAAGACGGCGGGCGGTATTTCGCGGCATCGGGGTATCAGGGGTATCATATTGTTCTTAAAATAGATGATACTTTCGATTTGTACACGGTAAGGTCATTGCAGTCTGCATCTAGTAATTGTTCGAGTCGTAACAATGGACAAGCCAATTGGGGTAAATGGAGTATTAGTACAGAACAATTCGTCGCGAATTATTCTTTTCCGGCGAATGGAATCATATTTTTAGAAGATAATGTTTGGGTTGACGGGCAAATCGCGACCGCGCGTATAACTATTGCCGCTGGGCAATTCCCGGACAATCCGACAACGAGGAAAAATATCACTGTTAATAATAATCTGAAATACACGAATTATGATGGTACGGATGTTATTTCTCTAGTTGCCCAAGGCAACTTTAATGTTGGTTATGATAGCGCCAATGATTTGCGCATTGACGCGGCCTTAGTGGCGCAAAATGGCCGCGTAGGGCGGTATTATTATTCATCACATTGTGGTAATAGTTATCAACGAGCGTCGATTACTTTATATGGCATGATTGCTACTAGTGTAAGATATGGTTTCGCTTATACCGATGGTACTGGCTATACATTGCGCAATATTATCTACGACAGTAGCTTGCTTTATTCCCCGCCGCCGTCATTCCCGCTGACATCGGACCAGTACCAGACGATTTCATGGCAGGAAGTGAATGAGTGATGAGAATTTGGTATAATAAGTGTCATGAATTCAAAACGGCTAATCATTGGCAATTGGAAAATGAATCCTATTACGCTGGTTGAAGCGCGTAAAATCGCGAGACGAATAAAGAGGGTAGCGCCGGATTTGACCAAGGCAGAAGCGGTAATATGCCCGCCATCTCCTTTTATTGCCGGTTGTTCGCCAAAAAAAGCGATAAAGAATTTCCATATTGGAGCTCAGATGGTTTCGTACGAAGAAAGTAGCGGTCCATTCACAGGGGAAGTGAGCGCGCCAATGCTTCGTGGTCTCGGTTGCGAATATGTGATTGTTGGACATTCTGAACAGCGCAAGCAGGGGGATACTGACGCGATAGTATCAAAACGGATGAAGGCTGTGCTTGATGCCGGAATGGTCGCCGTCGTTTGCGTCGGAGAAGCGGCCCGCGATGAAGGAGGGATTTATCTTGAAGATTTGAAGAATCAGGTCAAGAATAGTTTCATGGATATTCCAAAGAAGTATGTCGGGGATATTGTTATCGCTTATGAACCGATTTGGGCGATTGGCGCGAAAGAGGCAATGCCCCCAGAACAGGTATATGAAATGTCTCTTTTTGTCAAGAAAGTTTTCTCCGATGTTTTCGGCGTTGATAATGGTCTCAAAGTGAAAGTGCTCTATGGTGGTTCTGTCAACTTCCGAAACGCCGTCCTCATTATTACAGTTGGCAAGGTTGACGGTTTATTGGTAGGCCGTGAAAGCGTGAATGTGTCGGGGTTTGTTGAGCTGTTAAAAGCGGTTGACGCAGTTTAATGGTACGCAGAAACAAGTGGCGCAAGTGTGTTCTTTTTTTGTGTCCTGCGAGACTCATGTCGTTAAATTGCAATAAATTTTGGCTCCTAACGGTGGAGCCAAAATTTCTAACAATTTATACTCCATTCAGACAAAATTCTCGGACACAAAAAAGAACACACTTGCGCCACTTGTTTCTGCTATAATTAAATCCATGAAAACTATAAGAGATATCGAATATTTCGAAGGCGCACGGATTCTGATGCGCGTTGATTTCAATGTTCCCATTAAAGGTGGTGTTATCACTGATGATTTTCGCATCCGCGCGGTTGTGCCGACTATTAAATTCTTGCAATCAAAAGGCGCGAAAGTGATTTTAATTAGTCATATCGAGACAAATGAAGGAGAAAATATCTCATTAAAACCAGTTGCAGATCATTTGAATAAACTAGGCGTGGCCACGATATTTATTCAAAATCTCAAGAATGCTCATGAGTTTATTGAAAATGAATTATCGAACGGTGGCGTGGCGCTACTCGAAAATCTTCGTTTCTCCGAGGGTGAAAAGAAGAATGACACGAAGTTCGCGAAAGAGCTGGCTTCGCTCGGCGATATTTTCGTGAATGAGGCATTCTCATGTTCACATAGGGAACACGCGTCCATCGGGGGTATTCCAAAATTCTTGCCAAGTTACGCCGGTTTTCAGTTCGAAAAAGAAGTGTTAAATCTATCCCGCGCGTTTGAACCTTTTCATCCATTACTATTTATTCTGGGTGGAGCGAAATTTGAGACCAAGATTCCATTATTGGAGAAATTCATGAATATCGCGGATATAATTTTTGTCGGCGGCGCTCTGGCAAGCGATTTTTTCAAGGAAAAAGGATATGAAATCGGGCAATCATTAGTTTCAGAGAGTAATTTTAATTTATCTAGGTTCTTAAAGAATGCAAAATTGTTCATCCCTATTGATATTACTAATCAGAATAATGAAATTATGTCACCGGAGAGTTTGTCAAAAGATGACAAAATAATGGATAGCGGTCCAAGAACATTGGAAATATTAAGAGAAAAGATAAATCAGGCGAAATTTATTCTCTGGAATGGCCCGCTTGGCATGTATGAAAATGGATTTAAGAATCCAACTTTGGAATTGGCAAAGATGATCGGCGAGGCAACATCAAAAAACGGCGCAGTCTCAATCGTGGGTGGGGGAGATACGGTAGCGGCAACAGCCGAGCTCGATATAGAAAATCAATTCACTTTCGTTTCAACGGGCGGGGGCGCGATGTTAAATTTCTTGGCAAAAGGAACATTGCCGGGGATTGAGGCGCTTGATAATTCTGTAACAGGAGATTGATTTGCTTTTATTGTTCAATAGGTTGTAAATTTACGCTATAAATGCTATAAAACCTTCAGAAAGGATTGTATGGCACATATAACACAATGTCCGGTTTGCGGAGGTTACACTGCGGCGCGCATTCATCCTGAATGTGAGATCGCAAAATTGTCTGACCTACTTTATCGTGTGCAATATTCTTTGACAAGGTCACCATCAACAAGAGTATTCATATCGAAGAAGATGCGTGATGAAATAGAACGGGAAAAATTCATTTCACTCGAGGAGTATAAAAAGAAAAAAGTTCAGAAAGAACAAAAGACTCTCGAAAAGGCACTTCACGATGCCGCTCGTCAGCAAGCTATGGAAAAAGCGCGAGCAGATTTTGAGCGGGAACACCCTGATCCCGATCCAATAACTTTCGCTTGAGCACGATGCGCGAAAGGCAAAACACAGAACACCCTCAAACGACGGTGTTCTTTTTTATTTTAAACTTTCAATAATTTTCTTTTTATTTCCCTCAAAATCGTTTTTATCATCTTTCACTTCACTATTCGGAAAAACCCAAATATGCGCGTGCGGTATTTCATCGCCGACTATTTTACTTAACACCCAATCGGTATTGAAAGCTTTTTGTTGCGCGTGCGCGATTTTGGCAACGGTTTCGAAATAGCTTCCCAAGTTTGGGGATACTTTCTTATCGATCGGCATGTCCCAAACCCAGCGATAATGTTTCTTGGGAATGACTTGAACATGGCCGGGCGTGTGCGGATGAATGTCGAGAAAGCCAATGAAGTTTTCGTCCTCATAGACGATATTAGCGGGAATTTCTTTTTTGACGATTTTGCAGAAAATGCAGTTTTGCATGGATATATTATATATTATTGCTAAATAAAGTGTAATTTCGGTTATGTATCATAAAAAATCCCCGCCAAGCGTGACCCAAGTTATGGCTTGAATCACGATTGGCGGGGGTGGTGGGGGATTAACCCCCAATGTTCTTACGGAATAGTCAAGGAACCAAATCTTTTCAGGAAATATTCGAAGGTTGTTTTTGGCGTTGTTAGCTTCCGTAGCGTACTCTCAAAGCCTGGGTCGACCGAGACTGACGAATACCAAGAATAGGTTGTCATGTCCAGTTGACTCTCGTATTGCTCATCGATAATCACCAGTTGGAAGTTACCCAACTGGTCAATCTCCGGTTTGCCAAAGCCCCAGCTACGAAGCGCGGTAAGAGCCAATACGGGACGATTTTGACTATTACTTTCTCCATCCGCTACTTCTCGAGTGGAAACTTCTCCTTGTTTCGATTCATATTCCCCGTAAAGAACGAGGACTGAAATAGGCACTTTGTAATCTTCTGTCGTGCCGATAAGACTTTCCACCTTGCATTTCACGCCGGGTATGAGCTCTGAAAGTTTTTCTTTCTTCCATTTGAGCGGTGGTACCGGGAATCCGCATGCGCCAGATCGGTCGTCAAAGAACCGCGCGAAATTCGTTCCAAATAGTCGAACAAGGTAATCACGGAAGTCCTTATCACTTTGCATGACTTCCCGTAGGTTGGCCAATGCTTTTATCAGCAGGGCATCATAGATCTTTTTCATCTTGGCTTGCGCCCACTGAGCTTGTTCTTGAGCCAGAATCTCCGATTGCTTTTTCCGTTCTTCTTTGCGGATTTTCGCTCGCTTGAAGTCACTTGCGCTCCGCGAGAAACTTATTGGTTTTTTCATGTGCTGTTCCTTTCTTTTTCTGACCTAACATTACACTTTTGTCATAACAAGTCAAATTTTGGGGTTAGCATGCTATACTTCACCCCGTGAATCACTCAATCAAGCGACAACTTTCGAATGAAGAACAAGCGAAATTGGCTGAATATTCGCCATTATTGGCGCATTTGCTTTTTCATAGAGGTATTTTGAATAGGGAAGACGCGAATAAATTTTTGAATCCTGATTATACTCGCGATATTCATGACCCATTCCTATTGAAAGACGCGGAAAAGGCGACGGAGCGTATCATTCAAGCTATAAAAAACAATGAACGAGCCGTAATTTACGCCGACTATGACGCCGATGGTATTCCCGGCGCGGTGATTTTCCACGATTTATTTACGAGAATTGGCTTCGAGAATTTCTCTATTTATATTCCGCATCGCCACGACGAAGGTTTCGGCTTGAATGTGGAAGCAGTCGAACAATTGGCTGGCGAAGGCGTAAAACTCTTAGTTACAATTGATTGCGGTATTTCTGATATTGAGGCGGTCGCGCGCGCGAACGAATTGAAAATAGATGTGATAATTACCGACCATCATGAACCGCCTAAAAAATTACCACAGGCGTTCGCGATAGTTGACCACAAGCAAATAGACTGCGAATATCCCGACAAAAATATCTGCGGTTCGGCGGTGGCGTATAAACTTATTCAAGCGATTCTCGAAAAAGACAGGTTTGGTCTGAAAGAAGGGCATGAGAAATGGTTTCTCGATATGGTCGGTATCGCGACATTGTCGGACATGGTTTCATTAACGGGAGAAAATAGAGTTTTCGCGTATTATGGCATGTCGGTTTTGCGAAAAAGCCAGAGGAAAGGGTTGAAGAAATTGTTTGAAAAATTGAGAATAAATCAAAATAATTTAACTGAAGATGATATCGGTTTTATGATAACTCCCAGAATAAACGCGGCATCGAGAATGGGTGTGCCAATGGATGCTTTCAAACTTTTATCCGCGGATAATGACACGGACGCGAAATATTTCGCCGACCATTTGGACGGCATAAATAATGAGCGTAAAGGCGTAGTGGCGGCGCTGGTGAAGGAGGTGAAAAAGGTTATTAAGGAAAGATATGGAAGTTTAACATTGACCGCCCCGCCACTTCTGGCGGGAGGAGCTCTCCCTCGCTCATCGCTTCGCTCCTCCTCGAGAGACTCCTCCCACCCAAGTGGCGGGGCGAATAACAGTTTGGCGTCAGCCGTGTCGCGCAGTCGTGAGTCAGTCTCTCCCGAAGACGCGAAGCGGCGGAAGGGAGAGACTGCGAACGACAGAAGCGACACAGTGTTTGTTGATGAAATTAATACATTGCCGGATGTGATCGTCCTCGGAAATCCCGCGTGGCGTCCATCCTTACTTGGATTAGTCGCCAACACCTGCGCGCAAGAATTCAATCGCCCATTTTTCCTATGGGGGCGCGACGGCGACAATGTCATAAAAGGTTCTTGCAGATCGGAAGGGCGGGCGAATATTATGGAAATAATGCGCGCGGTACCGGAAGGAATATTCACGCAAATGGGAGGACATAAACATTCTGGCGGATTCGCGGTCAGTAATGAACAGATACATTTTTTGGACAGACATTTGAATGAGGCATTTTTGAAAAATCAAAAATCAAATCTCAATCCGTCAGCTGGCGGACAAAATGAAACGCAAGAAGAAAATATAATTGACGCGGAATTGACGCTGGATTCTGTTAATTGGGATCTATTTAAAGACATAGATAAGCTCGCTCCGTTCGGAAAGGGAAATCCGAAGCCGGTTTTCCTATTCAAGAATATAGTGCCGGCTTCAATACGCAAGTTTGGAAAAAGGAATGAGCATGTTGAAATAGTTTTCAAAAAGCAGAATGACGAAAAAATTTCCGCGATTTCATTCTTCGGCGCGGAGAGTGAGTGGGCAAAGACGATTCAAACCGGTAAGCTGATTGATTTAATCGCCTCGCTCGAAAAATCGGTATTTCGGAGAGAGCCGGAGTTGAAGTTGAGGGTAGTAAATGTTAATCTAAATTACGGAAAGGCCCTGTATGAATAGATCACCACAGCTTGTAGAAGATCTTAAGTCTCAATTTGAGAAGATTGAGTTTGAGACGCATCCGAGCAGTATTATCGAAGAAGCCGAAAGAGATTATCTGGCACAGCAAGATCCACTTGCTACAGATGATGTTTCATCTTCTTTTATAGCATTGAGCATAATTGGTAATCATTTCGTCGGTCAAGAACCGCGTTGATGGTCAACAAATCATCTATGCTTTAATTGCTCACACTTCCCCACGGGGAAGTTTTTTAACTATTCTATTTTCAATGACTATAATGTGATTGCTTTATTATTCATATATTGGTAACATAGATGTGTAATACATTGTATTACAGTATAAATATAATAAAGACAATAAAAAAAGACACATATGCGTTCAATACTAAACATTTCATTGCCATTGGCGCTTGCCAGGGAAGTCAGGAAAGAAGTAAAAGCCGGCCATTTCGCTTCGACTAGCGAATTCTTTCGATATTTGTGGAGGTTGTGGAAGACAGAGCAATTGTTGCGAGACTTGAAAAAGTCGGAGGCTGATTTCGCAAAAGGGAAAAACTGGAAGGTACTAGAATCATTGAAAGATTTGAGATAAAGAGTAAAATGGCGGGATATGAAGATTCTCTACCATTCAAAATTCCTGAAACAGTACAAGAGATTGGATAATTTCATTCAAGATCTTGCAGAAGAAAGGGAAATCATATTTAGGGATAATCCTTTTGATTCAAGATTAAAGACCCATAAATTATCCGGTAGATTTGAAGGTTACTATGCTTTTTCCGTAAACTATTCATATCGTATTATTTTTAATTTTGTTGGAGAGAACACGGTAAAATTCTTTCAGGTAGGTACACATAATATATATGAATAATAAAATAACAGTTTTCACCGACGGCGCGTGTAGAGGCAACCCTGGTCGAGGCGGCTGGGCGGCTATCATCGTTGATAGTCAGAAAGTGCTTGAGCTTGGTGGTAGAGAGAGGATGACGACAAATAATAGAATGGAAATGACGGCGGCAATTAAGGCCTTGAAAAAGACTCCAAAAGAAGCGGAAGTTGTGCTTTACACCGATTCATCTTATCTAATAAACGGAATAACGAAATGGGTTAAGGGATGGAAGAGGAATGGTTGGAAGCGGAATAATTGGCTGACAAAGACAAAAGAAGAAGTTTTAAATAAAGATTTATGGATGAAACTCGATGCTTTGACTTCCATTCGGACTGTTGATTGGTTTCATATAAGCGGCCATGCCGGTATTGCCGGCAATGAAAGATGTGATGGAATAGCGACGGCGTTTGCCGACAGTGAGCCAGTCAAATTATTCGACGATTCTCTGGAGAAATATAATATTCCCAATATTCTTGAAGTAAATTCATAACTTTTTCATACATTTTTTATCCTTTTTTCATTATTTTTTTATCAGAATTTCATACTTTCTTTATCTGGATTTCATTACTCAATAGATAGAATAACTTCCAATGAAAAGGGGAGTTTATATCTTCTGGTCGCTTTTTATTGCCGTGGCACTCGCGCGGTTCGTGTTTTCTCTGTCTAACATAACGTCTAATATCGGCGATTGCCTCAAACAAACCGTAAATGGCAACGGAATTGTCACCGAAGAATCTACTTTTACGGAAAGTGGACAGACGATTGTCGTGCAAGCAGATGAGTTGTTATTTGGGAATAAGTCATGCCCAAGCGGAATACTTATAAGAATGAAGACAAAATTATATCCGCGATTTACTTATGGCAACGATGTAAGTTTTTCCGGAAAATTGAATGAGCCGTTTAATTTCAAGAGCGGTACCGGTAGAGCATTCGATTATAAGGGCTATCTGGCGAAAGATGATATTTATTATGAGATAAAAAGCGCGAAAGTTATTTCGAATTCCGAAGAGAAAAAAGGAAATTCTATTAGTTCAATATTATTTAGACTTAAAAGAGGTTTTGTGAATAATTTGGAAATAGTCTTGGGCGAGCCGCATGCGGCTTTGGCGGCGGGGCTAGTGGTCGGAGAAAAAAGCGCGCTTGGAAAAGATTTATTGAATGATTTCAGGATTGTCGGACTCATACATGTAGTTGTATTATCTGGATTCAATATAACAATAGTCGCCGATGCTTTGCGCCGGATGCTTTCATTCTTGCCGAGAGTTTGGGGAATTACGATCGGCGGGGCCGGCATAACATTATTCGGTATTTTAGTCGGCGGAGGAGCGACGGTGGTGCGTTCTTGTTTCATGTCTGGGGTTGCTCTTTCTGCTGACCTGATTCGCCGAGATTACAATGTCGTACGCGCTCTCGGATTTGCCGGACTACTCATGCTTATTCAAAATCCGAGTATTCTTTTGCATGACCCATCATTCCAGCTCTCATTTATTGCCACGCTCGGCCTTATCTTACTCGCGAAACCAATAGAAAATCACCTAACATTCATTCCGGAAAGATTCAGCTTGCGTGGTACCATCGCTACCACATTCGCTACACAAATATTCGTTTCACCTCTTATCCTCTATATGATGGGGCAGATTTCTATCATCGGTGTAATCGTTAATATCCTAATCTTGCCATTTATTCCCGTCACCATGCTTTTTGTTTTCCTAACTGGCGCGGTCGGTTTCATTTCATTTCCACTTTCACAAATTATCGGCTGGGTCGCGCATTTCCTGCTTTCCTACGAGCTGTTCGTAGTTGAACATTTTGCCAGGCTTCCGTTCGCCGCCCTATATATTCCGCAGTTTTCAGGATGGTGGGTCGCGGGGTTTTACGCGATGTTTGTGTTAATTTACTGGAGAAAGGAGATTTTTACATTTTTTTCATTCTCTTCTCTACCGCCTCCCAATTCAAGTTAGTAAAGAAATCCTCGATGTATTGTTTCTTGCCGGATGGTTGATAATCTGTGATATATGAATGTTCCCACATATCTAACGCGAGAATAGTGTCGCAGCCGTTCAGTTGGCCCAAATGTTGTTCGTCAATCCAAGACATTAGCATATGGTCGTCGCGAGAATCGTACCAAAGCATTGCCCAGCCGATACCGCGCGTCATCGCAAAACTCTTGAAACTTTGTAGCCAGCCGTCGAATAAACCCCATTCTTTTTCGATGGCTTTTTTGAGCGGGCTTGAAGCGGAAAGCGCCTTCGCGCCGCCTTCAAACTGACGAAAATATACTTCATGATTTCGCATGCCATTATATTCGAAGCTAAATCTGCGCGTGAGTTCGCCGAGCAAATACGCGTTTATTTGTCCTTTTGGCATGGAAGGGTCAGAATCTTTTTTTAATTCTTCAATTTTTCCTAGAACAAGATTGGCATTTTTCACATAACCGGCGTAAAGTTTTAGATGCTCCTCAACATTCTTGGCTGATATTCCTTTCAGAATTGGAATATTAAATTTGTATACATCATATATAGTCATAGTTTTATTGGTTATTTCCGATAATGTTAGTAGTGACCTTCAGTAATAGTACCATTTTCTCGCTTATTTTGACGCAAACGCCATACTATTCCTATGCGGATAAATCACATGCCGACAAAAACTCTTTCAAAATCATTTGTTTATCTTTTTATCTTGTTGGCTTCGGCTGGTTTTATTTTCGGTTTTGCTTGGCAAGAATGGGATAGGACGAAGGTTCTGGAAATATATGTTTTTGATCTAAAAAGTAATGAAGCGACTTTCATCCGCACGCCGAATGATAAGCGGATTCTCATAAATGGCGGTGCGAATTCGGGAATAATACGCCAATTGACGAAGATTTTACCATTCTATTCAAGGAAAATTGACACTATTATCGCAACGGATACAAATGGCAATAATGTGTCGGGACTTATAGATATTCTAAAAAGGTATTCGGTTGATAAAGTCATTTTGCCGGCAATCACCTTGGAATCACTCGGACTGTCGACTACAACAGACCAGATATATTCGGTTTTTCTAGATATGATAAAGGAAAAGGGAATTAGAATTGAACAAGTCAAAGAAGGCGATAAGGTTGAATTCGATTCCGTTTCATTCAATTTCCTATTCCCGACGGCATCAGAGTCGTTCAAATACTCGAAGGCCAGCGCGCCACAACTTGTCATGAATATTTCATACGGTAAGAATTCAATAATGCTTCTGAATAATGTAACATCCAAAATCCAAAAGTTCATCGCATCAGGTACCGCTCCCATCGCCGACACATTCCCTCCGAGAGCCATTAATCGCTCCGCTCCGCTAAGGCTCTCTACGGGAAGTGTCGGCTTGGGATCGGCTGACGTATTAATCATATTCAACAATGCTTCTCCAGACAACCTTGCAACCGAACTTATGAGTAAATTGAAACCGAAAAATTTAATTTATTTGAAATCATTAACCAGCTCAAATCCGAAGTCGGCGATATCAAAAGACGAAAAAGTAGATTCATTATTTTATCTGTTAGACGATCACAGATTTAACTTAAAAGAAAAAGGAACCATTAAAATCATTTCGAATGGTTCACTATTGGAGATTGGAGAATAGGGATGTCCGACATCCCGGAATTAAATAATTCCCGCTTTCTTGAGCGCCTTGTAAGGACCATTCTTCTCTATCGTGCGCAGTCCTCTGGCAGATACGATAATATTGACCGTTTTTTTCAATTCCGGGACATAAATGCGCTTTTTCTGAAGATTCGGATAACGGCGAACAACGCCGCAAGGATTGAATTGGGTGGCGCGGGTTCGGTTCGAATAACGACCGCCGGAAACTGAACCTCTCTTGGTTATTGCGCATATCTTAGCCATAGTTGTGGTATGGTATCATTAAGTAATTGAAAAAGCAAAAAATCAAAATGAAAAATGTGAATTTAAGATAAATCAATGTTTACCATCCTCTCAATCGCAATCCTAATAATATCCGTAATCATTCATGAAGTTTCTCATGGTTATGTCGCTGATTTGCTGGGTGACCCAACGGCGCGATTGCAAGGGAGATTGACCATGAATCCTTTGAAGCATATTGACCCAGTCGGCTCCATTGTCGTTCCACTCATCACTTCTTTAGCGGGCTTCACATTCGGTTGGGCAAAACCGGTGCCTTACAATCCCTACAATTTGAAGAATAAGCGTCAAGGCGAATTCCTCATCGCCCTTGCCGGACCGCTTTCCAACCTTTTGATTGCTCTCATATTCGGCACGATTATTCGTTTTGCTTCCGTGGGAATGACAACCTTAACACCTTTTCTCGAGGTCACCGCGTATATAGTCATCATTAATATAGTTCTGGCTATTTTCAACCTCATTCCGCTACCACCGCTTGATGGTTCGAAGCTTCTATTTTCGATTTTACCGAATCAGTATGGTCGTACTCGAATAGTCATGGAACAAAATGCACCCATTTTTATCGTTATTGTTATATTTGTTTTATGGAAATTTATTTCACCAGTCATCCCGTGGATTTTTCGAGTATTAAGTGGCATTAATTTTTGAGGTTTTCAAAAATTTCTTAGAGTATTTCTGTAATCTTATTCTATTCTATCTTGCAATATATACTCAATGGAGTATTAATATTTTCCAATCAGAAATTTCATATTGCTGAATCGTGTATATAATGGTATTATTGTAGTTAAGATTTTGAATTATATGTTTTGTGAACACTGTGGAACTAAAGTTGAAGGTGAAGCATTATTTTGCCAGAGCTGTGGCAAGGTAATTTCAACAACAACCCCTCAAACAAGTTCATCTTCAGTTAATAGTAGAAATCCTGTGGTGATAAAATCGGAAGTGATAGTAAAATGTGGAAACTGTGGGTATATTGGCACAGGAGAATCCGCTAGATCGATAAGTGCTATGATTTTAGCGTGGCTCTGCGTTTTATTTGCCCCATTGATCACCATCATTTATTTTGTTGCAACTAATAAATATAGATGTCCGAAGTGTAAGTCAACATTTTTGGGAGTCAAGAACAAAGAAGGGGTCTTTACTGGGCAAAGAGGGGGTGCAAAAAGTCCAATAATGATAATCATTTGGATTCTTCTAGGAATAGCTTTAATTGGAATTCTCTCTTCAGTTGTTCTTGTCTCGTTGAATACTGCGCGTGAAAAAGCAAAACAAGCTCAAGAACAAAGATATTAAAATGAATACAAAAAAACAAAATAAATGGTGGATGTGGTTAATATTTGGTATCGCACTTTTAATGATACGTGGTGTTTTGGCAAGTGATGCTTTTCTTGGAGATTTGCTCAGTATTTTTGGTGCATGTTTTATTATCGCATCAATTGTTGAAGGGAGTCGAAGCTCTAAAAAAAGACAGGAATCAGAAATTAAAGATCAGCATTCAGTTACCTATTGTGCAGAATGCGGTACTAAGCAGGAAAGTACGGTGAAATTCTGTTCTAAATGTGGAAAGAATAATAATATGTCAAAATAATATGTATTGTAAAAAGTGCGGTAATAATTCAGATGGTACAAAAAGATTCTGCACTAATTGTGGTAATGGATTTTCTAAACCAGAAAATGTGAGTCCAACACATGCTGTACCAAACTTTTCAAAGATTCCAAGAGAATCATCTTGGAGTGCAGGAAGAATTATCGCTATTATTATCGTTGTAGCACTAATTGGGTGGGGTGTATATAGTTCTCAAGATGACACTGCTATTGAGAAGAATAATAATGCCATATCAAATTTTGATTCAGGAAACAGCGAACAAGCAATCACCCAATTTCAACAAGCCTCGAACGATGCTGTCACTAATGATACAAAAATAAGTACATTAAAGAATCTCGCTTATGTTTATTCAACGGAGGGGCAGAATGATCAGGCATTAAACTCTTTTAGACAAGCTTTATCTTTGGCAAGTAGTGGCTCTGTTGATTATTATTTGATTTCTGGAGAAATAGCTATGCTTGAGGGTAAGCCAAATTCAGCACTTCTTGCATATAATAAAGCGTACGAGCTCGATCCTAATAAATTTCAGATAAACAATGCCCTTGCTCTCTTCTATATAGATCCAGATAATGTTGCACCACAGTATGTTGATTACAAAAAAGCTGTTCAATATGCTCAAAGAGCGGTGCAATTAAGTGATTTACAAACAGTTAAGCAAAATCTCGGTCTCGCTTATTATTTTAATGAGGATTACCCTCAAGCAATTTCAATTTTAAGTAGCTTAACTATAGATAAAGATTCTAACACTGCATACATTTTAGGTTTAGCGTATGCTCGAAATGGAGATTCAGTAAATGCAAAGATTTACTTACGCAAGGCTATTGCTAGTGGGAAAGTTGAGATTTCACAAGAGGTCTATGATTATATAAATAATAATTAATTTTATGTTCTGTGAACATTGTGGTAATAAATTAGATATATCGTATAAATTTTGTACAAAATGTGGACAATTGGTTTTTTCTGCTCAAACAAAAACAACAGCTATAAAACAGCCGGCCTTAACGCTAAATGACAAATGGTGGTATAGACTTCTTAAAGTTATTTATATACTTTTATATGTTCCACTTCTTGGAATTATACCGTTAGTTTGGAGTGAAAATAGTTCTTCGTATAATTACTTTTCAAGACCATACACCGTTACAGATACAAGCGGATCTGCTTTCTGGTATTGTTTACTTACTCTAGTAATTTACATAATTATAGCTCGATTGATAAAGATTTCGGTGCTTTATATATCAATAGGTCGAAAACCAGAATGGAAAAAAGAGTTTAAGAAATTATTCTAATTATATGATTATCTTTGGTTGGGGTTTCCAAACATTAAAGGACTTTGGTCCAGCGTTCAAGAACCTTTGTAGTCATTGTAATAACGAGCAATATTGGGTCCTGACAAGGATTATAACTTGGTTTACGATATTTTTTATTCCCATCATTCCATATGAGATTAAATATCACTTATCTTGCCCAATTTGCAAATATGGTCTTGTATTAAATCAGAAACAGATCAATGAAATAAAGCCTCTGGCTGAGGTAAATCAACTTATTGTAGATGGTAAGATCAGTCAAGAGGAATACTGTGCACGACTAAACCAGCTTAATAGCGGGTCATCTGAGAATGTTCAAGAGAAGATTACAGAGACGAAAGCTGTGAGTGAAGATAAAACCAATCTTAGCTATTGCGCAAATTGTGGAAATAATGTTATAGAAGAATCGAAGTTCTGTGGAAAATGTGGTACAGCAACTGTAACAAAATAAAATATGTTTTGTAATAATTGTGGCAACGAAATAAAAGATGGTATAAAATTCTGCACAAAGTGTGGAAGAGAAAATTCGATGCCTCAAATTGTTAAAAAGAGACATTTTTTTACCATGAAGATAGTAATTATAGGTGGCATATTACTTTTATTGTTAATAACACTAACTATATATTTAATCTATTCCAATGAAGGATCTAATATACTGACGACTGAAAAAACACAGAAAGATATTGCTTCTGCCGTTGTGAATATATTTTGTGAAGGAGCCAACGGAACAGACAGTGATAGTCAGGGGTCTGGTGGTTCAGGTACTATTATTACAACAGATGGGCTTGTACTTACAAATGCACACATAATTCCCCGAGGTAAAAATGAAAGTCTTAATGAGAAAAGCTGTCTAGTTATTCTTCCAGATCCAACAACAGGCGGTTCAAAGGAAATGTATTATGCAAAACCATTAGTGATTCCTAGTATCAGTGAGGAGTATGATCTAGCTTTCATTCAAATAGATGATGTGTATTATGATGAAGAAGAGAATAAGGCATACGGAGTATATCCTAAGGAATTTCCAGCTTATGATAGTGATAAATACTGTAAGAATGAAGATGTAAAGTTAGGCGAACCTGTTCGTATCTATGGTTATCCATCAATCAGTGGTGGATATACACTCACAATTACAGACGGCATTGTAAGTAGTCTGCTCCCCAAATATGGATATATAATGACCTCCGCAAAAATTAGCCATGGAAACTCTGGTGGTCTTGCTGTTGACCAGTATGGTTGCAGAATTGGGATACCATCAATGGTTAGTGGGGATGATTATGAAAGTATGGGGGTGATTATCTCAAATAATCTAATATACGACTTTATAGATGAAGTCGACAAATTTCTTAAATAAATAAATTCGCTTGACTTTGCCGAATTAACATATAATGTAGTATTTACTGCTTGACGAGCATGCTATAATTAAAGTCTATGAAAACAGCCATTAAAACAATACAAAAGCCAATTGAAGTCGATTTTTCTTCGATTTTGGTGACATATAAACTAAAAACAGGACAATGGAGAGGTTTTGTGTTTCCTTATGATATAACTACTGAAGCGGAAACAAAGAAGCAGGCTCAAAATGCTCTAGAAGAAATGGTCGAAGTCTACGAAGAAGGGTTGAAAAAATATGATTATCCCGATCATCTTAAGAAAAAGGCGCTTTCTGATTCAGAGGATAAAGATGTATTTAATCATCTAGCATTCCAAGCTCTTATAAATCAAGGTAAGATAGACGGTCCAACATGCTATGCCCAAACTAGGACAATATCAGCTTAATAGTTATGTTCGAGCTGTTAAGGAGATGGCAAAAAGGAAGGGCTTTGAACGAGTAGATTATTTTCGTGGAAGCAAGAATGCTATCCGATTTGAGGTTTTCATACCGAGAGAGACAATTCCAACGGCTTTTTGGACAATTCATGTGTCACACGACAGAAAGGAATTAGTATGGTCACGAGATGATTATCGTAAACCCGATATTAACCTCAACGGTAGGCCGGGGGAGTTTGTAGAAGTTCTTGAGAATATATAGTGCATAATTTGCTTTTGTCTCTCTTCAATGCTAACCTAACTTCACTGTCCTATTAGTAATTAAAGGACAAGTTAATTATTAGGCAAAAATGAGTAATCGCTTTTGGCAGGCTACATTCAATTCAAGGCCAAACTCAAGTCAAAATCGGTGAAGAATTCATACTTGCCACCTGCGTACTTGCGCCTTGCGTACTTATATCAAAATGCCAACAATCAATCAGCTGACGAAGAGCAATAGAACTAGTTTCAAAAGGAAGT
>ERZ1292629.848-Hain-H43-01um-R1-848-length-33281-cov-9_pt1 | contig 33281 bp, 35 predicted proteins | sample MGYA00564399_ERZ1292629 | MGnify/ENA primary metagenome ERZ1292629 (study PRJEB36523, sample SAMEA6512636) | groundwater metagenome | collected 2019-01-08 | study: AquaDiva: Metagenomics assemblies of 32 groundwater samples
GCTTGCGCGCCTCGAGCCGCAAACGAATTTTAAGCTCCGGGTTGTCGAGCTCGTCAACCAGCACGTCCAAGCCATCCATAAACTCGCCAAGGTTCTCAAGCATGATGCCTTCTGGATACGCATGGATTTCCGCGTACGGGTTCATTTGATAAACTTGATGAACAACCGAATCGCACTTACTCATGCCAACCTGCGTAAAATCCGAGCGGATCCGGTTTAAATTCGAGCCGGAGATCGTGTCCGGATCGGCAAGTTTTATCTTCTTCGCGCCACCCATCATGACGAGCGTCAAAGCAACGTGGCTGCCAACGCTCAACCCTCCAATCCCAACTGTGAAATCGTAAAACTTTTTCTGCTCCGCAGCCGTGATGATATTTTTATTCCGCGCGGTGCGAAGCTCTTGATGCAACGCGTTTTCAAGATAGTGGACCAAAAGCCTGTTCCACGGAAAATAAAACCACCTACCCACCTCTTCGAGATTGCATGTTCCCACGTGCGCATTAGCGAATTTCTTAAAATCAGCCTTATGATCTTTGTTAAACCTATATTTCGGATTGCGTATCAAAAACAATTCTTCGAGCAATTCGGAGTAATTATCAATCACGCGCTCTACCGGCCAGCGCTTCGCGAATTCATCAACCGATTCCTTCGCGGGATCAAAAAGGATTGGCTGCGCGGTTTTATCCTTTAAGTTTTTACCCATTTTTGTTTTACGCCAGGCCGAAAATATAGGGGATGCTCGTTCTGCCAAAAGATAAGTCGCGGATGCGAACGGTCTTCAAGATAATTCGACAACTCTCGGAATTCCGAACTCTTCTCACGCAGAGTCGCAACGATTTTTTTTAATACCCTTCGCTTTAAATACGGGTGTGTTTTCTTTTCCTTACGAAGCTCTAGATTTATTTCAAGATACTGGTCCTGATCATCGTTGAATTTGGTAAGCATCGTAAAACGCCCCGTCAAAAACTTTGACACATATTTATCAATAAGCGCGTCGCGCACCATCTCTGGATAAATCTGGATACCATAAAAATTGGTCGAGAAGTCGCTACGTTCATAGACATAAACAAACGGCAATTCGTGCGTATGTTCTTCGATGCCTGCCTGGCGGATAGCGCGACCGGCGTTAACTCTAAATTTCTTCAACGCGCCCATCGCTTCTCCAAATGTGAATACGCCGCCATGGTCGCCTATGGAATAACGGACAAGCGGTATGGCGCTGTCGCCAGTGATAAGCAAATTCCCGTCGACAGCCTCGAAATTAACAAATAGCGGATTGTACTGCGTAAGCGTCGGTGTCTTGCTAATCGAAGGAAAAAACGCCTCGAATAATTTCTTGTTCCGAACGGCAAGGCGTCGGACTAAAATCGCGAGCGGAGTCTCGTGCGCCATCGCACCCAAGTCCGCTGTGCCATAGATATTCATCGTGTCCAGGTATGAACTCCGAATATGCGCCTTTTTCACGATAAAATCCCTGAATTTTTCGGTGAACGGCTCCGCGGCAAAGATAAGCCGGAGATTCAATTTTTTGATGCCGATTCCGTGGCTATGAGCATCGTCCAGCACATCCTTGATAAACGGCGGATAACCAACGAGTATCGTCTGCCTGAAACGCGGGCTTAATTTTTTAAAAGCTTTCAAAATCTCCGCCTTGTTGATGCCAGTGGTTAAAATCGAAATTTCGTGGCCCGCTTCTCGGCTCGCCATTTCAAACGCCTCGTACGTGATAAGCCCGCCAATCCACACGCCCATGCCAAACCCAACGATCACAAGCGTTGGGCCCTCGACTCCGAGCGATCCGTTTCTGAAAAATAAATCGTGGACAACGGATGCCTGCCAATCAAGCTTCTCGCTTCGGGGAAAATAAAACGGCTCGCCCGTAGAGCCCGACGTGGATGTCCACACCAATGGCTTTTTGAGCGAGCCGTCCCAGCATAATTTCTCGATTCCGTACTCACGCAGATAATTTTTTTTGCTGACCGGGGGCACAAGCTGCAAATCTTTGAATGTTTTTATTTTCTCCGGAGCGATCTTGTTCTTCCTTAAAAAATCCTTATACGCAGGAACTCGCCTCGCGACGAGATGAAAAAGCTCAAGAGGAACACGCTCACGCGCGCTCGACCAAAAAACATCCTTCTTTTCAGAAATCAGCCGAAGAACGTGATTGGCCTTGTTCTTGTAATCTCTTAAAACAAGGTCGTCAGCTTTTTTTGGTTTGTGCGGCATAGTGAAATCATAGCAAAAAATGCCTCACCGAGCGAGAACACACATATAAAAATTTAAGAACGCGCTACTTCTTTTTAAGAAAATCGGAAAATGCTTTTCCGAATGTTCTAAAAATGTCCGGAGCCGCACGCGCATACTCGATAACTTTGACATCATCAATCGTGTCGTAGTCGTGCACAAGTTTGTTTCTAAATTTTGCCATCTCCATTTGCTCTTCCGCGAATTTCTTGCCGATGACTCCCCTCTGACCCAACGCGGAAATAATATCTTGATATGTTTTCGGATTTTCGCCGAACTCCTCGGCTAAAACATGAGAACCAATATCAAAAATAATCTCTATGGAAATCTGGAGTAGATGTTCAACTCCGCGATAGCGAAGGCGATCTTCGATAATTTCTTTTTGCGGCTTTCTCGTTACGTCCTCAATGAGCTTTATATTCTCGTTGAGGCGAAACAGCTTATCGGTGATTGAAAAACTATCTATCGGGAACATGCTAAATTATGCGAATATTCGTTCGGCGACTCGATGCTGTATTTCTCTTAAACGCCGCGTGTCCTCGAAATCTCTAAGCGCCCGTCGCGCAATGCTATTTTTGAGCGCCGCTACATCCGCAAAGAGAAGCATTCCCTCGCCGAGAACAATGCGGTAACGCAACAGAGGATCCCGGACGGCACCGACGTTTATTACATCTACCTTATCCCTGCCAAAAATGTTTTCGAGCTTTGCCCGGATATTCTCTATGCGATTTTCTTGCTCCTGTAACGGGATAGTGCGAGGGAATGCGGCCCCAATATCCACATCGCTCAATGCTCCCGCCGTGCCCCGCGCGCGCGATCCAAAAAGATACCCAATAAGAGCGCCTTGCGAGCGGAGCGCTGTTTTTATTTTTTCCATTTGTTCCGGCGACACGGCATATTCTTTCATACTGCCATGCTATCACAGATAATCCTTAACTTCCAGCGCGCGATTCGCCTTGTTCTTAAAACCCTCAGGAACAATGTCGCCATTTTTCACGAGCCTCTGTGTAATCACACACAAAGTATATCACGAAATCAAGCAAATTATGGCCGCAAGAGAAGCGCTCACTGACAAAGCGTGACGCTGTATGCGTGATCACTCTGACTGTCATAAAAAGTTATTCGATCAATGGCCATCTCCAAATAATTACTGTCGGGGAGATCGTTTTTGTCATCATAGAAATAAAAATCGATATCCGAACCCATTCCTTGATACATGAGGGTGGCCGCAATATCTCCATTAACACCACTTGAGCCATGACCAGAACCACCGTATGAACTTATCCATGTATTAAGAGTCGCCGCCCCAGCAGCGCCCTGCACAAAACGAACGACAGGACGCTCGCTGTCCATGTATATCCCGTCACGGATAACCTGGAACCTGCAACCGCTGGAACTAGTGCATGCAGGTATAAGAGGAATATCGACATATCCTACAAACGCCGAGCCGGTATTGATTGTTGAGCCGCACGGCTCCGGCAAAACCGGAGGTGGCGGCGGATCCTGCCAACTCGCGAGCCCAGTTGCATCACCGGAAACAAGAACTTTGCCTATCCCTGGGGTTCCTCCAATAATCCTTATCTGATTATTGACCTGAAGGTCACCTATGGTCTGGCCAAGACGAGGAGGCGTGATTCTCACCGCCTCTGTGCCTCCAGCCACATTCTGGGTTGCCCCCGTAAAAAATTTGATGACGGTGGCAGCATTGAGATTGCTATTGCCTCCGCCAATATCAATCACGTTTGATCCACTCACGATATCGCCTCCTATGACGCTTACAAAACGCTGCGCCATATTGTACGGAGGCATGGAAACCCAAAACGCTTTTGCCTGATTTGTCGTCCTCGCGTTTGGAGTGGCTGAGTTTCCGCCAAGAATAAGAGCGGAAGGAAATCGCGCGGTACCTGCCCATACAATATCAAGGCCTCCGCCGCATTCAAAAAGGGCTGCCCTGCAACCATCAGCTCCCATATTCTTATAGGTCGCGCGGACGGCGGAGCCGATACCGATGCCAGTGATCGATACAAGACTTCCAGGAGGGCCGCCTGTCCCTAGCACCAACCCGCCCGCTTTGCTTTGTGACAGTGGTCCAGTATTCAAAGGCGCTGCGATATTGCCAAGCGGAGGGGCTTGGACTGGTTCAGACCATGAAGCACGGACGGCTCCGATAGTGAGACCGAGTAAAGTGGAAGCGAGGGCGACGCCGAGGTAGATTGAGAGCCTTTGTAGAACGAATCTCATATGACTATTTTAAGTAGTATAGCACACAATACGACGAAATGCTGTGGATAACAAGTTTATCTCAATAATGAAGTCTCGAAACGGGGGTTTGCGGAGTCGCACGGAGCGCGGCGGCGCGAGAAAGAGGAATTTTCTAGCAAGAAAATATCCGACTCCGCAAACCCCCGTTTCGAGAGGCACTCTACTTCCGCGACAAAACCTCCCTTACTTTTTGAATGATAACATCCAAATCTTCTGACTTCTCAATATAATCTTCCATTCCCAGGTCTTTGGCGATATTCAGAATATCCGCGCTAACCGTCGGCCATGGATCAGCCAAGTTGGTTAAAAATGCGATTTTTATCCCTCTGGTTTTTGGATTCTGCTTTATGGCAAGCGCGGCGTCTGTTCCACTTGCGCCCGGCATACGGATATCCATGAGGATCATGTCAGGCATAAGTTTTTGCGCTTGCGCAATGCCTTCCTCTTCATTATGTCCTATAGCAGTATCAAACCCGGAAGCCGATAGTTTTGCGGCAATGATCTCCAAGAAATTTTCATCATCATCAACCACTAAAACCAACGGCTTCTCTCTCATGGTGTTTGAGAACTCCCCGTATTCTCGCTTTCGGGAGAATGTGGCGATATATTGACGCCAGCTTTGGGCAAAAAAGATTTAACTTGTTCGACTATAGATTCAAGGTCATCAGTCTTCCGCAAGTATCCCCTCGCTCCAAACTCCTTCGAAAATTTAGTCCCAACATCCTGAAGCTGTGCCTTCGTCCGCTGGTCTCCCAAGTTGGTAAGAAATACCACATTCACGTCTTTCGTCTGGGGATCTTCTTTCAATATAAGAAGCGTTTCGGCTCCGGTGAGACCAGGCATTTTTACATCTAGAAGTATTAAATCCGGCTTAAATATTTTCGCCATCTCTATTCCTTTAGCGCCGCTCAATGCCGACTCAATCCTAAAACCAGCGGCGGAAAGCTTTGCGCCGAAAATCTCGATGAATTCCCGCTCATCGTCGATGATCAAGATACGCGGTTGATCAGCCATGTACTTTCTAGTATTATACCATATACCACAAGAGCAAGAGGGTAAGAATCTGGAATATATGAATAAGGTAATCCTAGAAATAAGAGCAGGCGCTGGCGGCGATGAAGCCGCTATTTTTGCCGGTGATTTGATGCGCATGTATCAGCGATATACCGCGGCGCGCGGATGGCGTTTTGAAATCCTGGATCACAATCAAACATCTCTTAATGGATACAAATCGATAGTCGCGGAAATAAGTTCCTCTCAAACCAGCTCGGGACACGCAGGACAAAATGTTTATGACATTTTGAAACAAGAATCTGGCGTGCACCGCGTTCAACGAGTTCCGAAAACAGAAAAATCCGGACGGGTGCATACCTCGACGGCCTCTGTCGCGATATTACCGGTCGTCGATCCAAAAGAAGTGAAAATAAACCCGAATGACATAGAAGTAAGTTTTTCCCGCGCGGGCGGACCTGGCGGGCAGAACGTGAATAAAGTTGAAACAGCGGTGCGCGTGACGCACAAGCCCACCGGAATAGTTATTTCCTGCCGGGAAGAACGCTCGCAACACGCGAATCGCGAAAAAGCAATGGAAGTTTTGCGGGCGAAACTGTATGAACAGAAAAAAATGGAAGAAGAGCGCGCAATCGGCACGTCACGACGTGAGCAGATTGGAACAGGAGACCGGTCTGAAAAAATTCGAACCTATAATTTCCCGGACGACCGGATCACCGACCACCGCATCGGAAAAAAATTCCATAACATAGAAAAGATTATGGACGGGGATCTTGATCTTATTGTAAAAGCTTTTGAGAAAGAGCGGCGCGCCGCCTCGACATAGACAAAATTGCTGATATAACGCGGGTCTTAGTTAAAGGGTGGCGGATTTTTGATGCACGCTTGAAGCTCCGCAGTCGGCATCCATCCGCACTCTCCGCTCGACTGTCGTTCGCATCGGGCATTTTTATAACAACTATACTCTGGCCTGAAGTCGCAGATACTGACCACTCCTTCCTTATCTGAACAGATTTGACTGCTACAGCCACCAATATAGCAAGACTCTTTTACAGTACCGTCAGCCGAAGGTTTTGAGTTTGAAAATATGACGGGAATTCGAAGTTCGTCCGCATGCTCTGGAAGACCTGAAGGATTATCCTTTTCCAATACCAGGGTACCGGTTGAAAACCGCGGACTGAAAAACTCAATTACAGCCTCAAACGGCACGAAATCCTCCGTCATCCATTCCTCCTTCGCCTCCGCGATTCCAAGTCCGATAACACCTCCATCGCCATCAAGAACTCGTATTGGAAACGATGCCTCGAAAAACCAATTGCCTCGAGCTTCGCCCTCAACGCGCAACGGAGAAGTTACTGCATCCCCTGCTTTAAGCGAGAAAACGCGAATCAAGTTTTCTTTCTCGGCGCCATTCGATGACGTTGAACTTGCCACAGAAGGAACGCTTTGGGCTGGCGAGTAAGTCCCGCTATATAAAACAAGCACCGCAACGAAGCTAAGAATAAGCGATGCGATGCAGATGATTAAAATTTCTTTTTTTGAGAACTGTATAGCTCTTTTTCCTTCCATAACATTAATAATTTTTTTCTTGCCCCGCGATTATATCCGCCTACCTTTCCATCTGATCGAACCACTCTATGGCATGGAATATCAGAATAATAATTCGAATTCAAAATATTCCCAACTGCGCGGTATGCTTTTGGCCGTCCAGCCCGACTGGCAACCTCCTTGTATGTCATTACGTTGCCTCGGGAAATTTTTGATACAACGGCAAAAACTCTTTCCTTGAATTCCATATTTTTAAATTATAATCATAAAACTGCCCAAAAGGCAGTTTTATGATTATTCGTTGCGAAAGAAAGATGAGCTTCTAGTAATCTCCCATTCCTCCCATGCCGGGCATACCGCCGCCCATGCCGCTTTTTTCTTTCTTTTCCGGAATGTTTGTAACAGCGACGCCGATAGTAAGATAATTCGCCGCGACAGAAACTGCGTTTCGCAGGGCGGTTTTTACCACCTTCAACGGATCAATAATGCCAGCCTCCTTCAAGTCGCCGATTTTATTAGTGATCGCGTTAAAACCAGTCCAGACATCCTTCGATTTGGTTTTTGTAGCCGCAAGTTCCTTCTTCACGCTTGCAGGAGACTCCCCGCTATTCTCTACAATAGCCGTAAGCGGCGATTCAAGCGCTCTCCTTAAAATCGAGGAAGCTGCCCCCACAACCGAAGTTGGTTCGCCCTTTGATCCAGTCGCAACAGAAACAACATTGAAAAGCGCGATCCCTCCGCCTGGAACAATACCCTCCTCCATAGCTGCTCGCGTAGCGGCAACAGCGTCCTCAACGCGCTGTTTTAGTTCTTTCTGCGCGGATTCCGTGGGTGCGCCGACTTTGATGACGGCAACTCCGCCAGAAAGTTTTCCTAATCGCTCCTGGAGTTTTTCTTTGTCAAACTCTGAATCTGTTTTTCGGATTTGAGCTCGAATTTGGGCAACTCGCTCATCAATAGCTTTTTTATTTCCTTTCCCGCCTACGATTGTCGTATTGTCTTTTGTCGCGATTACCCGATGCGCATGACCGAGATCCGACACATCCACATTTTCCAATTTTTTCCCAAGATCCTCCGAAACGAAAGTTGCGCCAGTTACGATTGAAATGTCTTGAAGCATTTCCTTTTTCCTGTCGCCAAAACCCGGAGCTTTCACTGCGAGAACATTAAACACTCCGCGAAGTTTGTTTACCACAAGCGTTGCCAAAGCTTCGCCCTCTACTTCATCTGCGATAATTACAAGTTCCTTTTTTCCGCTTTGCACGATTTTCTCTAGCAGAGCGAGAATGTCGTTTATCGCGGAAATTTTTTTGTCGGTCACTAGCACATACGGATCTTCAAGGACGGATTCCATTCTTTCCTGATTTGAAACCATATATTGGGACACGAATCCCTTGTCAAACTGCATTCCTTCAACGATTTCGTGCGAGTTTCCGATGGTATTAGAATCCTCGATCGTCACAACTCCTTCTTTCCCAATCTTGTTCATTACTTCAGCGATCAATTCGCCAACATGAGCGTCTTTCGCGGAAAGTGTCGCAACTTCTTTTATTTTTTTATTATCGTTTATAAGCTCTCTCTGCGATTCAAGATCCTTAATCGCGGCTTCGCTCGCGCTTCTAAGTTCCTCTGCAAGCTGAATTACATTTATCCCTTTGTCGCGAATCACTTTTTCGCCCTCGTCGATCATCGCGTGCGCCAAAACAACTGATGTCGTAGTTCCGTCCCCGACATTATCGTTAGTTTTATCCGCAGCTTGCTTTACAAATTCAGCGCCTAAATTTTCCCACTTATCTTCAAGCTCGATTTCTTTCGCGACGGTTACGCCGTCGAACGTTACCTGCGGCGCGCCGTATCCTTTTTCAATAACCACCGCCCTGCCGCGTGGGCCAAGCGTCATCCGAACCGCGTCGGATAGTTTATCAATGCCTTTTTTCATCGCAGACCTGGCCGCTTCGTTAAATAATAATTGTTTGGACATAATGTTAAGTTAAAATTAAAAGCTCAAAAGTTAAAAGTTGGTCTTAAGTTTTGAGATTTTAAGAATTTGAGATTTTACTTTGGCGATTATCCGATAATCGCAAGAATGTCGTCCTCGTCGCCCACGAGATATTTTTTACCTTCGATTTCTATCTCGTCCGGCCCATATTTTTTGAAGAGGACCATATCTCCGACCTTGACCGACATTGGAATACGCTCGCCCTTCTCATTTACCTTTCCGGGTCCAGTGGCAAGCACTTTTCCCTTTATCGGTTTTTCCTTCTCCGCGCTGTCCGGCAATACAATTCCGGATTTCGTGGTTTTCTCTTCCTCCATCGGCTCGAGAAAAACACGATTTGATAATGGCTTGAAATTCATTTTTTGTTATTTTTATTTTGTGCTCCGACCTATGAGCCCTACTATTGTATTCGCATTGGCAATCTTGTCAAGTGATTGCCAAAATTAGTGTTTTTTCACACTGTCATAGATATTCAGCACCGCTTTTACGGCGTCTCCTGCCGAAATATTGTTTTGTTTATAGAGTACGTCCGTCACATCCCCCACCGCCCAGATGCCAGGACACGATGTTTCCTGAGTCTTGTGGTTTACCACAACTTGTCCGCGCTCATCGAGATTCACCAATCCTTTTACAATATCTGAATTCGGAAGTGCGCCTATTTCAACGAACACGCCATCGAGCTTGAGCTCTTTCACGCCGCCAGTTTTTGCGTCTTTGTATAAAAGTCCTGCAACGAATTTGTCTCCTAAAATTTTCTGCGTGAGCGCATTATAAATAATTTCGACTTTCGGACTTGCTTTAACCTTTTCTTGCGTAATGGGGTCGCCCTTCATGGAATCCGACCGGATGATTAAATAAATTTTTGACGCGTATGGGAATAAATCATGGACTGCCTCGAGGCCGGCGTTACCACCTCCCACAACCGCAACAACTTTATTTTTAAAAATCGGGGCGTCGCATGTCGAGCAATACACAACTCCCCTGCCATCGAGCTCCTTCTCGCCGGGAACGCCGAGCTTACGATGCCTGCTCCCGATGGCGAGTAATAGATATCTAGCTTCAAAAGATTTCCCATTTTTTGTACTCGCGCGAAATCCATTTTCTAGTTTTTCAACTTTAGTAACCACATCGTCGGCTATAATTTCAATATCCTCCTGATCCCGAAGATGTTCTTCGAGCATTTTCCCTAAATCAAAACCGGATACGGCTTTTGTCCCGATCCAATTTTTGACTTCAGCGGAAACCAGCGATTGACCACCGAAGCTCTCCGTGATGAGAAGTGTCTTTATTTTTTTTCTAGCGGCATACACGCCGGCAGCTACGCCACCAGGGCCTCCGCCTATGATGATTAAATCGTACATGAGCATAGTCTAGAGTCTAGGGAATTTCTCCCTCACCATAATGGCTATACCCTAATCCCTAGTAATTGCGCTAGAGTTTTTTTATCGAAACCTACGATAATCTGCCCATCCACATCTATAACTGGCACGCCTAACTGGTGTGATTTATTAACCATTTCTTCTTTTGCCTTCTCATCCTCGGCAACATTGTATTCCGAGTATTGAATATTATTTTTTACAAAGAAATCTTTCGCCATCCTGCAATATACGCAGCTTGGCGTCGAATATATTTTTACGTTTGCCATATGAGTAACTCAAAGCTTAAAGATTAAAAGTGAAGCTCCACGGCCTTATGGTTCAACGCAGTTCACCACGCTGAGCCATGTCGAAGCGCAGCCGTGGCCTCTTGGGATGTGGTAAAAGCTTTTGGATCTTTTTCTATAAACATTCGATCGCTTTTAAGTTTTGAGTTTTGATCTTTTACTTCTGCTCACGACCTTTTTTTGAATCAACGCCATCAGCATCCGTATCTGCGACATCCTCAAAGATTATCCAGATGTTTAAGAGCACCGCGACCAGACCCACAATCAAACTGTTCCACTTCGCAGTAGAAATACTTGAATATCCCAATACCCATGGAGATATAATCGCCCAGATTCCTGCGACAACCATAACCCAATTCGAAATCATGCCTTAATTTTATATACTCACAATAAAAATTAATACCCAGCTGATCGCTTCCTTTCTTTGTAACAATTGAGGCACACAAGCTGGTTCAATCTCCCCGGATCGGGCTTAAACGGAAGCCTGTCTATCGCAGAAGAACATTTTGAGCATACCCAGCCTCCAACACATCCGTCCGCATCTCCGGCGGTATGCGTGACTCGTTCTTGGAATTGATTGTTTTCCATAAATAAATTTATTTTTATAATACGACCTTAATTAAATTTCGCTTTTAGCGCGCTATCAATAACTGCTTTAAACCCCGAAGCGCCTTCGTATGGCAACGCGCCTCTCATAACTTGCCCATTGATAAAGAAATAAGGAGTAGAATCAACGCCCGCATTTTTTCCGTCGGTTACTTCCGCCTGAACAACGCTCGTATATTTCTTGCTGTCAATGCAGCTCTTGAAGGCTTCCGCATCCAAGCCGATATCTTTGGCAATCGTCAAAAATAACTCTCGGTTCAGATTTCCGTTATTCTCCGACCCATCTATTTTTTCCTTTTTGTAAATCTCGTCATGGTAAGCCCAAAACTTTTTTTGATCCTTAGCGCATTCGGACGCTTCCGCCGCGTTAATTGATTCCGGACCAAGAAAAGCGAAGTTCCTGTATATCATCCGAACAGTTCCGGCATTTATGTATTTCTCGCGTACAAGCGGCTCGGTTTCAGAAAAAAACTTTTCGCAGAACGGGCACTGGTAGTCGCCATATTCGATTATTGTGACAGGCGCCTTGGAATCGCCCAAAATTACATCGCGATCATTGACTGCAGCAACCTGCGCTGGAGTATTCGCCACAACGGCAGTTGGGCTTCCGCCGGAAATACCATTTTTTGGCGTTTTCTGAACAAGATATATAACCGAACCGGAAATCATTATTCCGGCGATAAGAATACTGACGGGCAAAAAATAGTCATTCTTTTTCCCCAGATACTGAACTCCTCTTTCAACTCCGTCGCTTATATTTTTTTCTTCCATGTTAAACAGTTTATCAGGATTGATATTTTTATGTCAAACGCCTCAGTATATCGAATATGTTAATTACTCGACTTACCCTCTTCGAATCTGCCACGCATAAACAGATAATCGCTTCTGAAAATTTTTGTAGCAATTCTAAAGATTCCGTATGTAATAAACGGCGCAGCGAACACGTCTATTGAATAATGAACGTGAGCAAAAAGAACACTCGCTCCGAAAAACACGGTTGCGCAAAGAAAGAACATGCGCCAATACTTATCATCCCAAAAAATCAACGCTAAAAGAAACGGCGCGCCGGTATGTCCGGAAAAGAAAAACTCTCCTCCTGAAATTAGCCTGCTATATACATAGTTAAGCAATCCACTATCGTCAAAAACAATCTGACCGGGATGGATGCCTATATGCGTAAGACTAATGAAAAATGCCCTACAGATAACGAAAAGCGCGATCGCTTTAAGTGAGAAAAGGAGATATCGAGGCCGGGAAACAAGAAGAATCATCGAGAATAGCCAGAAATACATCGCTCCCTGAACGATAATGAAATCTATATCAAGAGTAGGAAGGTTATCGAGAAATACGTCTCCCGTAAAGCCGGAGAGCGCCGCCTTCTTGACGGAGTATTGTCCGGCTTCAACCTGAACCATAAAACTCAACGCCAGCAAGAATATTCCAAGATAGAGCGAACTTCTGTGCTGTGAATTCCAAAAATCTTTATGACGCGCAAGAATCTTTTTCACGCACTATAATTATACAATACACAGTAGAAAGCTAATAACTTTCTTGGTCTGTGGTAGAATAATGCTAATGGATATTGCTTCGATTTCACAACCGACGTCATGGACCGACAGCCCTGGCGGCTATTTTTTGATGTTTATCGCCATGGTTTTGGGCGGCCCCGCTGTCACGTCCGCTGGAGCTTTTGCCGCGGCATTCGGAGTCTTCAATATTTGGATCGTTTTTCTCGTTTCAATTATCAGCAATTTGGTTCCAGACGCGCTCTGGTACGCGATCGGTTTTTTAGGACGAGAGCATCTCATAGAAAGGTTGGTAAAAAAATACGGCCGATATTTCAAGGTTAACAATGAAAAAATGGAGTGGCTCGAAAAGCTATACGATGACCATGTGGCAAAAACACTTATATTCGTCAAGCTTGTGCCGCTTCTAGCGACTCCGGGGCTAATAGCCGCAGGAGTAGCCCGAGTACCAATCCGAAAATATGCGTCATGGAGCATCATCGTAACGCTTCCCACATCTCTCATTTTTCTCATCTTGGGGTATTACTTCGGCGCAGCATATGAGCGAATACTCCATTACTATACGGCGTACGGGGAACTTTTCGCGATTGTTATCCTGATAAGTTTTTTCATTATATCCTACGCTTATAGGAAATTTACGAAAAAACTCGCGACAAAAATTGAACACATAGAGTAGAGTGCGTATCGCAATATTTTCAGACAATTTTTATCCGGAGCTCTCGGGCATTAGCGACTCAATTATTTCCCTTGCCAAAGAATTGGACGCTCGAGGGCACGCCGTAAATTTTTACGTCCCAAGCTATTCGGAAGCAAATTACAAGAAAGTAGGTTTGCCCGCGGAAGAAATCACGCTGGGCGAAAATACAAAAATAACAAGATTTTTTTCGCTCCCCTACGGCACAGGAACGGGACAAGGAAGAGTGGTCGTTCCGACTGGACTTCGCTGGCTGCGCGTCAAACGTTTCAAGCCGGACATTATTCATACCCAGCTTTTCTTCGCTCTCGGGCTCGAAGCGCTTATTGCATCAAAAATACTCAAGGTACCGATTGTAGGCACTAATCACACCGCCGTGCAAGAATTCGTCCGATATTCCCCAATACGTTCCCGCACCATTGAAAACCTTCTGATTCGATATGTAAGTTGGTTCTATGAAAAGTGCACCCTTGTAACCATGCCATCAAAATCCGTCATAAACGAAATGAGGCAGTTCGGATTTTCCGGTGAATGCAGAATTATTTCAAATCCGATTGACACGAAAACATTCTCTCCGTCCTCCCGAAAAACAAATTTAAAAAATAAACTGGGGTTTTCAAAATTCACCGTCATCCACGCAGGACGCCTTGCGAGAGAAAGAAAAATCGATGTCATCATTAAAGCCATCGCAGCGTCGAAACAAATTATTCCCGAAATAGAACTGATAATCGCGGGAGGAGGATCATACGAAAAAGAACTTCGTTTTTTGGCTCGTTCGCTCGGCGTAGAAAATTCGATTAAATTTCTTGGAGTTCTTTCGAAACCGGCCCTTGCCGAAGCGTACAACGCAAGCGAAATATTCGCTATCACGAGCACCGCGGATACCCAAAGTCTGGTCATGATGCAGGCGATGGCATGCGGCATTCCCGTAATCGGAGTGAATGCCAGAGCGCTCCCGGAATATATACGTCCGGAAAACGGAATTTTAATTGAACCCGGAGATGTCAAAGCCCTTACTGAAAAAATAATCTTTCTGCATAAACATAAGAATATCCAAAAAAAGCTAGGCGATGGCGCGCGGGCATATTCAATCCGATTTTCCGCCCCTGAAATTGCACAGCAGTGGGAAAAGATATATGAAAAAGTAATAGAAGACTATAATAAATGAGATGAAAGTGAGTTTTGTCATACCGGCCCATAATGAAGAAAAATACATCGGGGAATGTATCGAGTCGATATTTGAAACCAGAAAGGGCTTCGAAGATGCCACGGAAGTAATCGTTATCGACAACGCCAGCTCCGATAATACGAAAAAAGTGTCCGGAAAATATCCGGGCGTGCGAGTGATACCCGAACCGATCAAGGGCCTTACTCGAGCGCGACAACGCGGACTCATTGAAGCAACCGGGGATTTGATCGCATATATAGACGCGGATTCCAGGGTCCCGGCGCATTGGCTACATATAGCGCTCAAAGAATTTTCACTCCGTCCTAATATGGTGTGCTTGAGCGGCCCGTTCCGCTACCACGATCTCCAGTGGTTCGATAAAACTATCGCTGAAACATGCTGGTACCTATTTGCGCCGATTACCTACCGGCTCATCGGATACATGATACTGGGAGCGAATTTTATAGCAAAAAAAGAAGCGATTGAAAAAATAGGCGGATTTGACACCGGAATTGATTTTTACGGAGAAGACACAAACATCGCGCGGAGATTAAGTAAAATTGGAAAGGTGGTTTTTAAAATGAATTTCTTTATTTACGGATCCGGACGACGCCTGCGCGATCATGGAATTCTAAGATCATTCATCAAGTATGGACTGAATTTTATTTGGGAGGTATTGTTTCATAAACCGTTCACTCGGAAATACAAGGATATTCGCTAATACAAAACATTAATGCAAAATCTCGTAGCGCACAAATTATTGAGGTATGTTCGTCTTGATCCTGAAAGCCAAAGGTTTTATACGCCCATTGCCCGATCGCGGGCAATGGCGGCAACGATCGGATTCGGATCTTTTGGCGTACTCGCTGCGACAACACTCGTGCATAACTGGACCATCGCATGGCCACTTGTTCTTTTCTACGCAATCATCGTAGTTAATACATATTTTTCAGTAAGGGCTTTTTCGAGCATCACGCCAGCCGACACCACAAACCAAAAAGCTATTGATTTCATTATTGCATGTATATATCTTTCTCTTGCGACACAGTTTGAGAATCCGGTAGGATTCACCGCAATCGCCGCGCTTCTCTTTGTAGCCTGCATTGTGAAATACAAATTGCTTGCGCTCGTAACTCCAACACATAGAAAGTTCATCCAGCGGAAAATAATACTTGACTGGCTCGGAGCGCTTCTCTGCACGCTCGCGATTCTCGGCGTCGCCACGCATTATTCTTATATCGCTACGATACTATTTACTACTATCAATGCTCTTGCAAATGTATATCTGCTCGCCATAAAACCATTTTATTCAATTTCTTAAAACCATGAACTCTGAAAATAACGCGAAAGTGTTCTTTTTATTCATTGGAGACATCGTGGCTCTCTACGCGAGCCTTTTTATTACGCTCGCACTCCGATACAGTTCTGATTTCTACGACCAATTCGTACGCTTCCATGTATTCCCTTTTACGATTATTTTCGGAATCTGGGTGGTTGTTTTTTATATCTCCGGACTCTACGATCTTCGACGACTCCGAAACAATCTAGATTTTTTAAAAACTCTCGCGCTCGCGATTTTCATAAACGGCTTACTCGCGACCGTTTTTTTCTATTTCTTCCCATTCTCGGGAATCACGCCCAAGACGAATCTGTTCATCTCTATCGCTATCTTCGCGTTCATCGAAATTTTTTGGCGTCGGCTTTTCAACAAATTCGCTTCTTCAGGAGAGGCCCCGAACAGGGTTCTTATTATCGGAAACTCAAAAACAGCGGAGGAGGTCTCAAATTTAATTTCCACAAATCCACAATTTGGATACAAAATCGTCTCACATATTTCTGAAGAAAAAGCGAATGGCGAATCTTCGCTACGCGCTATCGTAAAAGAGCGCTCAATTAACGTCGTTGTAGTGCCGCGCCACCTGAAACATAACTCAAATTTCACCAATGAACTCTACAGACTGTTAAGCCAAGGAGTTGAGATACACGATCTCGCAAATTTTTATGAGCTCGTGATGAGAAAAATTCCTTTGGCGGACGTTGATGAAACGTGGTTTCTTGATCACCTCGTGAATCGCTCAAAATTTTACAGTCAGCTTAAACGCGCGGGCGAAGTTTTACTTGCGATACTTCTACAAATAGCGCTTCTTCCTTTCGAACTGATAATCGCGCTCATAACGAAAATCACATCTCCCGGTCCCGCCCTCTACAAACAAATCCGAGTCGGAAAAAATGACAAGGAATTCGCGCTCTACAAATTTAGGACCATGAGAATCGATGCGGAAAAAAACGGCGCGCAATGGTCTGGAACAGAAGATAATCGCGTGACACCTTTCGGAAAACTCCTGCGGCGAACACACTTCGACGAACTACCACAACTCATAAATGTCATTAAGGGCGACCTCTCGTTCGTCGGTCCCAGGCCAGAACGGCCGGAGTTTGTCACTATACTAAAAGAGAAAATTCCGTACTATGATATACGCCACATTGTACAGCCAGGCGTCACGGGATGGGCGCAGATCAACTACCGCTATGGCGCCTCCGTGGAAGACGCGTACGAAAAGCTTCAGCACGAGATTTATTACATCAAAAACAGGTCAATTATTCTTGATCTTGCTATCATTATAAAAACGATCAGGTCGGTATTCATAAACCACGGGTAAACCCCACAATTGCCGATGGCAAAAAAGAAAATTCTAATAACTGGAGGCGCGGGCTTTATTGCGTCGCATGTCGCAGACGACTATATCAAAGCCGGCCACACAGTTTCTATCATTGACAATCTCGCTACTGGATTCACAAGAAGCATTCCAAAAAAGGCGCGATTTTACAAGGCGGATATCCGAAAGCTGGATCTTGTAGAAAAAATATTCAAGAAAGAGAGGCCGGAAGTCGTGAATCATCATGCGGCCATCGCCGAAGTTGTAAAATCCCTTAAGAATCCCTTGCCGACGCTCGAGGTGAACGCGCTAGGAACCACAAATATATTGCTCGCATTCGGAAAATATGGGCAAGGCAAGCATAAAAAATTTATTTTCTCCTCCACCGGCGGAGCGATTTACGGAGAGCCGAAAAAAATTCCCGCTGATGAATCTACGCCGGCAATTCCTCTTTCTCCGTATGGACTCTCAAAACTCCTAGGCGAAGAAATAATCAAATTCTACGCGCGGCAGTACGGATTCGACTACCTTATCTTCCGATATCCAAACGTGTACGGCCCACGGCAAAATCCGAAAGGCGAGGCTGGAGTAGTGGCGATTTTCGGCGGACTCATGAAAGCCGGACTGAAACCAACGATTTTCGGCGACGGCACAAAAGCGCGGGATTATACCCACGTCACAGACATCGCGCGGGCGAATGTTATAGCGCTCACGCGAGGAGAAAATGAGACGATTAATCTCGGCTGGGGTAAAAAAATAACCGACAATATGATCTTCAACGCAATCGCCAGCGAAACTCTATTCCACGAAAAACCGCGCTATGCCCCGTATCGAAAAGGCGAAGTCTACCAAATCGCGCTTGATGCAAAAAAAGCGGAAAAAATTCTCGGATGGAAACCGAAAATAGAGCTACGGGAAGGAATCAGGAAAACCTTACTAGAAATTTAAGAAGTGTCCTCTCTTGTTCTTTTTATTAACTTCGCCATATACAAATCTTTTTCTTTTCGATATTTGGCATAATCGTTTGAATATTTTTCGTAAAGCCGATTTTTCAAGTCCGAATAAATTTTAACTTCCTCGGGATGATTCCTTAAGTAATTTTTCACCTCAAGCATTTCTTTCGCGTGCGCATGATTCATTGGAAAAAAATGGACGTTTACGCGCAATTCATTTACGAATTGAGGTCTTGCTGCTTCATGGTTTTCTTTTTTTTCATATGGTTCTCAAAAAAGAAAATCGGAGCGCCTTACCACTCCCTAATCGCTTTTTCCCATCTTTCCAGATTTCCACAATCATACCAGCGCGCGCCTTCGAGCCGAAGCCCAGCCAATTTTCCCTCTTTCGCAAGCACAGGAAAAATATCCTTTTCTATCATGATGTATTCTTTGGAAAAATCCGCGTAATCAAACACGCTAGGCTCAAGGATATAAAGGCCGGAAGAGATAAAATCCGTCGGCGGATTTTTCGGCTTTTCGAGAAACTCTCTAATTTTGTGATCCTCTAAAACCGGCACGCCGTATTCAGACGGATTCGGAACTTGCACAAGTGCGATTGTGCCAACGGGCTTGTGCGTTATGTGAAATTCACCGAGTTTTTTTAAATCAAAATCTTTAAGCTCATCGCCGTTCGACAAGATAAATTTTTCTCCGCCAAGCCATTCCAGGAGAAGCTTCATGCCGCCAAACGTGCCGCGTGGTTTAGTCTCAAAAAATATGGTAATATTGCCCTGCGATAAATCCGGATTCGAGTATTCGTGCCATTTCAAAAAATCTTCGCGATGAGCTTCGCTTGCGAGCACGGCGATATCTGTAATGCCGTGCCGAAAAAAAAGATGTATCAAGTGATTGATAATCGGCTTTTTTTTGACCGTGATGAGCGGCTTTGGAATCTCATATGTAATCGGCCTTAGGCGCGTTCCAAGACCGCCAGCTAATATTATTGCCTTCATCCATACTTTATACACGATACAATTTTCTTTTTCAACAAATTCGTCGCAAACAAAACGCGGAAATATGCTTAGAACAATCAAAAGGTTTTTGTTCGAGAATACGACCATTCGCCAGACGGTGGCTAAAAATGTCTTCTGGCTCAGTATTTCGAATTTCGGTGGCCGGTTACTGCGGGCGGCAATCATTATTTACGCCGCGCGGATTTTGGGCACCGCCGAATGGGGAATTTTTTCATACGCGATATCGCTTGTCACGTTCCTTACGGTCTTTGTGGACGCGGGCGTAAGCCAGCTCCTGGTCAGGGAATTTTCGAAACTGGATGATCCAGCTAGGCAGCAAAAAATTATTTCCACATCCTTTCTTCTTAAAGCGGCTCTTATATGCATTGGCGTGCTGGTGATTGTCTTGCTCGGTCCGTTTATTACGAATATTGATGGCGTAAAAATCATACTGCCGATCGCCGCCCTGATATTCGCGTTCGACAACATGCGAGAATTCGGCTTCTCAATCGTGCGCGCCTGTGAAAAAATGCAATTGGAAACAGGACTCTACATGCTTACAAATCTCGCCATTGTTATTTTTGGGTTTATATTTCTACAAGGATCCGCAACAGTAGGCGCGTTTACATTCGCTTACGCGCTTGGAACCGGCATAGGAATGGCCGCTACGTTATACACCGTCCGAGAAAAACTTCGGGGCATTTTTTCAAATTTTGAGTTTCTGATTCTCCGATCCATTCTTGTCTCCGGCTGGCCACTCGCTATATCGGCAGTATTAGGAATGCTCATGATCAACACAGACATACTCCTTATCGGCTTTTTCCAGTCCGCGCATGACGTTGGATTATATTCCGCCGCGCAGCGGATAGTACAGCTTTTATACATTGTGCCGGCAATTATAACCGTAAGCCTTCTTCCATCTTTTTCGCGCCTCGCAAATAATGAGAATGAGAAACTGCGGCGCATACTGGAAATCGTAGTGCCATTCACTTTCTTGATAGCAATCCCGATCGCCGTCGGCGGGATGCTCCTTGGAAGCCAGATCATGGAATTCGTTTTCGGAAACTCCTATCTGGGCAGCGCGTCTTCCTTTCAAATACTCCTGACGACAATCCTCATAGATTTTCCTGTCGTCATATTGGCTAACGTCGCCTTCGCATACGGCAAGCAGAAGAAACTTATGATGTATGCCGGGATCGGCGGGCTGTCCAATATCATCCTCGACTTAATCCTGATTCCACGCTTCGGTATCCTTGGCTCCGCATGGGCAACACTTTTCGCTCAAGTTTTAAGTGTCGCCTATCTCTGGAAAGTGGTGCGCGGCGTAAGTAAGCCGAAAGTCCTCCCGTATCTAAAAAAAATCGTCATGGCAACCGGCATCATGGCAATCGCGGTTATGCTTGTGACTCTCGCGGGAGCGCACGTAATCGCCTCTATTTTTGCCGGAGCAGTAGTATATGCGGGAATGCTTTTTCTGCTTAAAGAACCGCTTCTTCGAGAGATACGGAATCTGGCCAGCGCATGACGGCCCTCGCCCCGCAATCAGTGAAGCTCCACGGCCTTATGGTTCAACGCAGTTCACCACACTGAGCCCTGTCGAAGCGCAGCCGTGGCATCAGGGCAATACCTTGTTGGGTATATCGCCACTTCCTCCACGGGTTTACACCCGTGGCTTCCGTGGGGCTGGGTGAACCGATTTCCTTCCTATCAACAACACTACCCTTACTGGTGGGGAACTCCCGCTGGGGTAGATTCCCGGCAGTTTGATTCAAGCAAATTTCTAGAAATATTTTTCTTCCCGCAAAAACTCTTCTATCTGACGATCGTCAGATAGAAGAGTGGTACGTAAGTGCATTAGTGCATTCAAGAACTGTATTGTTGCATACTGCGTTACTTCACAACCAACCGCTTGAGCCGCGCGAGCGACTTGTGCGCAACGCGCCGCACAAACTCCGGAAGAAACGAATACCCATATTGGGCGAAGTTGAGCGCAAGCGCCGCGACATAGTTCGGATATTTTCCCTTATATCTCCGCATTATGATAAGCGAAGCGCGGAGATGCGGCCGAATTTTTAAGATGGAGGTGTTTCGCACGCCCATCGTGTAATAGGAAAAATACTCCGGAAAATTGTACAGTTTCCCCGAAAGCCCCATCTTGAGCCAAAAATCCCTATCTCCCGAATATCGAGTCGTCTCGTCGTACCACCCAACTTTTTCTCCCGCGCTTTTCCTAAACATCGTCGTGCTATTCGCCATCGGATTTGAAAAGAGCATGTATTTTCTTATTTCCGCGTCCGTCTCCGGCTTGAAATACCTGTATAACTCATGACCTTGAGGATTTATGACAACAACTCCACCGCCGCAACCGACGTAGTCGCTATTTTTTTCAAGAAATTCTATTTGTTTTTGAAGTTTATTCTTATCAAGCCACGGGTCGTCGTCGTCAATCATGGCAATATACTCCCCGCGCACGATCCGAAAAGCGCGATTGTAGTTTTTTGATATGCCCTCGTTTATCGCGCTTCTGGTATAAACAATGCGAGATTCTTTTTTTTTCCATTCTTCAACAACGCTCGGCGTATCATCCGACGAACCATCATCGGCAATAATCAACTCCCAGTCTTTGAAACTTTGGCTCTGAACAGACTGGATTGCTTTTCCAACAAGATGAGCGCGATTATGCGTCGCCATCACAATACTGACTTGTGGGATTTTCATAACCCAAAAATCATAGCAGACGCGATTGAATTTGACAAAACGAAAACTTTATATAACAATATCCGCAGTTCACCAAAAACTTAAAACACAGAAAAACCTCAACAGAAAGTGAATCAAAGCATGAACTCAACCCTTCAAGAATGGCCGGGAGAAATAATCACTCTCTCTGACGGAACCAGAAACGCAGTGGGCCTCGATCGCCCATGGCAGAATGAAATGGCTATCAGCAGAGATACATGCCCATTCTGCGCGGAAGAACGGCCTGACGCTGACCGAACTTTCGTCGTAAGCGTTCACGATCACGGCGACGCAGGGAAGTGGAAAGTGCGACGGAACAAAATGACGCCCTTTCCATTCCACCGACTCATCCTGCCGCTTGAGTGCTATCACATGGAAACACTGTGGAATCTCGGAGGCGAACGAAACATCGCCGGCGCGCTCCATACTGCAATAAGCGTTATACATGGAGGCTGCGAGTCACAGCAAAAAATCACAGATATCCCAGGAAGCGATGTTTTCTTCTTCGTCCATGTCGGATACTCGGCCGGCCAGAGATTTGGCCATGAACATTGGCATCTCATCGAGCCGCCTACGAAGCCGACAATAACACCTCTTGACCTCAACAAACTCGCAGAACGGGAAAATCTTGTCGTCTTCAGCAACCGCAGATTCACTGTCATCGCCGGCGGGTGCCGCGCGGGACAATGTTACATCATTCCGGATAACCGAAAAGAGGAATTCCACTACGACTACGTGTACGCGGAAGTCGACGCACTCGCGCAAACCATCCATCGCCTCGTGACTCTCTTCAATAAGAAATTCACGAGCGCGCAGGGCCTAAAACCGGACTTCCAAGTCTTTCTCCGATTCGATGGCGGAAAGCTGGTGTACGCGAAATTCATTCCGATCCTCAACATGTGGGGAGTGACAGAGTACGCGGCAATAGACGAACACACGCCATTCGTGCTCCCGTGGCCCCACGAGGCCACGGTTCAGCACCTCTCGAGCTAAAAAAGTTCAAGCACAATTCAACGCTCCGACCCCCAGGTCGGAGCTGTTTTTTTTGAAAAACTCTTTCTATTAAAAAAAGTTGACGAAATGGCACAAAGAGGGTTATAAGGATGCTAGCTCGGTCACAATTAAACACATGCAATAAGCTCGGCACAGAAAGAATCGAATTATGAAAACACTGAACTTCTCCCGAGAGGTTTTAGCCACTCTCTCGGCTGCAGAATCCGCCGGCAAAAACCTGCAAAACTGCGAAAGCAACGCCAGCAATGGAATCCAGGCGGATGAAAAAAGAGACGCCCTGGGACACCACGCGGTGGTAACATGCCTCGACTACACCGCCCAAAGCGCCATTATCGGAGAACTCGCAAAACAATTCCCCGAGGCGCTATTCCTGGCTGAAGAACAAGAAAAGGAGCACCACAAGCTCGTCATTCCCAAAAGAAACTTGCCGGATATCAAAAAAGGCTTAAGGTTCGGAGTGGATTCAATCGACGGAACCAGCGCGTTCGCGCACGGCCTGCCCGAATGGTCTGTCTCAGTTGGAGTGATGAAAAACGGAGTTCACATCGGCGGATGCATTACATCTCCGCCTGTCTTCGGCGGATTCACCGTAACCGGAGAAATCGGGAAAGGAGTTTTGGTTCGCGAAGGCGCGCGGGTACATGACGGAACCGTCCGCGGTTCACAACTACCCAAGAAATGCGTCATAAAGCTAGGACCAGATCTCTTCTTTTCGGATCAATATCGAAGTTTCATATTCTTTGTTTCACAACTGGTTCAAACCGCAGGCAGTTGCGGCTCCGGTGCGCTCGCATTGGCGCTAGTAGCCGCAGGGAAACTCGATGCGGTCGTCCAGCCGGTGCAATGCCCCTGGGACTGGTTCGCTGGGTATCCATTGATTACGGCGGCAGGAGGATCATTCCTCTTCTACCACTACCGCAAAGGCATACCGGAACGTATGAAAACGCCGGACCTCGAAAGCTACAACACCACCACACGAAAAACGGCGTACATCGCAGGAAATCCAGTATTGGTAGAGACATTGTGGCAACAGCTCATTTCAACATGGCAGTATGCACAATGAAGCTCCCGAAACACTTATCAACGCTCCGGCCCCCCAAGGGTCGGAGAACTTTTTTGTATGTCTATTTTCTATTTATCCAGCACCTTCCAGAATATCCCGCGGGAAGGTGCTGGATTTACTATTTTCTAATTTCTTTACGTACTCCGCCACCTTCTTATACCTCTCCATAGTACCTATGTCCAACAAATAATCAGTAGTTTCGTACCCGTAAAACTTCTCGCCGCGGTTAACGATATCCGGCAATAACTGGTGATCTATTTCGTAATACGTACCTGCGGGAACGAAATTTAAAATTTTCTTCCGGAGAACAAACACCGCATCCATCGATTTCCGTTTTTCCGGCAATTCTCTGTGCGGCTTGGAGTATATTTTGAGAAATTTCAAATCATCGCTTACCTCCACGAGATCTGAATCCTGCGGATGGTCATTTTCTCCGACAATCATCATGCCAAGCGCGTCCGCTGGTTTTTCCCGAAACGTCTCGCTCATCTTCGAATAATCCACCAAACTGAACATGTCGCCGTATACGACAAAAAACGACTCGTCGAGCTGACGCTCGAACCCTTTCACCCCGCCCGCAGTTCCCAAAATTTTCCCTTCGACATGATAGACAATTTTCACGCCCCACTTCGATCCATCCCTAAAATAATTCGTAATAACCGTGGGCAGATAATGAACATTGATAAAAAACTCTGAAACTCCATATTTTTTGAACTGGAGAATGTGATGTTCTAAAAGCGGCTTGCCCGATAGAGGCACCATGACTTTCGGAATATTGTCGGTTAGCGGGCGGAGTCTCGTACCTAGTCCAGCAGACAAAATAACGGCTTGAGTAACTTTAAACATGTAACTTTTCAAAAGTTATTTGTTATCCATATGCTTAAAATAATCTTTGAAGTACTCTGTCATAAGATGCAGAATCACTCCGTGCACGGACTCAACAACCCCATATTGCCCCTTCTCTGTTTTAACCAAAACTTTCGCGTCGGCGAGCTCATTCAATTTCCCGCCATCGAAACCGGAAAGGCCGATGACTGGAACATGATGCTTTTTCGCAAATTCAACGGCTTTAATAACATTCGGCGAATTGCCGGAACTCGAAATCGCTATCACAATGTCCGAATCCTGTAAATAATTCTTGAGCGGACCGGCAAACACCATGTCATATCCAACGTCGTTCGCCCACGCGGTAAGTTCTTCCTCTGTCGAAGGCACTCGGATTGCTTGGAAACGTTTTCGCTCACTGCCAAGATCGTGACCGAATACCGTCTTGTTAAAATCGGCTACCCAGTGCGTCGCGAGCGCGAGCGAGCCTCCGTTGCCAAACACATACACCCGCCCGCCGCGCTCATATACGCCCTGAAGAATATTCAATGCATGCGCGATTTCGTCGTGCGGCAACGCTTTGAGCGCATCTTCCGTTTTCTGTGAAAAATTTTTGATGTAGTCTTTCATTTGGAAATTGAAAATTGGCAATTAGAAATTATGCGCTTTGCGCATACTCGTCCCCGTTGTATAAAACTTCCGCCCCGGACTGAACGAATATTATCGGTATCTCTTGGAATTCGGCGAGGTTATTCTTCTTCGCGACGCTCCACGCTGTTTTTCGGATAGCCTCTTTCTTCTCAAGCGGGGCGATGAACATTAAGCATCCTCCTCCTCCCGCCCCAAGCACTTTGCCGCCCCATGCGCCATCGGCTATTCCTGCCTCGTACAAATTATCGATTACAGAACTTGATATTCCGGATGCCAGCCCCTTCTTTTTGAGCCATCCTTGATGCAACAAATTCCCGAGGCGCTCGAAATCGCCCTGCATGAGCCCCGCTTTGAATTTCGGCACCATTGCCGCCATTTCCTTGAGCGATCCAGTTGTCTTATCTATATTGCTCTTCTGCTCGGTAAGCACGCTCGATGCATGCCGCGTTATTCCGGTAAAAAAGACTAGCAGATGATCTTCGAGTTCCAATCTCTTTTTATAGTCAATCAGAACCGGTTCTACAGTAACGGACCCGTCTGGATTAAACGTAAACACATTGAAACCGCCGAACGCGGCGGCGTATTGATCCTGTTTTCCGATCGGCTCTCCTAAAAGTTCTATCTCTAATCTGCTAGCCGCTTCCGCCGCTTCCCGCTTATCAATTTTTTTTCCTTTATATGCGTGAAGAGCTTTCATAAGCGCGACCGAAAAACTGGAAGAAGAACCGATCCCTGTTTTGGCCGGAAGCGAAGCAAATGACGCGATTTCCAATCCTTTTTCGATTCCAAGATCCATAAGCGCTGCCTTGATGCGCGTGTGCTGAAGTTTTGATGAATGGTCAACTGTTTCCGAAATCGAATACCTGGCGGACACTTTATTTATGAGCGGCGTGCGGTTCACAACCACATAGACATACTTATCAATCGCGCTCGAAATCACCGCGCCCCCGTGTTTCCGATAAAAATTCGGCTGGTCCGTCCCACCGCCGACAAAGCTAATCCTCATTGGAGCGCGTACGACAATCATAGACTTGAGAATACAACGATTGAAGAGGTGTTGTCAAAATATACGCTGGGCATGGGGCAATGTCAGAATAATTATTCAGCGGCAAAACAAGCGTATTTAAAGACCGAACTCCAGAAGCTTATACTCTCTCAATCTAGAAAAGCATTTTACTAGAAACGAAACAGCCTCTGCGTTTGGCGCAGAGGCTGGATTTGAGAATCCGAGATTAAGATTCTAAGAGAAGTTTTCTCATTTCCGAGGTGTCCCATCTTTCCAGATCTTCCGGAGTATGTATGCAAAACCAAGGTGTGCCAATGAAACATACCGACGCCGCTTCTCCGGCTTCAATGGCTTTTTCAAGAAACCCTGAGCCAAGCTTTCCGGGTTCCACCATCTTGAGAAATCGGAAAGCTTTTGGTCTGATATAGTACATTCCCATGGCCGTAAACGGCGCGGCAAGCGGATTGGTCGATAAGACAACCTCTTCTATTCTTTCGCCCGCAACCATGAAAAAGGGGTGAGTAGGAGCCATCTCTATATGAGGCGCTACTGCAACAATCGCTACATCGTCCGGCCGATCCTCTGCGAACGCGATAAGTTTCTGTATCGCGCTCGAAGGGAAAATACAGTCACCGCCTAAATAGATAAACTCCTCATTTAAGAAGGGTTCGAGTCGGCTGATTGCGGGATTTTCTCCTTCAACACCTCCGTATACCAACGCAAGCGTTGAACCTTCTAGGGTAAAACCAGAAAGATATGCTGCCACCTGATCATGACGGAAACCAGAAAGTAGAATTATAAGTTTGATTCCGCATGCATGTAATCCTTCGATGACGTACTCCACTATCGGCTTCCCCTCGATAGGGATCAAACACTTTTGAACATCAAACTTTCCTAGTCGCATTCCTTTACCTCCTACACCAATTACTGCTATTCTCGTATTCATTTTTTATCCTTTCAACGTGCATTCTTGTTTTGGCTGTCCATAACTACATATAACCATTACATACCCTTGTCAATAAAAAAGTTTCCGATTTCTTTTTTGAGCATTGTACAAAAATCCTTGATTTCTTTTTCCGGAACAGGATTCGCGGCGGTTTTGCCTAAAAGTGTAAAAACTTTTGGGCCTCGCGCTTCTTCTGATAAATTCTTTGGACGGGCGACTATATGAAAATGGATATGATTAAATCCAACTCCCTCCGCAAAACAAGCGACATATTCTTTTTCGCATTCCAACATACTGCGAAAAATCTTAGCGCAGGCATGTTGTATTTCGGCGCACTCAATAAACTCCTCTTTTGTGAGTTCGTGGAGGGCGCTCGCATGACGCTTCAAGACGCACACCAACCAACCCCTTAATGAAGTCGGATATGCATGCTCAACTTGCCAAAATTTACCCGAGTAGATAGTTTGTCCCGGAGAAAGAGATTCCTCACCACGGAGAGATTTGCAGCTAAGGCATTCTTTTTGTTCCGCGTCACTCATGCTTATATCTTAAAGCTAAAAGTGATTAATACCAAAACACTAAGCAGAATTAAAAGTTTATAAAAGAAAAATTCGTTAGCACAGTGGATTGGACGATGATTAGAACCGTTCTTTTTTATACCACTCCACATAATCACAAATAGACTTTTCTATGTCATACTTCGGCTTCCAGCCAAGTTTTTTTAGTTTCGAAATATCCGAAACCGCGTTTCGCGTATCCGTTCTCCGAAAACCACCAATCAGAATTGACTTATTGCCAATAACTTTTGACTCGCGACTTCTGAGCCATGACTCGTGATTCGTGACTCCAAAAACTTGTTTCGCGAAATCCAAAACTGTGTATGCCATTCCCCCGCCGACGTTGAAGGTTTCGAAATTCGCCTTCTGATTTTTGAGTACAAGGAGATTCGCCGCGACGACGTCATGTATATTCACGAAGTCCCGTTTTTGCTTGCCATCTTCGAAAACGGTGATTGGCTTTCCCATGAGTGCCTGTGTGACGAAAATCCGCAACGCTCCAGAGTACAGATTATGCGGAGACTGACGCGGGCCCTGGACTATCGAATATCTCAAAATCGTTGTCGGTATGCCGTACGTTTTCCCGAATCGCAGAGCCAATCGCTCAATAGCCTCTTTTGAAAGGCCGTAGGAGTTTGTCGGCATAAGCGGCTGGTCCTCCTCAAACGCGAAAAAACGGGCTGGTTTTCCATGCAGGCACAATATATCAAATTGTTTCCGCTCGAATTGCTGAAGTGTTCTAAGTTCTGGGTAAAATGTTTTTTTGTTATTGACGCACTGATATTTTCCGTCGCCATATACGAATTGCGAACTAGCAATGACGATTTTCTTAATCGGAAATTTTTTAGCCGCGGCAACCTCGTACAAAAGCGCCGTGCCTACTGTATTCGTATGGAAAAACGAGCTGAAATCCGGACGCTGATCCTGATACGCGGCAAAGTGATACACATACGAAACGCCGCGAAGAGCCTTTAGCCAATCAGACTTTTTTCTAACATCGCCGCGGATAAGCTCGTATCCTTTCCCAATAATGTATTTTGGCCATCTGCCTTTGTGCACGGCAGGCTGCAGATTGTCCAGAATCCGAATCGCATATCCTTGTTTCGCGAGCGCATCGGCGGTATGACTTCCAATAAAACCCGCTCCGCCTGTTATTAGTACTAAGTTTTTAGTCATTGTTGCCAGTTACGGGTTATTAGTTATTAGTTTACAGTTTTTTAAGCAAAAGGCGATGTTTTAAGCGACGGAAAGATACAAAAATGTATTGCAGCAACTTCGCGGGAAGTAAGCGAACAAAAAACCTCATTGCCGGCGGCAAATAATCTGGGCGCAGTAATGCCCTCGCCTTATCCCCAACCATAAGATACGCGAGCGCGCGCTTTTTACGCAAGCCGTTTAAAACATTTTCAAAATCATATTTTTTGCGTTCCTCGTCGCTTAATTTTTCTCCTAAACGGGAAAAAAGAAAAAGATTTTTTTCTTTCATATCCGGCTCTGCGGAAAGCGAAGACAAATTACCCTCTCGGCGAACGCGGTAATGCGCGAGCGGCTTATCAAGATATAAGAACTTCACTCCCGCACGCGATAAGCGGAGCCATAAATCCCAATCCTCGGAACGCCGCAACGATTCGTCGAACGCCCCGTATTTTTCGAACACATCGCGCCGCGCCATTACCGTAAGCGGGTTTATAAACTGGCGTTTTAACAATTCGGAAAATATATCACCGGAGGGATATCGATAGCGGTGATGGTAAAACCGCGACGGCATCTCGCCCGCCGCCGGATCGTCGAAATGAATGATATCTGAATAGCACGCGCCGTAGTCCGGATGCGCTTCGAGCGCGCTAACTTGTTCCGCAACTTTTTCCGGAAGAAACATATCATCCGCGTCGAGAAACGCGATATATTCCCCCTTTGCCGCCTTAATTCCCGTATTTCGCGCGGCGGCAAGACCTCTGTTTTCCTGATGCACGTAAATGATCTTGCCAGCAGAAATATAGGGCTCAAGAACTTTTTTCGTGCCGTCCTTCGATCCGTCGTCAATCACGACCACCTCGACAGAAGGGTACGTCTGTCCAAGCGCGGATAGAACAGCCTCCAAAACATAGTTCTCCGCATTGTACGCAGGGATAACAATAGAAACTAACTTGCCAATCATTTATTTTTGGTAAAGAAAAAATCACCGAACACCCCGACCCAGGAAAATCCGGCAGCATATATCATTTCCAAAACATCTATATAAAAATGTTTCCGCTCGCCGCCGCAGTAAACAGGGTTTATCTCTATAAACAAATTATCGATTTTTTCTTTGAACGCCGTCTTTCCGCCATCGATAAACTCCTTTTCCCAACCCTCGACATCAACCTTCATAAAGTCGATTTTCTCTATGCCAAGCTCCCTTATAACATCATCAAGTCGTCTCACGTTTACTTTAATTGTAGCGCCGCCTACGCCGCTCGGCTTCGTCACAAACGAGCTGGAATCATGGTTCGCATTCATATAAAAATCCGCAACGCCGTTCCGATCCGACAGCGCGAAGTTGAAACACCGGACCCTTTCCCCAAAACCGGCAATATTTCTTTTAAGCGCCGCGAAAGACTCGGGTAACGGCTCAAAACAATAAACTGTCGCCTTCGGAAAGCTTTTCAAAAAAGTTACCGCGGTGTCGCCGACCGCCGCGCCAACGTCGAAAACGACGCGGCAATCTTCACTTCCCTGATTATTTCTTTTTACAATATCAATTACTTCGTAAATCTCTTTTTTGCCAAACAGAAAATGCTTTATAGGGCGCAGAGTGGCCTTTAGCTTTTTTACAGGCCCGTATTTGAACAATTTGGATATAAAACTATACAAAGGTACGCGCATATTTTTTCAAAAACATAAATTTCAGGCTTGCTATATTAGTCCGATTTCTTCAAATACTTTTTCGAATCGTTTTTGATATGTGTGCTCGCGTAAAGTCCGCTCTACCCCAGCCCTTAGAATCCCCTCGCGTTCGGCGTCGTGCGCGAGATAATATTTTATCTTTTGGGCAAGATCGGAAACCGAACGATAAAACACCATCTCCTCATTTTCCTTATAATACGCTTCGAGATCGTCCGCGTAACCGGAAATTACAAATGCGCCGTTGCCGGCAAGTTCAAACGGACGCGCTTTAATGTGCGGAATGGAAATTGCGCGCCAAAATCTGAAATTGCTTATCGGACGGAAACTTGGAACAAATCCGTCAATTGAACGCCTAACGCATAACTGACTGAGCGACCACGCGCTCAATAAGGGCGGCGTGTCGTTTATGTTCAAATTGATTTTACTGCGACGTATAATGTTTGTCATTTCCTCCGCGCTCGCCCGCCCTTCCAGCCAGCCAAAACCGCGGACAAAAACATCAATTCCGGCCTTGCGAAGCTTGTCTAAAACGTTTGCGCGAGCAACGGTGCGCTGACCTATAAAACTCACGTCAATATCGCGAAGCACGTTTTCCGCCCGCACCGCTTGAGCCCGATATGCCCATTGCGAACGAATAATGTTTTTAATCCCGTAATGCGCGTATGTGTCCGGCCCTTTTGACCATGTAGTTACCGCTTTAGTGAAATGTGGCGCCCAAAAACGGGAATAGTTGTGGATTCTTCTCTGATCATCGGCAAACCATGCGATGCTCTTCGTCAATTTCTTTATCTTGTCGAGCGCCGCCGGATCAAATTCATCCGAAAACATAAACGCGAAAAAAAGATTCGGCTTCTCGGCGCGAATAAATTCAATTAATTTTTCATTGAACCTTCGTTTCCCCATTCCTACGATGGTATCGAATGGATACTCTTTGACCGATACATCCTTCATATTTTTGAGTGTCGAATAAAAATTGTTGTGTTCGAAACCCGGATAACGCTTCGAGTTATAATTTTCCGCCTGAATACCGGAATACACCACTTTGATTCTTGCGTGTTCTTTTCTGTCAGATCGGGATGCGCTTTCGCCAATCGAACCAAGCCTGAATTGCTTAGCTTCGCGCAGGTTTTTTTTCGGTGCTGCGAGTATCGAATTAATTTTATCGATCACTTCATCGACGCGTATACTTGCAACGCACGGCGATGGAGTATTTGCCGGAAGCCCTTTTCCGCAACGCCAGTTGTCTCCGAAACACGGAGATTTTTTATACATCCATGCATTAATGTCGGAATAGCCGTAGTCGGAAAACATGCCGAACTGCCCACCGCCAGTAACACAGACAGACGGCACTTTGAGAGCCACTGCCAAATGAACAAGCGATGAGTCGTTTGTAACTACACACGCCGCATCTTTGATGAGCACGAGTAATTGACTAAGGGATGTCTGGCCGACTTTATTTACAACTTCCCCGCCGAGCATCAACGCAAATTGATCAGCCAAAGGTTTTTCACTCAAAGAACCGGTAACTGCCACTTTCATATTTTTCTCTTTCAAAAAACGGGCTACTTCCGCAAATCGATCGAGTGGCCATCTCTTGTACGAAACACTTGCAGCGATTCCCAAAAGCGCATATTTACCCTTCTCCAGTTGGGAATTATATAGCACGCTTGGTGCCGGAATATATGTCGAATAGTCATCTTCTTTGAACCAAGTCGCTCCTTCATATATCGCGACATAGTGCCATAGTGCGCTTGGAAACTCCTGCACGCGCCCTGCAGATGCATCAATCGAAGGAATGATATGCGTGAAGCGAGGATAAATCGCATTCATTACGACGTGGAGATTTTTTCTCTGATGTACATCGAAGGGCTGCGTAAATTCCGCGCCCAGCCCCTCGTAGCCGATCACCTCCTCCGAGCCCACGCCGGCAGCAATCCACTTCCCATTTATCTCCGCAGAACTGAAATCATGATTGACAACTTTTTTAAATCCGATTTTGCGAAGTGAATTGATAAACGCTACTCCGTAAAAAGGATTTACAGAAAATTTCCGATAATCGAGAAGCAATACTTCGTCAGCAAATACCGGCTTGAATATCGTTTCGATTCCAATTCCTTTTTTAACAAGAAGAAATATTTTTTTATCCGGAAAACGCTTTTTGTAATACTTGAGAACCGAAGTAAATACCACAAGATCCCCAAGCGCCTCAAGGTTGATGATAAGCACTCTATCTTCCCATCCGTCGGTATTCACGCGCCCGCCGAAAAATAA
>ERZ1292629.530-Hain-H43-01um-R1-530-length-42018-cov-32_pt1 | contig 33232 bp, 58 predicted proteins | sample MGYA00564399_ERZ1292629 | MGnify/ENA primary metagenome ERZ1292629 (study PRJEB36523, sample SAMEA6512636) | groundwater metagenome | collected 2019-01-08 | study: AquaDiva: Metagenomics assemblies of 32 groundwater samples
CAGCATGACCTCGCGCGAAGTGCCGGTGATCGAAGAGATCGGGAAAGCCGAGAAGGTTTAGTGCATCTCCCCGGCTGGCCCGCGCCGATCCAGCTCCCGCTCCCAGATGGGTGGCAGCTTCGGGAAGACAGCCACCTCATCTTCCTGTGTTCGCCGAAGCGGGTCGAGGCCGTGTTCTCGGCGGGGATCTCCGCCAGCGCGTTGACCGTTGTCGCGCTGCTGGTGCTGGAGACGGTCCGGCGGCGCAACGGCCATGTCGCGTGACGCCTTTGGTCGGGCCCTCGTGCCCGCAGATTGTCGGCATCTCCGACGCGTGACCTTCCGGCGGGTGCGCGGGGGCAGCCCCAAGATCACCGTGGAGCAGTGCAAGGACTGCCGGAAAGTGCTCTACACCTTCACCGAGGAGAAAGTCGGCGAATGAACATTCCCGACGATCAAATCGCTACGGAGGCTCATGGGTGAACCAGCCCAATCGCAACCTGCAGACGCAAGTCTTCGCCCGCGATGGCCATCGGTGCGTGTGGTGCAAGACAGAACAGAGCGTCGATGATCCACGGACGATCCTGGGGGTTCACCGGATCGTGGCCGGTAGTCGCGGCGGCCGCTACACGATGGAAAACTGCGTCACGCTTTGCGCCTCATGTAACTCGAAGATGAGGACGAGCGACGGACAACCATGGAAGGACGCTGTTGAGCGTGCCTATATCAACCCCCGCATGCTCTGGACCGGGGCATTTGTCCCTCTCTGGCTCCTGAGTCGGCCGGAGTGCGCGCCGGGGGCGAAGTTGGTCTACGCGCTTCTCTGCCTCCGCTGCGATGAACGAACGGGCAGGGCGGAGCTCGGGCAAGAAGAGATTGCGGCCGCGTTGGGGATTACAGACCGTCAGATCCGGAACCTCATTGGCCAGTTGGAGCGCTGTTCGCTCCTGGTTAGTCAACAGGTTGGGCTCAATACCCCTAATGAGTACCGTTTCCTCTACCATCCATGGATGAGCATTTCCGGTCCGGACCGGAAAGATATTTCCACTCCGGACCGGAAAGATATTTCCACTCCGGACCGGAAAGATATTTCCGGCAAGTACTTAGAACTAGAAGCTACAGAAGTAAACCGTACTTCTTCTCCGAGAGAACTATCTCTTCTCTCGGTAGTAAGTACCACTAAAAGCTCTACTGACGGAAAGAAAGAGAAACTACCTGGGGACGTGGCGGCAGCGGTCGATGCGTTTCGGGCAATTCCGGGGGTGCGGCCGTCCGGGAAGGACGGCGGCGTGATTGCTGGCCTCGTCGCGCGGTACGGCAAAGCCGCGATTCTCCAGATCATCCAGGAGGACGGGCCATCGATCGCGGCGGCGGACAACGCCCTGCTCTGGCTGGCAGCCAGGTTCAAGCGCTCCAAAGGGCTGGGGAGAGAAAGCATGGGTGCATACGCCGAACGGGTCGCCGCTGGCTTGAAAGCGAGGGGCGGGGGATGACTGCTGATGGGTTGAGCCGGATTCTGGCTGTGTTGCGCGAGGAATTCGCGATTGAGTTCTCCCAAGAGCGGGCAGGTCTGTGGCAGGCGGTCTTGCGGGATATGACCGACGACGAAGGTGTCCAGTGTCTCGAATTGTTCTTGCGGCGCGGCCGCTTTGCTCCCCATCCTGCCGATCTGTTGTTGCACATTGACGAGGTTCGAGCGGAGCGACGGAGTCGTGCTCCCGCATTAGCTGATCGATTTCCTTCAGGCGAAGAGCTGGCGGCGAACCGGGAGAAACTGGCCGAGATGGCGCGGGAGCTGGCCGGCAAGCGAGACCTCAACATGGCGGTGAAGTCGTGAGCGACGAGGACGTACGGCATGATCGACGGATGGCGGCGGTTTTCGGGGCGATCATCCTCATCCTGCTCATCCTCGTCATCGGCGTGCAAGCAGGTCTTCGGCACGGCAAGTTTCTGGCGGGGCACCCAGAGGTTCGGAACGGGGCGGCGTCGGCGGTCGAATCTCCCAGGGTTCACCTCACCGATGCCGCCCCGCGTTCGGAGGGAGATCCGATCTGGCAACAGTCTGCTGAGCGAGCCCTCCTGCGGGACCAGATGCTCCTTTCCTGCGATCCGGTGGAGGTGGCGGCGGAGATCAGCCGGGCCGATGCCTATCGGGAGGCGGCGGTGGGGGCAAATGCCGGAGGAAGTCTGCAGCAGCGACAACTCTACGGGTTAGGCGCGGTGGCGAGTGAACTTTGGTTGACTCGTTGCCTTCGTTGGTTTGGTGCACAGTGAAGCAAATTCAACTAGGGGGAGGCGATACAAATGATCGGTGGACCGGAGCGGCAAGGTGATTACTTCGGCAAGTACGAGAACCAGCTCCAGGAGATTCACTCGGCCATCACGCGTCTAGATAATCTCTCCATCACGCTGTTTGGTCCCGTGCCAGAATCGGTCGAGAAGGAGCCGATGGTCGGCGTTGCCGAGCGCATCTATGTCGGGTTGGAGCGCGCGAATAATCGATTGCGCGATGTGACCGCCAATCTGGAGCGCCTGTCGGGCGAGGCGATGAAGCGGGCAGAAAGTCGGCCAGCGGGGACGCGCTGAGAATTCGATGGGGCAGTACGCAATGGAGCCCGTGTAGTGAAGAACCTCACGACGCAGCAGTCCAAAAGGTTGCCCGAGTGGCTGACTCTCCGAGAGGCGGCACGGCGCAAAGGCGTCTCCAGTGCCACGGTACGCAACTGGGTGCTGGCTGGGCGAGTGCGGTTCGTGCGGGAGCGGCGGGCGATTCCGGGCCATCGGGGGTTGTTCACTGTCCTCCTCGTCTCCTGGCCGGACGTGGAGCGGATCGAGCCAGCCTACGGGCCGGGAAGGGCGAGACGGACATAAATGGCGCATTTGCGTAATCTGGACCGGAAGTGCGATGCTTGCCGTTTCGCCCGTGCCGTCGTGGAGCTCTATTCGAACCAGAACGCGCATCTTGGTAACTTTTGCCGATCATGTGGGGCGCGTCGGTTTCAGGAGCAGCAGGTATCGGAGCGGGAAGAGTGGCAGCGAGACCAGGAAGCGGAGCAAGAGGCATGACAGACACCCGCTCCATCGACCAGATGATTGCTAAGACTGTGGTGCCACAAAAACCGAGTGGAGGTGATTGGTGATGGCAAGTAAGTTGTTCGAGTACGCGATTTTGCATCACAGCAAGCCGACGAAGGCGGAGGAGGAACAGGGAAAGAAACCGACCACGAGCATCGTCGTGCAGCCGACACGCATCATCGCGCTGGATGAGCATCAAGCCTTGCTCGTCGCTGCGCGTGATATCCCGGCGGAATACCTGGACGGGAAACTGGACGAGATTGAGGTGCTCATTCGCCCTTTCTGAGACGGCCTGCTGTGGAAGTGGCCGAGCAACCACAGGCGTTTTATCAACCAAAACCTGAGGTGCTGCGTATCAATTACCCGGGGCCCTATTCGGCAACGATCACTAATGCCAACGCGTCCACGTCTTGGGCGGGTGATGCACTCTACCAGGCTGTAACGGGCAAGTAGATTATCAGCAGGTGAGGCGATGAACGGTTCCCGAGTGGCGGGCTCCGACCGGGCGAGTGTCCCGGCGATGCATCCCGAAACAGGGATCGCGACGGCGGCCCTGGCTGCTCTGCCTGCTGAAGTTTCACAGGAAGCGTCCCCGGCGGATAGCGCCCTGGGGCGGGGCGTGACAAGCGGGGGGGTGCTACTGGCTCATGATGTGGAGCAAGCGCCCGCCCTTTCCGCCGTCGGAGAAGCCGCTTGGGAGAATCACCAGGCCATCGTCGTCGAACGGGGGAACGTCGAAGCAGGCTTCCTGCGTCTGGGGCGGTTGTTGCTGGCGTCCTACCGGCAGGGGCATTACAAAGCCTTCGCCGAGACGTGGGAAGCCTACATCGCGTCCCCAGAACTGGCCTTTCGCCGCTCGACGGTCTACCGACTGCTCCGGACGGCGGACGTGTGCGACCGGTTGCACATCGCCGACGGGGACGCCGGAGACGTCGGGGCGGTGAAGATGGACCTGATCCGACGACCCCTGCTTGAAGGTGGAGACCTTGCGGAGTGGCTGGAGAAGGCGAAAGTGACAGCCGTGAGAGATCTGCGGGAGGAAGCCCGCGAGTTCCTGGCCCGGAAAGGTGCACCCGATTCCGGGAAACTGACCGTGGAGGACGAGCACCGGGAGGAGGACCGAGTGGTTGCGGCGCGGGTCGAAGATGCTTTGAAGGGGTCAGGGGTCGCGCGGGTGACCTTCGGCCGGTTTGAGGGCCTGACGGTGGCGCTGGAGAACGGGCAGGTCATTCGCGTTTGGGCAAAGGGTGGGCCATTGTGGGCCGAGGTGATCTGAATGGCTAGGAGCTGGGAATGGAAGACGACGGGGAAGGCGACTGAGCATCCAACGTCTCTCGACATTGCTTGGGCCGCAGGGCTCATTGAAGGGGAAGGAAGCATGGCGCCCGCAGGTGGGAGCAGCCGAGTCTACTTACACCAGACGGATCGCTGGATACTTGATAGATTTTTGGCGCTCTTCGGAGGAACAGTCGAAGTGACTCGACCAGCGGGTCGGTCGAAGGACGGATTTCAGCGTCAGGATCTTCATGCGTGGTGGATCACGGGAGCGCGGGCGCGTGGATTTCTTATGACGATCTATAAATTTCTGTCGCCCAAGCGAAAGATGCAGGCGCGTCGTGCTTTGCGGCTCGAAGCATGAGCCTCCCCCGCTGAAAGACGAAGGCTGAGGTTATCTGATGCGCCGGAAGTCGCTGGGCTGGACACGGGCGAAGATCAACGCCACGGACAAACTCCACTCGCTGGTGGTTCGGGAGCGCGATCAACATCGTTGTCAGTGGCCGGCTTGCGGACGGTCGAAAGCGGGAGGCTGGCAGATGCACTGCGCCCACATTTTCAGCAGGCGGTACAAGCAGACGCGCTGGTTGGCGGTCAATGCCCTCACGCTGTGCGCGGTGCATCATCAGTGGGCCACGGAGCACGAGACGGAGTGGAAGGAGTTTGCCCGCCAGCGGATTGGGGAGCAGACCTATACGCGACTGCTGATTCTGGCAAAGGGACCTGCGGCGAGGGCGCCGGATGAATTCGCCGCAAGACTGATCCTGCGCGAGGAATTGGCGCGGTTGAAGAGGGAGCGGGTGACGGCATGAAGGGAGGTGAGCGATGAGCATGGACGAGCGGACTGTGGCGATGACCTCGGGGCGCGAATCGTGGGGCCACCAGGTCATTGAGGATGTGCCGAGAAGCCAGGTTGCGGCGTATCGTGTGCGCGGCTGGCGCGTCTATGACCCAGGCTGGGAGAACCGGCCGCCCGAAATCCTCAACCCGCTGTGGTGGCTGGAGGCCATTTGGCGGAGGGCGACACGATGATGGACGAGGCACGACGGAAGGAAGCCGTGAAACGGGCGCGCTATCTGTTTAGTGTGGCGCAGGCTGAAGGCTGGTCCCGTCAGGATGAAGTGGTGCGGCTGGTAGAGGATGTGCAAGCCTACGACTCCGCCCTCTCCGCCGCCGAGGCCCACGTCGGCAGGCTTCTCAAAGAGAATGCAGACCTGAAGGAGAAGGCTGACCTATGAACGTTGAACGTGGGAAGAAAGGATTTCAGCGAAGAGCAGTCCTGGAGCGTTTTTGGGAGAAAGTGCAGAAGTCGGATGGCTGCTGGAACTGGCTGGGTGCGACCGATGGTAGATACGGACAGTTCTTCGTCAATGGCGGCAACGTCCGAGCTCACCGCTTCGCCTATGAGCAGGCCAATGGACCTACCCCAGTAGGATTGTGGGTTCTCCATTCCTGCGACAATCCACGATGCGTCCGGTCGGAACACTTGTTTCTCGGGACAAATGCTGACAACCAGGCGGATTCAGTAAGAAAGGGCAGACATGGATTGCAACAGCATCCTGAGCGGGCAGCGCGTGGTGAGAAAGTAGCCAAGCGCGGAACGCAGAACGGTCGGGCTAAACTCTCCCAAAAAGACGTCCTAGAAATTCGCCGCAGGTATGCCCTTGGGCACGGTCCTACGCCGCTTGCCCGGTTCTATGGGATTCACCCTGAGCAGGTACGCAAAATTGTGAACCGAGAAAATTGGGGGTGGCTGTTGTGAGCGACAGGGAGGCAGAACTGCAGGCTCATATCGCCTCATTGCAGAAGGCGGGTCTGGACGCGTTGCAGTGTATCCGCGACCACAAGTGGGAAGAAGGCGAAGATCCACGCCTTGCCGACCTTGCTCACACCATCTCCTCCACTCCCGCCGAGAGCTTGGAGCGGCTGCGAGCACTGGATGGAGGGAGGCACGTGGCGAACACGATAGACGACGCGCGGCGACCGGATAGTGCGCCGCCTGCTGGCGTACATTCCACTAGATACGGTTCACGTTTAGACCCAGATGTGGTTTTTGTGCGAGAGCGACAGCAGCGGGATGGGAATCTGTCGTGATGGGAGCGGTTTTGGAACGATGCGTGTCTGATTTGGGGGCTGCGGTAGCACGGTGAGGCGGCGGCTGGTTATTCCGGTACGCTGGGGGATGGCCTCCTCAGTACGAAGCGCCGGGAGCAGTCGGGAACGACTTGGGCTTGCAACCCAAGGAGGCGGGCCAGCCAGCGACAAGGTGGAGGCCGAGATCACCGTCAGCCCCCAGTCTAAAACGGAAGAGTAGGTGATGAGCATGGACGCGGCGCGACGGAAGGACATGCGGGGCGCAGCAGACGCTACGCTTAATTACACGATGGCATCAGAGAATTCCCCCTCGCCTACTGACGATTGTATAGCCGAACTATGGGGGCTACTTTGCCCAGATATTGGGCCAGAAGACTGGAATAAATTGGTTTTGTGGGCTGCCTACTACCCAGGAGTACGAAATCTTATTACGACCATCGCAACTCAAATGCCAGTCGTTGATGATCTCGCAAACTTCGAAGAAGTATCCGTCGTTCTCGCGGCGGGCACGATTCGTCGTCTTCAAAGAGCTGGGGGCTTAGATGTGAAGGATGTGTCATCCCCTGATGGAGGTGAAGTCAAATGACGGAGGACTTACGGCTCAGATGTATTGCCTGTGAAAATCCCATTCGTCCTGGTGTTGAGCAATATGATGAAGACGGTAATTCCTGGCATCCCGAATGCGTGGAGCACCCGCTGGGACAGAAGGTAGGCGATCTCTATTGTCAACTCCAAAAAGGCAGGGACTACATCGCCGATCTTCGTACTCGCCTCGACGCCGCTGAGGCTTGGAACCAGGAACTTGAGGCTGAAATTGAGCGGCGTGAAGTCGCGGGATTTATACACCGACTTTGCCCTAGATGCGGATGGCGATGGCGGGACGCCGAGGCGAAGCGATGAAAGGTGACTGCCCGAAATGTGGTGCATGGAAATGGGGAAACTGGCGATACGACAGGGACCGGGATGAAATGGTGCGCGTCTGTCATTCGTGCGGTTACGAAGAACGGGAACTGCCCCTGGACGCCGAGGCCGTGAAGCGGTGATGGGTACCCTGACCGCCGCCATGATGCGGCTCCACCTTCTGGTTCTGGTGATCATCGCCGCGTTGGGCGGTGCCGCCTTGACGCGGTCTTCCCCGGTCAGTGCCGCTGGCGAGGTCCGCGCGATGTACTGGTGGAATGGATCGGGACCGCACATTCCTGTCGTCCAGCTCCGGGCGACTCCCTTCCGCCTCGAATACGGACGCGGCACCTACATGGACGCCGGCGTGCGGCCCTTCGACATGAGCCTGCTAGCCTTGGACTACGTTTCGCCCCGGGGCTGGCATCTCGGCTGGCAGCAGGTTTCCGTCGGTGCCGAGACGATGCGCGGCCCGCGGCTGGGTTTCTCGGGAGAGAGTACGATAGGCCGCCTGCGGTGGGAGTATGACTTGTCGCTCCTGCCTGGCAATCGGCTTGGCGAGCAATGGGCCGTCGGCCTGGAGGCGCGCCTGCTCGCGCGGTACGACCTGGGAGCTGGCGCGTCGGTCTACCTCGGCCGGCGCGAGCTCTTCTATGCGCTCTCGGGCGGATCCGACTGGTCCTTCCCGGGGTGGTCCTTCGGCGCGAGCGTGCGCTTGTAAGCGTGAAGGCGAGCATGAACGCGGATGATCGTCGATTACGGGTCGCGCTCGCCGTCGAGATGGCCCGGCAGGACATCGATGCTTTGCGAAGCCGGCAGACACGCCAGGAATGGGCGGCCTCCCGCATCGCTGACGGATGGAGTCTCCCGACCGTCCAGGCCGCCATCGGCGCCGGACCGTTAGCTGAGGTCCGAGCGATGATCCGCGGCCAGGAGCCGATCCGGTCTCGGCGGATGGCACAGGCCGTCTTCGCCCTTTCCCTTGTGGACTCGGGCCGCCACATTGAGGTGCGCCTCCCCCTGTCGCGTGAAGCATAAACCACCCCGCCGTCGTGTCCGCGTCCGGCTCTTTGTGCCCCTGGACGCTTGGGCCTACTTCGAGTACATCCGGGATGCCGCCCGGCGCAGAGATCCGGGGGCGAGTATCCTGTCCGGCGATGTCGGTGCCCAGCAAGTCCTGCGCTCCTGGATCGAGGGTCACCTGCGGCGGTTAGCCGAGGAGGTGGGTTAGAAGGACTTTCCTAGCCGGGTGTGGTACACTTCTTGCAGACGGCGAAAGAGTCTCCTGACGCCGCTGGGGGGGTTCCTCGGCGGCGTTTCGCTTTGCGAGGTGATGGAATGATGACTGACATTCACTGCGGATGTGGTGCGCCCGCCAGCATGAAACGGCGGAGGGTGTCGGCAAGCGTAACTATGCCTGCGGGCCTAGAGGCGCCTTCCCCTGGGGAGTGAGAATCAGTGCCAGTGAAACATAGGTGGAGTGGGTGGCCTGAAGCGTGGTGCCTTGATTGTGGTGTCGAGGACCCGCGTGAAATCGACTTCAGCAATGGTGGCAACGGGAACGTTGACGAGACGGACTGCTCAGAACCGGGCAGCCACCGCCACGATCCCTACTTCGAGACATCCAGGTTCATCGCCGGCCACGGCGGCAAAAAACACGCAGGCAACGCGCGTGGAGATTGACGAGACTGCAGTGTCCGATGCTGCATAATCACAATTATGCGGAATCGGGTCGATTCGCTAGAACGTGGCATCCCGGTGCGTCTAGGGCGTCAGAAGAAGGCATCTTTGGGGTATTCTGGTGGGGGCACTGTGACCTCGGATGCAGTGATGAGCCGGGATGAGGGCGGGAGGCTAGGCCCCCCATACCCCCCGGCACCCCCACCCCCCTCGTCCAGGGTACTGGTTCGAGGAGTTTTTGACCCAAAGGGGGCATTGTGCGGATTCTTACGCCCGAAGAAGCCAATCATTTTGCGTCTAGGGAAAGAGATTGACCTGCGGCGGCTTGCGAAGTACGCATCACGTCTAGCAAACGGAAAAGGGCGCACGAAACTCCCGGAAATGGATGTTTTGCCCTTTGTGTTGTTAGTCGAGTGCGTTGCGGCGCGCGAGATAATGACTGGTCTTCACGATGGCACCTAACGTCTACTGGGTGATCGGCTGCTCCTGTCCTGCGTGCATGGCAGGGCGACGACGAGTGCTGGAGGAGGTACAGGCCATGTGGGGGGACAGAGAGGCAATAGAGGCAGAGGAGCGGCAGCAGGCATTTTGGACGGGAGACAGGCTGCTGAGGCTCACACAAACAGAAGACATGCTGGAGATGGAGTAGATGGCAGAGGACGACGTGGGGAAGGGTACAGGTATCCCGAAGCCCGAGGATCCCGTTCTGGGGGTTCCTGTAGGGTCTGAGGAGCCGTCTAGGGGCGAACAAGCATTCGACCCCCTCATTGACGGCTCGGGACTCTCGAAGGACCAGAAGCAGTATCTGACCGTGCTGGCGGAGGTAGGGATGCCCTACCGGGCGATCCGGGCGGCCCGGCAACGGTTCGGGGTCACGATGACCCAGGGGACGCTGATGCTGTGGCGGCGGGACAACCGGGAGTTCCAGGACCTCTACGAGACGATCCGGCGGGAGTATTGGGATGAGGAAGCGGCCAAGAACGTGGCCCTGGCTAGGACGGGGAAAGTCCACGGAGGCGCCGCCAACCTCCTGATGCAGCAACTGAACCGGGCGCTGCCGGAGGAGTACCTGCCGGCGATTCAGCAGCAGATCCATCAAACGATCAGTTACGAGGTGGAGGGGGCGTTCCGGGACAAGCCGGAGCCCAAACCGGAGGACGCGGTGGTGCTGGTGCCGTTGGCGAAGGGGACACAGTGAGCATGGTATCGGACATTCGTCTTCCACTCGACTGCGATCTAGCTCCCAGTAGTCTCCGGTGGGCGTGTGAGTTGCTGAAGGAACCGGGACCGTTCGAGTTGCTTGTTCATGATTATGCTTACCACCTGGCGAAATACTTCTGCTACGACGTCTGGGGAATGGATTGGCTAAAGACAGTGACGGTTAAACACACAGATACAGTCGGCGAAGACTTCTGGGTGCTTTCTGGTGCCGCGAGAAAGGTTTGGTCTGGGGGGGCGTAAGTGCCCCGTCCGGCGCCGAAGTTCGGCGGGTTCATGCCACCGACGCCCATCAAGTTCGACTTTGGCCTCCTGGACGTGCCGGGGCAGAAGATACTGGAAAAGTTCGATGCTGAGGGGCGGAAGTATCTCCTGGGAGTGGGCGGCGTCCGCGGGGGGAAGTCGTGGTACGGCGTCCGGTGGGTGCTGAAGCACGCCTTCGCGCGGGGGGGCAAGATCTGGATCATCATTCCCGAGTACGGCGTGGGCTCGGAACTCGTTCGGCTGATGAACCAGATCCTCTACCAGCACTGGGAGATCGTCAGCAACCACCACGAGCATCCCTTCCCCAAGTGGGACCTGAAGATTCAGGGAACGTACGGGCCGGTGGAAATCGAGATCCACTCGGCCTACGATCCGGATAGTCTGATTGCCGCCACCCTGTCAGCGGCCTGGATCGACGAGGGGGCGAGGATCAGCCCGACGGCGTTTCGGAACATCGAGGAGCGCGTCCTCTCCACGGAGGGGCCGATTCTCGTCACCACGACACCCCGGGGCAAGAACTGGGTCTTCGAGGAGCTCTCCAAGCCCTTCAGCGAGGGCAACACCCGGTACGGGGCGGCGGTGCTAAAAACGGCGGATAACCCGCATCTGCCCCAGGAGGAGATCCGGCAACTCCGGGAGCGGTGGGGCATGGATTCGGCCTATGCCCGGCAGGAGCTTGAGGCCGAATTCGTCACCTTCGAGGGATTGGTGTACGCCGGATTCGATCTCGACCGGCATGTGGCCGGGAAAGCTCCCGAGAAGTTCCGGGGGGTCTGGGCAGGATTGGACTGGGGGTTCGCGCCCTCCCCGGCAGCCTTTGTGGTGCTCGGAGAGGATTTCGCTGGTATCTGGTGGGCGTTGCACGAGATTTACGCGTACCGGATGGCGATGCCCGAGTTGGCGAAGCTCATCGAGGCGGCGGTGCGGCAGTTCACCATTCAGACTATTTGGGCCGATCCCTCGCAACTGGCGGCGGTGCAACTGATGCAGCAGGCGGGGATTCCAGTGGTGCCCGCCCGCCGGCTCCTCGAGATCAACGTCGGGGTGCAGAAGATTGCTCGGTTGCTCGAACGGGATCGGTTCAAGATTCTCTCCCACTGCAAGAACACCATCAAGGAGCTGGGTTTGTACCACTACCCGGATGGGGGCAAGCGCGACAAACCGGTCGACCGAGACAACCACGCCCTTGATGCGATCCGGTACTGTATCTGGATGCGGGAGCCGGAAGAGCGGATGCCCGACGAGCAGGTGACGGTCGAGAAGGTGTTGGCCTTCCGCGATCCCGGGGAACCCAAAACCGGGGCCACAGACTGGAAGCAAAGTGGGTACTAACAAAACGACCCATAAACAGACGCCAGACCAGGTAGCGGGCGCGGTTGGCCCTGACGCTGCGGAAGATTGGGAGGGGCCGGTAATGGCGAAAACGATGGACGTGCGGATTGTGTCTATGACGAAGGGGGCGAAGATCCGTGGCACATAAAGGGTCGTATGGCGGCAAAGTCTCTCGCGCGGGGCAGAAACGAGTGTCCGCCAAGATTTCGCATCTGATGGATGAGGACCACGGGAAGATGCCGCACAAGAAAATGGTCGCGATGGCGCTGAACATGGAACGAGCGGGACGTCTCGGGGCGAAGGGCGGATACAAGCGGGCCGGAGGACGTGGGAAGAAATAGATGGCCCTGCTCGAATCCCTGGACCTGAATCTTTCTGCCGAGAAATCCCGGGCCGTCGCCCAGATGGTGACGACCAACTGGCGGTCTGCCCTCTACGCCCGGCAGTCATTCGACACGCTGGTCGCAGCGTACTGGGAGCGGTACGAGGCCGCGCCGCCAAAGCGGGAGCTGCCTTTTAAGCAGGCGTCGAACCTGAGGATCCCTCTGACCCAATGGGTTGTGGACTCAGTTTGGGTCCGGCAGATGCGGACAATTTTCGGACAGAAACCCTACTTGCAGGTACGGGACGAGAATCTGCGCCTGCCCCCCGAAGCGATTGACTTGGAGCGGATGCTGCAACATCTGACCGAAGTGGATCTGCAGCTTCGGGCGACGGGTGGGCACCTACTCCTCAACAGCCTGGTCGAGGGGACGGGTATCGCCAAACTGGTGCGGTCGGAACAGAAACGCACCGTGCGGGATCGGTTCGGGGACTCTCTGCTTGAGCGGTCGGTCACGGATTTCGAGGGGCTGGGTCTTGAAGTCATTGACCTGAAGGATTTTGTCGTGGCGAACCCCGCCCAGCCGTCCATTGATCGGCAACCCTGGTTGGCGCACCGGGTCTGGTTGCGGTGGGAGGAAGTTATCCGCCGGCAGCGGGACGGGATTTACCGAATCACCCGCGACCAACTGGGGAAGTTAAAGGGCCTGGGCAAAAGCCGCCGCATTGCCGCATGGATGCCTTTAGACCAGACGAAAGCCGACTTGGACAAGACCGAGGCTGCAGGGTGGGGCACATTCGAGGAGTGGGAGATTATCGAGGCGATCTACCGATACGACACGAACGACGACGAACTGGACGAGGAGTGCCTGTTTACCACTTGCGTGGATTACGACGAAGCCCCGCTGCGCGCCGAATCATTTCCGTTCTGGAACGGGAAGCGGAACTATATCGCCTATCGTCCATTGCCTCGGGTGAACCGCTTCTACGGTCGGAGCCTGGCAGGTATCATGCAGCCCCTGCAGGACGAGGCGGACGCGGAGATCAACCAGTCGTTAGACGCTTCGACGTTCACGATCCTGGCGAACCTAACACCGATTCTCTCGCGATCGCTGAAGCGGGAATGGGAAACGCACAAGTGGGTGCTGGGCAAGCCGATCTACGTCGATGCTCCAGAGACGTTCCGCTCACTGGCCGATCTGATTAAGCACCCCATCCAGTTGTCACAGTTCCAGTTGTCGCAACTGCTGGGGATGGCCGAACGAGCCGGCGGAGTCTCTGACCCGCAACTCGGCAAGCCTGCGGCAGGGAGCAAGACGGCGTTCGAGATCGCGACCGTGCAGGCGGAAGGGAATATCCGCTTCGCGGAGATGATCGAGCAGCAGCAACTGTCGGACCAGGAGTTGGGATTCCAAACCATCGAGCACGCCTACCAGTTATCGCTGGAGTCTGAAGAGTTTCGGCAGCGGCTGATTCGGGTCGTTGGGCGCGACCCGTTCGAGAATGTGGCGATGGAGGACATCCGGAAGCGCATGGCCGTTGTGCCGACGGGGAACACGATCACCTCCAACAAGGAACTGGAAGCGAAGAAGTGGGCTGTTATCTGGGAAATCTTCAAGGACGATCCGATGGTGCAGATGGACTTGTCGCATCGGCACTATCTTGCCCTCAAGGTACTCCGGTCGGTAGGAGCCGAGCAGGAAGCGGAAGAGATCGTCGGCAGCAAGGAAGAGATTGAACAGGCCAAACTACTGATTCAGCAGCGGGCCCAGCAGTTGAAGGATGCGGTCGCGCAGGGACAAGTGCCCGGAATGGGCATGATCGGTGGCGGACAGGCACCTGACATGGGCGCGATGGACGGCCAACCGGGCGGAGGATTCGAGTGAGCCTAGACTGGCTGGCGCTTCTGGAGTCCCCAAGCTGGAAGGCCCTGGCGAAAGTCTACCGGGAAGATTTGGAGGATTTGACTGCTCAGTTGCTGGCCGTGGCTCTGGAGAGTTCCGACCCTCGGGTGCGGGGCGTCGCCTGGAAGATTCGAGCGATTGAGGACGTACTGGCGCGGCCCGAACGGGAACTGGAGATCAACCGGGAACGACAGGGGGAGGATGAGGTATGACGGTTGACGTAGCACCGTCTATCGTCAAGGCCAGCCAGATCCGTCCGCAGCCTGAACGGTTGCTGGTGCGCCGAGTGAAGAAAGAGGAGAAGACAGCCGGTGGCATCGTGCTTCCAGAGTCGGCCCAGGAGATCTCGCAGATGGGATTCGTGATGGCGGCGGGGGAGAAGACGACGGTGCCGGTCGATGCGTGGGTGATCTTCAGCGCCTATGCCGCCACGCCGTGCGTGGCGACTTCTGATTACTCTGACGACCTGCTCTTTGTCCGCGAGGTCGATGTGTTGGCCACCGTGGAGGATAAGGTGGTTTTTTGATACGGGTCGCGGCTTTTCTACGCCCGTTACTCTGGAAGCGTCCGGTGTTGTGTCGCCTAGGGATTCACCGGTGGCATATATCCACGGAAACAGGGATACGTGGTCTGAAATTGTGCAGACGCTGTTTCCTGGGACGCACAGACAAAACTTTCAATATCCACGATTTTGAAGATCTACTTCGTAGGATAAACAAGAAAAGAGTAGCGCATTAACTGGGTGCCGCAGACTCGGGCAGAGAGGGTCGTCCTTCGGGGCGGCCTTTTCATTTCGGCGGGTGCCGCGCCAAATCGGGCAGGAAAGGAATGATCGGGAATGTCTACACTCGGGCCTGACGCGACTGAGCTTCTGACTGGGAAGCCTCAGCCCGTAGCGGTGGGGGCCGCACCGCAGCCAGAACCAAGTCCAGCGGGGGGTGCCGCCCCGGCTAGTCCAACAGGGCAAGAACCAAGCAAGACCGTGCCGCTCGAAGCCCTTGTGTCCGAACAACGGAACACGGCGGCTGCCCGGCAAGCCTTGGCAGACCGTGACACACAGCTCCAGGCGCTGGGGTTTCAGGTCGGACAGGATGGCAGTCTCATCCCTCCGGCACCGGCTGCCGCGCCAGGTGTTGCGCCACGGCTGCAGGCCCTCGCCGATCAGTTGGGTGTTGCACCCGACGTGATCCAGGGGGCGTTTGAAGACATGGCCGGGCCGTTCGCCGCCCCGATTGCGTCGGGGACGGCGGAAGTCTACAAGACGATGTTGGCCGACAAAGACCCGGATTTTGAGGTCTACAAAGGCGACATCGACAAGCACCTGAATCAACTGCCCGCGAACATCCGCGCCCATCCGCAGGCCATGCAGTTCGCCGTGAAGTTGGCGAAGGCCGACCATATTGACAAATTGGTCGAACGCGGCATGGAGCGGAAGGCAGCGGGACAAGGCAAGCGGGTCGGGGTATGGGTCGAGGGCGCGGCACCGGGTACACAAGAGGGGCCGTCGCCCGAACCCTTCAGCGAATCCACACTCGAATGGATGCGGCGGCAAGGGTACAGCCAGGCCGAAATTGACAAGGCTGCTGCCAACCGTGAAGTGTCACGAAGGGGAGGACGCTAATGCCGCGACCCAAGAAAGTACCAGCCGTTCAGATCACGTCAGATCACGAGTTCGATTCGAGCGTGTTGCGGTTCCGGCGGGGCGTGCAGGGAATTCTTGATCCCGGCACCCACGTCCACCTCGCGGCGATTCGCCTGAAGCCCGCCCGGCTAGCTGAACTGGCCGTGGGGCGGCCACGGTTCACGCCGTTGCGGTGGTCAAGCCTGAGTCCAGCACAGGTGAAGGCGCTGGAAGACCTTGTGCCCAATCGGGGCGCAGACGACCTGGTGATGTATGGCGACACCTGTGTTGTTGTCTGCCCCGAGGCGGAATGGCAGGCCGAACAGCGCCGTAAGGCCCAGCTCTCCCGGCAGCGGATGGAGGAGGAACTGTCTCCTCGGCGCGTCGAGCGAGAGGCGGGAATCCCAATCGACACCCGCTGGGAGGACTTCGGCGAAGAACAGCGCCCGCGTTCTTCTGGCTGAGAAGGAGATAGCAGATGGCCACTCCAGCAACATTCGTCGTCCTGTCAGAAATCGGCGATATTTTGCTGGGCGATTTCGACGGATCCTACGCCCGGTATGCGCCGATCTATACCAAGTACACGCAGGTCCTGGCCGGCGAGCGTTCTCCCGAGACTGTGCAGCCGCTGATGTACTTCAGCGAGCTGCAGAACGTGGCGATCGGGGGCGCGACACCGTTCCAGGACCCGGCCGAGGCGTACAAGAGCACGGCCGAGATTACCAGCGCCAAGCGGGCGCGTGGGTTCCAGGTCGCTGAGGAAGCAGTTCGGCTCGACCGTTCCGGCCGCGTCCGACGGGCTGCAGAGAAGTTGGGCGTCAGTGCGCAGCATTCAAAAGAAACGATTGCGGCGGGTCTGTTGAACAACGGCTTTGCCACGAACCACGCGACCCGTGCAGTCCCCTTGTTCTCCAACAGCCAACCGCTGTTCGGTGGGGGCACATACGACAACCTGATTTCAGGTGATTTGGCGGTTGCGACCCTCGACTCCGCCATGATTCAGTTCCAGAACTTCGTGGATGACCGCGGGCTGAAGATCAACCTCATGCCGAAGTTCCTGGCCGTGACGCCGAGTGACGGTCGGGTGGCCAAGCAGTTGATCGGGAGTCCGCGAGAACCGTTTACCGCAGAGAACCAGATCAACGTCTTCCAGAACGAAGTGCAGGTGATCGTGAATCCGTGGTTTACCGACGCGGATAACGCCTTCCTGCTCGGCGCGCCGGGAGACAGCGGCTTGGTCCTCGTGGAGTGGCAGGGTGTCCGGCGCAAGGCCTGGGTCGACGAAGACACCGATTCGTTGAAGTTTAAGGCAACATACATCGGGTTAGTCATCCCGGGTGGAGTCGATTTCCGCGGCGCCGTCGGAATCCAGGGCGCGTAGCTTATCAACCGTGAACTGAGGGGGCCGTCTGCGGACGGTCCCCTCTGCTTTGGGGCCAACCGCGTTAGCGGTTCGTCCCTCACGAATGCTGGCACGTAGACCAAGGAGGTTCACATGGCCACAATCAGCACTAAGGCAGCGGAAGCCGTCGGATACCGGGGATACCCGAATGTCACTCCAGAGCGCGTGAGCGAACTGGAGGCGGCGACCCAGACCTTCCTGAAGGGGAACTATGTTATTGGGGACTCGTCCGGGTATGTGGCGATCATCGCGACGGACAATGATGGTGACGCGCTCGGCATCGCCGCCCGGGCTGGACAGAACGGGACTGCCGCCGGGGACAAGCGATCCGAGTTTGTAATGGTCGTTCCCGGACTGCTGGTGGAAATGAACCTGCTGGAGGCCGCTGACGCCGCACACGTGCTGGCGCAGACGGATCTCTGGGCTCTGGCCCAGTGGCAAACGACCTCCAGCCATCACGTCCTGAGCACCACAGCCACCACGCCAAGGTTCTACATTGTCAAGATCGGGTTGGGCGCGGTGGGTGACGCCTACGGCGACGGCGGGCTCGCGGACTCCAATGCCCGCGTCCTGGCTGTGCCCGTGGGATCAATGTGCAGTGTTCAGCCCGATGCATAGTGAGCAAGACTGCGTGGGAGGAATTCAAAACACCGACGGATGGCCCGATGCCCACGGGGTATGTGCGGGTGGCGGGCGTTCGGTTGCCCATTCGGATCTTCATTCTCGGGGGGACGGTCATCCCCGTCCCCTGGGGGCCGGAAGTCGAACAGCCGTTTCGGCGGTGGTTCCGCTCGTTTGCACTGGCGAAGGGTTGGTCGACGAATCCGGATCACGATAAATACTCCGTGGACTGGAGAGCCGCATGGTTTATGGGGTTGAGGGGCATCATTCAGGACGACCTCACGACCACGAGCGGGCGGATGCCGGGCGAGAAGTTGAAGACGTTTGAGCGCACGGCGAACAAACTGGTTGTTGCAAGTCGGTAGTCTCTCCGTTCTCGGCCGCAGGCTGCCGTGGGGAGCGGTGGCGGACAGGCGCTGACCTGCGGACTTCTCCTGTGAGGTGACGCATGGCGGGCACCAACTTCGCATCAGGGCTCTACAGTATGGGCGTCCCGGTTTTCGGCGCCGGTATTCCGCTGACGTTCGGCAAGGTCTTCTTTGTGGACCAGGACAGTGGCGTCGATGCCGATGGCGCGGAGTCTGGTCGCAGCATCGAACGGGCGTTCAAGACGATCTCCTGGGCCTACTCGAAGTGCACGACCAACAAGGACGATGTGATCGTGCTGTCCAGCAACGCCGGGCATTCTCAGACGGCGATGTTGACTCTGGACAAGAACCGCGTCCATTTCGTCGCGGCGAACTTCTACCCGCGGGCCAATACGCAGCGGTCGCGGATCACGATGGCAAACACGACCGTCGCAACGGATGTGTCCCAAGTAAAGATCACCGGAGACTATCATACGTTCCAGGGGATCAAGTTCGACCAGGCCAACACGAACGCTAACCTGCTTCATGGGGTTGTTGTGGGTGGAGAGGGGAACATTTTCATCAACTCCTCGTTCTCCAACCGCGCGAACCTGACCACGGCGGCCCGTGCCGACTTGGTTGAGCAGGGCACGTCCAGCCGGTACATCGACTGTGAGATCGGCCAGGACTCCAGCATTTCCAGCCGTGCGGGTCCGCTCCTGATGGACGCGGCGGTCGGTGCCCTGGCGGTCTCGACGTCGCCCGAGTTCGTAGATTGTCGATTCGTCGGGTGGAAATCGGCAGACGTGCAGTTTGTAACGGTCACTGCTGTAACCGATCTATATGGGTACTGCCTGATGAAGCGGCCCATCTTCATTCAGAAGATCGCGGAGGGAACGGGGGCAACGCTGACCGATGTGTTTAACCCGCCCGCCTCGATCACGAACGGGATTTTCATCCTCCAGGATGCCGTGGCGGTGAACTTTACGAATATCGCCTCGGCGGCTGGCGCCGGAAACGCCGGGATCTACATCATTGGCCCCGTGCCGACGGCAGCGACCTCTGGTCTGCCCGTGCAGGCCGCGTAAGGCAAGGAATCGGTTCGGTGGGGAGGGGCCTCGGACTCCTCCCCTCTTCTTTCTCCGCCCCGCCCGGGTTCTTCCGCCGGTTTTCCGGAGAAGACGACATGTCTGAGTACGCTGGAACACAACACCTGCATATTGGGACGGTGCCGCCAGAACCGATATATCTTCACGCCCTCTGGCTCGATACCAGCGACCCAGACGATCCAGTACTCAAGGTTAAGGTGGCGAATGGTTGGCGGGTACTTGCGAATCTAGGGAACCCGTGATACTGAGGCCGCGTAGGATCGACTGGGGAGAAGAGCATTGGACATCGCCATCATCGTCCTCTTGACCGCGCTGATCGTCCTAGTCATTTTCCGTGGAGGCCCGGCTGGACCGCAGGGACCTCCCGGTCCCCAGGGCGTGATCGGGCCTGTGGGTTCTTTCGGTCCTCGTGGCGTCGCGGGGCCTGATGGGAAGCCCGGATTACAAGGGCCGCGGGGGGAACAGGGACCGCCGGGGGAACGCGGCCAGCTGGGTCTCGCTGGACTTCCTGGAGCCGCTGGAGTGCAGGGGCCGCAAGGCCCTCGAGGCGAGCAGGGTAAGGACGGGAAAGATGGCATCGTCGGGCCGCAGGGATCTCCAGGGCCGCAGGGACCTCGAGGATTGCTTGGACCGGAAGGCGGAGCGGGACCGCAGGGCCAGAGAGGTCCGGAAGGACCGCCCGGTCCGCCGGGCAGGCAGGGAGAGAAAGGACTGCCCGGAGATCGGGGACCCGTTGGATTGCAAGGCCCCCAAGGATCCCCTGGGCCGGAACATGAGATGTCAGAGGAGGATCGCCGAAGGAGGTTTTCCTATTGAGCTACACTCCATTACGGTACAAACGCTTCACGGGTGATGGCGGAGTCCTCGGCGGACAGCGCGCCAATCTCGCCTGCGTGCTGGTGGAATCCGGCGCAGCAGCATGCACGGTGAATATCCGAGATGGGACGCTAGTCACCGATGCGATCATCATGACTCTGAAGGTGGATGTGGCCAACACCAGCCGCATGTTTTCCATCGCCGGGTTGGTGACATTGCAGACGGATGCTTACGTGGATCTCGATGCCAACACGAGTTCTGTCACGGTCTTCTACGGCTGATGGCGCTTGCCGCGTGTCATAGTTTCTTCTGGCAAGAGCAGATCGCTCCGGGAGCGGCTGCATACCATCCCGACTCTGTTGGCCGGGTTGATGGCCTGCTCTCCTGGCTGCTGTGGTTACTCGTCACATTCAGAAGTCTCTAGCGCGCTTCCGCTGGGCAGTCCGCCGCCGCGTCGTGCCGGAACGTCTCTGGCTCCTCTGGGCCGTCGCGCGGATGATCTGGTCCCGCGATTACGCCAGGGCACGGAACATCGTTGCCGATGTGGCCACCGACACGAGGCTGTATGCCGAGAAGATCGACACCAAGCGCCGCGGCCAGGAGGCGGTGATGGCATACTTTTCGCTCTTTGCCGGCGCACAGGAGGATGTGATCCGCCATGCTGAGGCGCGGCGGCGGTTCTTCGTTTCGTCCGGCAGCACCGCCATGAGCAATCTGCTGATCGAACTCGCCTACAAAGCCTATAGGGAGCGCAACTGATGAGCGATAGTACCATCGCCATCGACGAACCTAGTACGATAGACAAACGTCTTGACACCGAGCAGTTGACCGTCAATGCCGTTGTCGTGCAGCGCGAGCGCATTCAAGTCGCGGGTGCGACCGATGTGGCCATTGCCGCCGTCGTCAACGCTGAGCCAACGACGCAATACGGCGTAGTCGTTCGCAACATTCCGTCAGGGACGCAACCGATTTCGGGCACTGTCACTATCGGAACATTCCCCGATAACGAACCCTTCAACGTCGCACAGTATGGCGGGTCGGCGGTTGGAGCGACGAATGCCGTCCATTGACCGGCGCGACCGTCACCCTCAACACGGCCCCCGTCGTATGGAACGACATCATGATCACCGTCGCGCAGACCACGACGATCAACTCCCTGCTGGAGGCAACCGGCTCGCTGCAGTTGCCGGACGGCAACGTGACCTTCGCCGGGAGCACACCCTGGAAGGTTGGGACGCTGACGGTCGTGACCTCGGTGGCGGCCCTACGGACATTCACCTTCGTCGCGGGGCTGGAGTACATCATGACGGCAGATTTCGTTTCCACACAGGGCGGGATGACCTCGGTGGACCGCTGCGCCTATGTCAGTGGTACGCCAGGAACAAAGGCCCTCCTCACGCTGCAGTCAGGTGCAACGCAAGATGTTGGGTTCGCCAACCCCACGGATATTGACAGCAACAACGGACAGAAGATCTTTACCTTCCACGGAACGGTCACGACGACATTCAACTGGACGGCCGACGTACTCGACATCTTGGCCGCTGGTGCTACACCGCACGTCATCGGAGGATGAGATGGCTGCCCTGATTGTCGGACGGTATCGGCTTTCCCTCCCCATTGTTGGTGATGGGGCGTATATCGAAGTCGCTGTAGATAGTTCGGGACGAGTGATCCTGGGCGCTGTCGATTCCGCGGCGCCCCTCTATGTCGTGACCAATGTTCAGGTCCTGGGCGCTGGCGACAACAACATCGGCAATGTTGACGTAGCCTCTATATCCGCCGGCACAAATAACATCGGCGACGTTGATGTTCTGTCGGTTGTCCCGGGAACGGGCGCAACGGCTCTGGGCAAGGCAGAGGATGCCGTCTCGGCCAGCGGCGACACGGGGATGATGATCCTCGGTATCCGGGATGACACCCTTGATGTGCGTTCGGGTACGGAGGGAGATTACGAGCCTTTCCACATGACCGCAACTGGTCGTCTCTATACGAGCGCGACCGTCGATGCGGCACTTCCAGCCGGAACGAACAGCATCGGCACGGTCGTGGATGGTGGATCTGGCAAGACGCTGAAGCGGGCCGTGTTGAACACGAGCACCGATAACGCAGATGTAATTGCGGCGGTAGCAAGCAAGCGCCTAAAAATCTACAGTTACGCGATTCAGGCGACGGGGACGGTGAACGTCTTCCTGCGGGACGGATCAGCGGGAGGCGCCCTGACGCCAACGTACAACTTCCAGGCGCGGGAGGGCGTGGTCGAAAGCGTAGATCCGCCTAACTACCTCTTTGCGACTACAGCGGGGAATGAATTGGAAGTCGATTTGAGCGGAGCCGTCACGGTCGGCATCGCGATTAGTTACTGGGACGATGACGCCACATAACCTTCTGGAGCGTATCTGGGAAACCAGCGATGCCGCGGAGTGTATCTGGTTGCCCTGCATGGATTGCGGGGGACCCGCGAACTTCTGGGCCGACGAAGACGCCTGGGATGCTGTTATGGGGTCGGCTGATGCAGGCGTGGTCTGCCTGCGCTGCTATGCCCTGCGGGCAGAGGTCAGGGGCGTGACCGATTGGCACCTGCGTATTGAGGACTGGCCGAGACGATGCCGATAACGATGACTCTGTTAATTGGGGAATTCAATGACGCCAACCAGGCGTCGTACACGACCGGGACGATTACGCCGACGGCAAACAGCCTCGTTCTGTATGGTATCCATAGCGTGAGATCGGTGTCGCCCCCGGCTGTTCCCACGGTGACAAGCAATACCGGCTTGAATGTAACGTGGACGCAGGTCGAGACGATCCCGTTCAACCCGATTTCAGCCCCGATCTCGCGGGGAACACTATTTCGTGCGCTGCACGCAAGTCCGGGGTCTGGAACCACCACGATAGATTTTGGGGCCGTGACGCAGGAACGTTGCGCCTGGATCATTGCGGAATTTGCCGGAGTGGACACGGGTGGAACGAACGGTGCCGCTGCAGTTGTCCAGGCAGTCACAAAAGCGATAAATTCTGCGACGGTGATAGATCCGGTCTTGGCGAATTTTGGCGACCCAGTAAATAATGCTGCGTATATTCTTGCGTGCTTGCGCGCCGATATTGCATTGGATCACGAGGCGGGCTGGACAGAGATTAGTGAGCAAAACCCCACGGAGAACTTCCGGACAGCCGCTGCCTGGCGAGTAGGCGAGGACACGACACCGACATATACGTGGGCTACCCTTAATCCGGCGGGGGGTGTCGCCGTAGAAATCAAAGTTGCGCCAGCAGCGGCGGGCATAGCGACGCGCCAGATGCTAATGAGAATAGGAAAATTAGGGGCGTAAGATGTCAACACGAGAACTACGTGGCCCACACGACCGATGGGATAGATTCCGTCGGGCAGACAGTTCAACCCTAGGAGGTTTAGAGGCAGAAACGAATCGCTCTTGGGCGGAATTCGGTTCTGGCAACCTGTCGATCTCTGGGCAGAAGGTCATTAGTACAGCAGCTCAAGGAACGTGGAGCCTTGCCCACGTTACGGGCGGGAACATCGGTATAAATGCCGACCATTACTGCGAGGGAACCTTCGAGTTGCCCGCGTCGGGGTCGGCCGGGGCGATGGTGTTCGTCCGTAAAGCCGACAACACGACACAGACTTTTTATGCTGGTGAGATCCGCCAGGCAGGGGGTTCTGCGACCCTGTATATCACCGAATGGACTGCTGGGAGCCGGGTCGAGTTAACAAGTATGGCGTTCGGTGTGGCGGGCCAGACCGTACACATTATCATCGAGGTGCGCGGGTCATTGCTGATACTTTACACGACCGCGAGTGGCGTAGATACTCAGCAACTTCAGGTCAGCGATAGTTCCATCGCGGCAGACAAGGCAAATACATATCCCGGGTTTGGACTTGACGGAGCCGCCAAGGCAACGGTTGTGGCTTTTGGACAGCTGGCCGATACATTTGCCGCTCCGGCAGGAGCGACATTCAAATCGGGATCACGCGATCCGTACCAACACCCATTTGTATCTGAGTCAGTATGGAATCGTCCCGTCGGGTCAGGAGCAACTGATACCGCCATTAGTACGACGGGGCCGATGGGAAGCGGGGTAAATGTCGGGCCAGCCATTGGGATTCATGTGGGTATTTTTCAGGCCGCGTCAGACGACCCGTGGGTACCGCTCTATGTGCGGCCCGGAAGTGATTTAGCCCAGAGCGTGTTGTGGGATTGGGCACAAGTGCCAGCGACTATCGTAGATAAAACGTCTACGAGCACCAATTCGCCGCAGGGTCCACATACCGAGTTATGCGTAGTGCAACCCGATGGGAAGTGGACATTCCGTATGTACATCGCCAAGACACATACCGGGGCTCAGGGGGCGGGATGGAGCGGTTCCGGGATGCGCTCGGGGGCACGGTGGTTTCGGGCGGATGAGTCGGGGCGTTGGACGTACTTTGTCGGTAATCCTGAAGCCGGAGACGTAACTGTTACGGGGAAAATTCGGGCGGGCGAGATAAACGACGGTGTTTTCCACTGTCTGACTGCCCTCATCGCGGGGAAGAATTCACAGGGCGATTACGTCTGGCCAGCCAATAACGCATCGCCAAGCACACCCGCTACGACATCGAACCTGCGGATGGGAGCACTACTCCGGATTCCCCCTTCTTATAACGTAGACGGGTTAGCGAATGTGCAGGCGAGAAACCTTGCTCGGGCCATGCAAAATTACGGGGTCTATATTGACGACGAGGGCGCAACAGACCAGCAAATCAAGCTCCGGTGTGCTCAGGACGCCATAGCCGACTTCGCGGCGATTGGGGTTGCTCGGGGCACGTATAACCTCATAACGAACCTGAGCGCTCCGTTCTGGCAAGACCTGCAGACGGCGCTGCGGCAATTGCGTGTTGTCACCAACAACACTCCTACGAGTATCGGCGGCGGCGGGACGCTCCGGGATAGCTTGCCCGCACTTATTGCCAGTGGTCCATTACCGGCCGCGCCGACAACCCTCATAGCGTCAGCGGGGTCGCCCGCAACGTCGAGTGTCAATTTGACTTGGAGCGCCCCGAGTCCGCAGGGAGACACGCTGCACTTAGAGCAGGAGCGGGTGACGACCCCTGCCGAGGTGTGGCGTGAAATCGAGGTGTTAGTGGGTAGTGCAACCAGCAAGACTGTCACTGGGCTTAACGCGGGCGTGGAGTATAACTTTCGCATCAACGCACGGAACGCCCAGGGGGATAGCGCCTACAGCAATACGGCGAACATTACGACGGCAGCCACGCCCGCGCCACCCGCGACTCCAGGGAACCCAACGATCAGTGCCCTTGCCTACGATCAGGTCCGGGCCTCGTGGGATAACGTGACGGGAGAGACGGGGTTCGAGTTGGAAATTAGTAAGAATGGCGGGCCATTCGTCCTTGTGGCCTCTCCCGCCGCCGATGTGTTGACTTACGATTACACTGACCCCGACCCCGCAGATGGACAGAACGTGTACCAGATGCAGGTCCGGGCGGTCAACGCAAACGGACCAAGTGAGTGGGCGACGAGCGGGACAGTAACGACGCCCGCCAGGGTGCCGCCGCCCGTACCAGCAGACCCTGGAACAACTCCAGTCAGCCGCATTTCCGAGAAGTGGTCAAACTTCAACGCCTGGGCTTTTTACACGGCTGGCGCGGAGTCCACATCGAATATTTTGTCTACGCGGGTCGCCGCACCGGCGGGCCTGGGATATGCACTAAGCGCCCTGAAGATCAATGTCACCCCAGCACTGGCCAGCGCGGGAGAAACTGCCCGGCAGGTTACGCTCGCGGATCTGAGCGAGGTCCACCTCTGGACGGAGTGGCTCATTCCTGGGGGCTTCGCTGCACCCGCGAGTCCGGGGGTTATATGGATGAACCTCCGCGAGTCGTCCAGTGGGAATCGCGTGTGCGCGATCTATCTTGTGGACACCGACACCCTAAAAGCTGTGATTGATACGACCGGAGGGGCGGTGACGTATACTCTCGGGACCGGGGTTTCGACGAATACCCGACATCAACTGCGGATCTCCGCCCGCGTAGGGACGGGCTCTTTCCTGCGAATTGAATATGACACGGTGGAAGTGGTCGATGCAACCCCGGCGTTCTCAGCGGCGCTCATCACGCAGTTGCGAGTTGGGGCATCAGTCCCGGCAGGATGGACGGGAATCGTGTATGATGGCCGATTGGAACTGAATGCCGACCCGCTGTTCGTGACGGGTTTGGATGCGGCGGGAACGTTTCCTAGCAATCCTACGCTTCCCAGCCCTCCCGTTTTTCCTGACAATCCTCCTTTTCCTAGCAATCCTCCTTTCCCTACTTAGGTGAGAACATGGGTGGATGGTGGTAGATGACTGACTGGGTGGGGACTCCTGGGAAAGATTCCGTCGCGATTGCGGGGCCGCGTCCGGCAGCGGACGTGTTGGCCTTCGGGGCTGACCGAACTGGAGTAACCGATAGTCTCGCGGCATTTGTGGCGGCGCGGGATGTTCTTCCGTCTACCGGCGGGATGATCTTTGTCCCTGAGGGGACCTATCTCTTCAGCAACACATTCACCCTCAACACCAAGCGTGTCCATCTGTTTGGGGCAGGGTTGGGCATCACGATTCTCAAACTGGCGAATGCAGCCAATGCGAACCTGATCGAAGTGGACTATGGACAGGCGGAAGCGGCGAAGATCCCCACACTCACATTGGGGTATATCGCCCATCTAACGCTTGACGGAAACTCGGCGAACCAGACTTCTGCCACGGCAGGCTTGCGGATCATCAAGGCGACAGACTTCTACGCGGACAATCTCCAAGTGAAAGACTTTCGCGGGAACGGGATTCACGCAGCGGTGCTCGCGACGGGTCCACAAGCCTTAGGCACTATCCACATCACGCATTCTCGCATTGAGTACAACCTGCAAAATGGCATCTACCTTGGCCCGGGCGTTGACGGTATCCACATCACGGACAACGATATCGGAGACAATGGGACGCTCGGCCAGGACTACTACAACGTGTTCGCGGAGTTTGTGGCGGGACAAGCGGCCTGTGGGGGCATTGTTCTGAGCGGGAATGCCATCTGGCAAGGTAAGCGGGCGAACATTCGATTGCATGGCGCCAATACCGTGAAGATCGTCAACAATCGGATTCTCTCTGCCCAGCGTCAGAACATTCTCATCACGGGCGATGCCACACGGAATAGTTATCTCATCGCCATCACGGGGAACTCACTGCACAGCACCGGCGAAGAGGCCACGGGGACGTATCCCCACATTCAGATTGGCACGGGCGCGACGAGTATCGCGACAAACGTCTCTGTCATCGGTAATCTGTTTTCCAGCCCGGCGGGTTTTCTCGCCTCAACCAATGTGGATGAAGACGCAAATTCAGACGAGAATGTCATCGCCGGGAATACGGTCGATGGATCTGTGACGACCTTCACCATCCGGGGAGCAAATAGCCAAAAGGTTGCCAATCCACCTGACTCAAGCTCGCAGATTATCGGGCTGCGCATCCCGTCGGGCGACATTCAGTTTCTCTACAATGGCGGGATCATTTACCCCAGTACGCCCACCGACGCAGACCTCGCCATGCGGGCCAACGGAATAGGACTCCTCACGCTTCAAGGAGCGGGTGCAACGGGGAACCTTGTCCTCTGCACGGGTGGAGGTGACATCAAGTGGGGCAAGGCCCTTGTCGCGCTTGGTGGTGGGGCAGCTCCGACTCTTGGGACGATTGGAGGGTCAGGTCCAACGGCTGCTGGACAGAATACCTGGATGCGCGTCCTGGATTCTACAGGGGCGGCGTGCTGGGTTCCAGTATGGAAGTAGATGCCGACCACTTGGACCATCACGATTACGGCGGCGGCCACTTGGGCTGGGAAAGCTGGCCTGGGTCCAACATGGTTCGGGGATTGGCGACATCTCCAGGCGTATACCTGGGTGGATTTGCAGGCATTCACCTGGACGCAGCTGGCTTCCACAGATGACTATACGAAAACTACGGCGTCTGCGGCATCATGGACGGTGACCACGTAACATGCTGAGAAGTGCGCTATTCGACTACGCTAATGCGGACTCAAGAAGGGCTACAGAGTGGATGCGTACTCATCCCGAACGGGCGAAAATCAACAGAGCGACTTGGAGGAAGAAGAATCCCGAATGGGTCAGGCAGAAGAACCACGAGAACAACAGGAGGTTGAAGATAGAAGTTCTTTCACATTACGGTGACGGTTTGGCAGCATGTGCGTGTTGTGGTGATCCGCACATCGAGTTCTTGGGAATTGACCACATCGGCGGAGGCGGTGGTGCGCACAGGCGTAATGCGAATGGGAAACTGAATGGGTCAAAATTGTACTGGTGGCTGCGCAGGGAGAGTTATCCGGTCGGTTACCGCGTCCTCTGTCATAACTGCAACTTGGCTATTGGAATGTATGGATATTGCCCACATGCGGGCGCGGTGAAAACCACATGAATCTAGGTACTCTGAGAGCATTGGCGAGATCATACATCCAAGAGTCAAGTACTGTTCCTTTCGGTGACGCCCTCCTAAACGATATGGTGAACGAGGGACAAGAACGTCTTTGTGAAATCGTGGACTACAGCACCGCCACCTTCACAGTAACGGGTGGGCTCGTCGCGTCTCAATATGACTATGCCCTGCCCTCGACCCTCCTCTCTATTCTCGCGGTGGCCGTGAATGATTCGGACGCGAAACTCGCGCCCATCGAGGGGCCACTGTCCGTGCAGGAAATGGACGACCGCTTCTCGTCGTGGCGCACCGACGCGGCCGCCCGACCAGAGCGGTGGTGGCTGAATTACAACGCCTTGTGGGTCCATCCCAAACCGGATGCGACGGCGGCGGCGACTCCCCTGGAGATCCGCGGCACACGCTGGGCGCCGGATATGTCGGCCGACGGGGATTCGCCGACCGATCTACCTTCAGGCTTCCACCGGACGCTAGCGAAGTACGCGGCGTGGCGCGTCTTGCAGATGGATAAGGAGAACCCCACCGCAGCGCGGATGACGACTCAGTGGCGGGACGAGTGGCTGGCCGATGCGGGGCGGTTGCGGAACCTCGTCTGGGGTCGGTCGAAGGCCGATGGTGAGGGGTTGCGGATTCAGCGGAGCAAAGATAACGCCCAGACTGCTGGGCTGATCGACGAGGAGGATGAATAATGTCTAACCTCTTCTTCCCTGAGCCCACGAGGGACGTTCCATCGCCCGAACGGGAACCCCGAGGACCGGACGAGGGAGGGCCGCCATCTCCGGCCCCCGGAACTCCTGGCGTCCCTGGGACCCCTGGCACAGCGGCGGGTGTGGGGGTCCGGCAGTCTGGGGGATCTATCGACACCATTGGCAGCATTCCGGCCCTCAACATCCCCACTGGTCAGGGAGTGTTGATTCGGGAAGGCGGGATGCAGTTCCGGTTCATTCTGGATCGATTTGAAGGCGTGGACACCAAACGGTCGGCGACGGAGATCGGCGAACTGCAGGCCGTCACACTACAAAATGCCTTCACGGATGAACAGACCCTGCGGAAGCGCGGCGGATCAGCAGACGTGAATTCCAGCGGATCAGTGGCGCTAGTGGGTCTGCACGAAACGTCGGGGATTCGGGAACTGGTCCTCGATGCGATGGATGCCGTGACCGGGTGGGCGGACTCTGATGCCGTGAATTTTAGCCGGACCCTGGATACTGGTGTGAAGGTCGAGGGGACGGGGGCGCTTCGATTCAATGCCAGTGGCGCTGCCGCGAACGGAGACATCATTCTAAAAGACCTTGGCGCCGGGGCCACGGTGGATCTATCGAAGTACGATTACATCGAATTCCTATTGCGCGGGGTAGTGACGGTGGGCAACTCCCTGACTTGCGGCGTGTCCGAAGACGACATTACATATACAAGCGTGGTGTATTCCGGCACTACGACCGTGACCTGGGAAACAGTGCGGCTCGACATTTCCGGGGTTGCGGCGGCGTCACGGGATGCCATCCGGTATTTGAAATTCACGGCAACCAACGGAGCCACGGCGCAAGTCTGGTATGCGGATATCATCCGCGCCGTGCGTCGTGTCCAACACCGACTACGTATGGTGCGGACGACTGGTACTTCAACGGGTGGCGTCCGGGATTACCCCACGACCGTCGTGACGTTACGGCTTGACTCTGACGAGTCCGGGGCGTGGGTCAGCAAGGGTACCCTCGAAGGCGTTCTCGCCATCAGCAAAATGCGGGCCGTGGATTGGTTCGGGGCTACGTACTTGATGTTGGGGTATGGCGGGGCGATGAAGTACGATGCCGGAATCTTTGGGGTATGGAACGATGTCCCGCCCAGCCACTTCCTCGCACTGCATTACGAGAAACTGTGGGCCTTCTCGCAGATCTTCGAGCCGCACGGACTGCGACATTCCAACGTGAACTCTGTGACGACGTGGCCCACCGCAACAGCTCCGGTCGGTGGCGGCGGGGGATTGTTCTACGTTGGGCGCAAGTATCCGTACCTCCCAACGGGCATGAAATCGGCTTACGGGCAGTTGTTCCTCTGGACCGAAGGCGACCTGTGGATTCTCTTCGGGGCGGATAACGCGACCTGGGCATTGCAGCGGGCACATCCGGGGGCTGGTACCCTGTCGGACGAAAGTATCGCCGTCTTCGATGACGGAATCATTTGGCACGATGGAATAGGCGATCGCGTCCTCATGTGGCGGTCTGGGGCCGTGGTTGATGTGGGAGTGCCGATTCAGCCGAGCCTAAAGGCCATTCCCGCCGCACGGAAGCCCTGGACGGCGGGTGGGTACGATGGGCGGTTTTACTCCTTGTCCTACACTCGGGCCGGGCAGACAGTGAATGATCGAACGTGGGTATTGGATACCCGGCTGCTCCGGTGGCATGGTCCATTTGTGGGGGATTGGGTGGGTTTCACTTCGGCTTATCTGGGCGTGGATGGATTGCTGTATCTGGGGACGGAAACGAACGGGGTCAGGAAAGTTTATAGTGGGACGGCTGACGGAGGTAGTACGGCGATTGCGATGGCCTGGAAGTCCTCGGCCCTGAACTTCCGTCTGCCCAGGTGGACCAAGCGGCAGCGACGACTGTACGTCAAATGCCAGGACACAACCGCCACGCTGACGGTGAATCTGTACAAAGACCTCGCGGCGGCGGCGGTGCGGTCATACAGTCTTGCCTTTACGGGCGGCGCAGCCGAAGTGCAGAGCACGGGCGTTCATAACGACGTATTTGGGGACGTGCTCCAAATGGAAATCACGGAATCCTCGACGAACGCCGTGATTATCAATGAGATCGGGCTAGATGGGTTTCTGATCCGAGCCCAACGCTGATGTCGATCATTTTCCCGGTTGGCAGAAAGGTTTCAGATCGTCGTTACCATGAGTCCGGGGTGCGCGGTCGGTACGAGCCTAATCTTCGAGTAGTACGGGGACGGATTGATACCACCACCCCGACGATTCTAGAGGGCGTGGGATTTTCTGTCGTCAAAGACGCGACAGCGCAGGTGACTCTGACGTTCGACCCGGCATACAGTGCCGCCTTCTCAATTGTCGGAACGGTAGACCGAACAGTGGGTACTACAGGGCGGTGGTTGTTCGTCCAGGGGTCCATTACTCCCACGACCGTCCAGCTTGGTCGTACTGATGCGGCAGACACCTATGTGGATGGGACGTTCTACTTTATTGTTGTCGGACCGATTACATGAACCTGCTCGACCGCTTCTTGGTGAAGTCGAAAGCGCCATTCACGAAAGCCGACCTTGAAGAAGCCCTGACGCTGTACGGCCCGGCCATGCAGTTAGTAACACACCGTGCGGATGGGAAGATTGTGGCGTTCGCTATCCTGACGCTTCCGATGCGGCTGTTAGGCAAGACCATAAGCACCATACTTGCGGCGGGAACGGACGGAACCGTTGACGCCCGGGAACTGTTTGAGACCGTGAAATTGCGAGCTCGATCTTGGGGTGCCGACACCCTTCTTGCCGCCACCTGGAGGAACCCCGAAGCAATAACTCGGCGCTTCGGGGGCACGATAGATTCGACTAACTTGTCTTGGCGACTAGACGAGGGGGAGGTGGGCGATGGCGTTGGTACTCGTAACGGGACAGCCCTACAAGAAGAGGGGCCCAAACCGAAAGGTCGTAGACGACGGCAACGGCGGTCGCGTCGAGTGCATAAAGTGCCGGAGACTACTCCCGATAAGCCCAGAATTCTTTCGCAGGAGCAGGGCGAAGAGATTCGGACTATCTGAAACATGTAAAGAATGTGGTGACGAGTACGCACGGGCTCACAACCGGAAGGAAAGCACTAAACGGAGACTTCGTGCATATCGTTTGCAGAGGGCGTTCGGAATTTCCCTTTTTGAATACGAAGAGATGTTGAGGAGCCAGGGTGGGAATTGCGCTATTTGTAAATCGCCGACCCCCGGACGGTATAAGCACTTCCAAATAGACCACAGCCACGGGGCTGGTGGTGTGCGCGGGCTTCTATGTATGAGTTGCAACTTTCGTCTCGGCTGGTATGAGAGATGTCGTACAGAAATAAGTGCGTATCTGGATCGTGAGGTGAACTAACGTGGCCGCAGCGCTCCCGTTTTTGACCTTAGGCCTCGGTGTGTATTCCACGATTCAATCCCAGAACCTGCAGCAGCAGGCTATCACGGAAGCGAGGGAGCCGAGGCTGAGTGAAGCCCAACAGGCGACACTCCGCACGGCCGGCACCAGCAACATCGGCGCTAATCTCGCGCAACGCGGACTGCTGGATAGTTCGCTCTACACCGGGGCGCTGACCGATCTGGAACGTCGGATCGGGGAAGCGACAGCGGGGGCGGGGACAACCGGGAACGTTCCAGAGATGCTCTGGCAGCAGGCCCTGGGATTGGGGCAGTCCGGCGCAGGCACGATTGGGAATCTCGCGCAGATCTACATGCTGAACCGTCTATTTGGCGGCGGGTCAAATCCCTTCGGGAGCTTGACGAATCCATTTGGGACGGCCGTTGTCCCTGCATCACAGGGAGCGCCGGGCATGGGACTTCCGGGCGGGTGGGCACTTCCGTGGGGGTAAATGACGATGGCCTTTAACTGGACCGGCGGCATCACTCAGCCAATCACCGACGCCATCCTGCGGATGTATTTGCTGAAGTATCAGCGGGATTGGGAACAGCAGCAGGGCGTACAGTCACGGGAACAGGAGTACGCCGACTATGTGCGGCGGGCGCAGTTCCAGCAGCAACTTGAGGCTCCTGAGCGAGAACGACAAGAGACGGAACGGAAACGGCAAG